>Ga0172367_10010314_pt1 | contig 10074 bp, 8 predicted proteins | sample Lak10m_FD_114542 | JGI IMG/M metagenome (GOLD analysis project Ga0172367, IMG submission 114542) | Freshwater microbial communities from Kabuno Bay, South-Kivu, Congo - kab_022012_10m | ecosystem: Environmental > Aquatic > Freshwater > Lake | place: Democratic Republic of the Congo: South-Kivu...
AGAAGAAGCCCAGAATGATGACCACGTCGTGCATATTGGCGATAATCGCCGATACTGCAAAGCGCCATTCAAAACGCACCGCCAGATAGGCCATGATTCCCAGGCAAACCAGCAGCAGGGCAAGCGCCCCGTTGGCGTAAAGTTCCTCGCCGACTTGCGGGCCGACAAATTCGACCCGGCGCATTTCCACGCTGGCGTTGTCCTTGCGCAGTTCAACCAGAACCTTCTCGGAAAGCTGCGCGGTGGTCAGACCCGCCTTGATAGGCAGGCGGATCAGCACGTCGTGGCTGGTACCGAAATTCTGTACCGAGGCTTCCTTCAGGCCGATGCCGTCCACTGCGGCACGTACTTTGCCGAGATCGGCCGCTTGCGGATAGTTCACTTCCATGACGGTGCCGCCGGTGAAATCGACGCCCATGTTGAGACCATGGACAGCCAGGAAGTACACCGAAAAAATGAAGGTGATGAGCGAGATGGACGTGGTAAGGCGGCCATAGCTCATGAAGGGGATATCTTTTTTGATTCTGAACAGTTCCATGCTTGTTCTTTCCTTAACCGATCGTCAGCGAGGCGAGCTTGCGGCGGTAGCCGTAATACAGGTTGACCATGCCGCGCGAAACCAGCACAGCGCTGAACATCGAAGTCATGATGCCGAGTCCATGCACGACTGCAAAGCCCTTGATCGGACCGGTACCAAAAGTGAGCAACGCCAAAGCCGCGATTAGGGTGGTGACGTTGGAATCCAGGATGGTGTCGAATGCACGGTCGTAACCGGAATGGATAGCTGCCTGCGGTGAACTGCCGTTATGCAGTTCTTCGCGAATACGCTCGTTGATCAGCACGTTGGCGTCGATCGCCATGCCGAGCGCAAGAGCGATTGCAGCCAGGCCGGGCAGCGTCAGGGTGGCCTGCAGCAACGACAGTACGGCGACCAGCAGCAACAGGTTGACGCTCAATGCCAATACCGAGATGGTTCCGAACACGAGGTAGTACAGGATCATCATCACCGAGATGGCGGCAAATCCCCATAAGGTGGAATGAACGCCGCGGGTGATGTTTTCCTGCCCCATGCTGGGCCCCACGGTACGTTCCTCGATGATGTCCATCGGTGCAGCCAATGCGCCGGCGCGTAGCAGCAGCGCGACATCGGTCGCTTCCTTGATGCTGGCCATGCCGGAAATCTGTACGCGTCCGCCGCCGATTTCTTCGCGGATCACCGGTGCCGTGATGACTTCGGACTGGCCTTTTTCCACTAACAGGATGGCCATGCGCTTGCCGACATTTTCGTGTGTTACCTGCCTGAAAATACGCGCACCCCGGCCGTCCAAGTTGACATGCACGACCGATTCTCCGCCCTGCTGGTCGATGCCGGGGCTGGCGTCGGTGATGTAGTCGCCGGTCAGTACCACCTGTTTTTTCAACAGCACCGGAACGCCGTTGCGTTCAACGAAGAATTCGTCGCCGAATGGCACCTGCCCCTTGGAGGCGTTTTGCAGCGTGGCAGGATCGTTCTTTTCCTCATCCACCATGCGTATTTCAAGCGTTGCGGTGCGTCCGAGGATTTCCTTGGCTTTGGCGGTGTCCTGCACGCCTGGCAATTGCACCACGACGCGGTCGATGCCCTGCTGCTGGATGATGGGCTCGGCCACGCCCAGCTCGTTGATGCGGTTGTGCAGGGTCTGGATATTCTGCTTCAGGGCGAAATCCTGCAGGCGTTTTAGCGCCACCAGGCTTAGGCTGGCGTTCAATGTCTTTTCAGCGCCGCCGCTGTCTTCCTTCAGCAGCAGGTCTGGGTAGTTTTTTTCGATTTGTTCCTTGGCTTTAGCCAGATCGGCGGCATCCTTGAACTTGACCTGCACTATGTCCCTCTGGTGAGCAATGCCGTTGTAGGGAATACGTTTCTCGCGCAGGCTGGTGCGCAGGTCGCCGACATAACGTTCCAATGCCTTGTCCTGTGCGGCTTTCATATCCACCTGCAACAGGAAGTGGACACCGCCGCGCAGGTCGAGGCCGAGATACATGGGTTGTGCGCCGATGCTGCGCAGCCAGCTGGGCGAACGCGACAGCAGGTTGAGCGCGATCACGTAATCCTTGCCCAGTATGCCCTGCAATACGTCTTTCGCCTTGATCTGGGTGTCGGTGTCGGCGAAACGAACCTTGATCCCGCTGGCATCGAGGAATACGGCTTGATATGCCACTTTTTCCTGCTTCAGCGTGGATTCGACTACACCCAGCAGTGCGGTATCGACCTTGCTATTATTTTTCGCTGCGGAAATTTGCACTGCCGGTGATTCGCCGTAGAAATTTGGCAGGGCATACAGCGTGCTGAATACCAGAACGGTAGCGATCAGAATATATTTCCACGTCGGGTAACGGTTCATGGTGTGGGTTCTTTACAGGCTTTTCAGCGTGCCTTTGGGCAGCAGGGTTTGAATGGCGTGTTTTTGTACTTGAACAACCGTTCCGGCGGCGATTTCAATACTGACGAAACTGTCGGCCACTTTCGTCACCTTGCCGACCAGCCCGCCCGTCGTTGCTACCTCGTCGCCCTTTTGCAGGCCTTCCAGCATCGTGCGCTGCTCCTTGGCCTGCTTCATCTGCGGGCGGATAAGCATGATCCAGAACAGCACGGCGATGACGACGATCGGCAGGAAGCTGGTCCAGTCCGGTGCGCCTGCTGCATTGGCGGCGTATGCATTGCTGATGAACATGGGGAAAATCCTTCTGGCTAGCAAAAAAATCGTGCAATTTTAGCATAAAGTACCGCGCTGCCGTTTGAATTCCTCGACGAAGGCGTACAGCCGTTGCTGTTCGATGGCCAGCCGCAATCCTTGCATGGTTTCCTGGTAGAAATGCAGGTTATGGATGGTGTTCAGCCGGCTGCCTAGGATTTCGCCTACCTTGTGCAGGTGGTGCAGGTAGGCGCGCGTGAAATTGCGGCAGGTGTAACAGCCGCAGTCTGGATCGAGCGGACCGGTATCGTCGCGGTAGCGCGCATTCTTGATCTTGACCTCGCCAAAACGCGTGAACAGCCAGCCGTTGCGGGCGTTGCGCGTAGGCATCACGCAATCGAACATGTCCACCCCCAGCAGCACCGCATGTACGAGGTCCTCCGGCGTACCCACGCCCATCAGGTAGCGCGGCTTGTCAGAGGGCATCTGCGGCGTCAGGTGCGTCAGCATGCGCAGCATGTCCTCTTTCGGTTCGCCTACCGACAGCCCACCAATGGCGTAACCGTCAAAACCAATACCCAGCAGGCCAGCGAGCGAAGCGTCGCGCAGGTCTTCGTACATGCCGCCCTGCACAATGCCGAACAGGGCGTTCGGGTTGCCTTGGTGCGCCGCCTTGGAACGGGCGGCCCAGCGTAGCGACAGCTCCATCGAGTCTTTTGCCTGCGTAACGCTTGCAGGGTAGGGCGTGCATTCGTCGAACACCATGACAATATCGGAGTTGAGCACCTTCTGGATGCGCATGGATTCTTCCGGTGTAAGAAAGCACGAATCCCCGTTTATTGGCGAGCGGAACTTGACACCTTCTTCGCTGATCTTGCGCAAATCACCCAGGCTCCATACCTGGAAGCCGCCGGAATCGGTGAGGATAGGGCCATCCCAACCCATGAAACGGTGCAGACCGCCATGCGCCTCGATGACATCCAGTCCTGGCCGCAGCCACAGGTGAAAAGTATTGCCGAGCACGATCTGCGCGCCGATCTGCCTGATTTCCGCCGGGCTGACGCTCTTCACCGTACCGTAGGTGCCTACCGGCATGAAGGCTGGTGTTTCCACTGCGCCGTGGGCAAGGGTGAGTGTACCTCGGCGCGCGGCGCCGTCCTGAGTGATAAGTGAAAACTGCATGGTTGAGTGCTAGAGCCTATTTCAGTTGGGTTCTAAGAAGCTGGTTAAAAAAATCAGCGAGCGGTTGTCAGGCGGGGAAGGCCGGAGTGCAGGAACCAGAGTGTACATAGCAGTACATGAGGATTCCGAGCACCGCCCGACGCCGCATCACAGTCGCGCAGCATTTTTTCAAGCAGCTTCTTAAGATGGCGCGATACTACCATAACAGCTTTGCTATACTCTCCCGCAATGAGACATCAGGAGTACTCCAATGCGATCTGTGCAAAACCCGTCAATAGCGGCTATGGCATTGCGCTATGTTTCGGGGTTCTGGTCGCGTTACCACGATGGCGCGCTTGTCCGGCACGGCGAGTTTTGTTAGGTTAGCGATTATGGCTATCCAAACCGAGCGCCGCCGCCGCCCCAAACCGCTGCTTGATCCCAAGCTGAGGGAACGCAGCATCTACCTGCTGCCCAACCTGTTTACCACCGGTTCGCTGTTCGCGGGCTTTTATTCCGTGGTGCAGGCCATGAGCGGGCGTTTCGAACTGGCAGCGGTGGCGATTTTCATTGCCATGGTGATGGATGGCCTGGATGGTCGTGTGGCACGCCTTACCCACACCCAGAGCGCGTTCGGCGCGGAATACGACAGTCTGTCGGACATGGTCTCCTTCGGTGTCGCGCCTGCCCTGGTGTTGTATGTCTGGGCGCTCAAGCCGATGGGCAAACTGGGCTGGATTGCCGCCTTCATTTACTGCGCCGGCGCTGCATTGCGGCTGGCGCGCTTCAACACCAAGCTGGACGAGTCCGACAAGCGCTACTTCCAGGGTTTGCCCAGCCCAGCCGCAGCCGCCCTGCTGGCAGGGCTGGTGTGGGTGACGCACGACAACGGAGTGAGCGGATCGGACGTATTCTTTGGCTGGCTGCAGATGAAATGGCTGGCATGGGGAACCACCGTGTTTGCCGGATTCACCATGGTGAGCGACCTGCGCTACTTCAGCGGCAAGGATTTCAACCTGCGGCGCAGTGTGCCGTTCATAGCGGTGCTGCTGATCGTGCTCGCCTTCGTGCTGATTTCCTACAGCCCGCCGGTGGTGCTGTTCCTATTGTTCGTAGCATATGGCCTGTCGGGATATGTCGGCTGGCTGATGCGGCGGATGAAGCAGGAACCGTCACAGCAAGCGGATTAGTCTGGTACTTACCAGGACGCAGCCCGGTTGCAATGTCGTAGCAAATAAAGCTGCAATCGTAGCAATATGAGCTACACATTGCTGATGGACCTGTTATTCGGCACCTACCGCCAGCGCATTCTTGGCGTGCTACTGCTGCATCCGGAATCCAGTTACCACGTGCGCGAACTGGCCCTTATGACCCAGACCTCGGCGGGCACGCTGCACAAGGAGCTCGCCCGGTTGGCGGAAACCGGTTTGCTGCTGCGCGAGAAGCAAGGCAACCAGATACACTACCAAGCCAACCGTTTGTGTCCCGTTTATGGCGAACTGGCCAGCCTGTTCCGCAAGACCACCGGCCTTGGTTGTACTGGCGGAAACCTTGCAATCCCTTGCCGACAGGATCGAGGCGGCGCTGGTGTTCGGTTCCGTCGCGCGCGGTGAAGAAACCGCCAGCAGCGATATCGACCTGCTTATCGTTGGCGATGTCGGGTTTGCCGAAGTGGTCAAGGCGCTCTATCCGGCACAGGCCACGCTGTCCCGCGAAATCAACCCGGTCATTGTCAGCAGCGCGGAAATCCGGCAACGCATCCAGAACCAGGATTACTTCATTCAGCAAATACTCAACCAGCCCAGCATCGCCGTGATCGGGAACGCCAATGACCTTAGCCAACCTGCTTAAGATCAACCGTCTGCAAGTGTTTGTTCCAAGTGCGGACGGAGTGCAGCGCCTGCTGGATTCAGCCGCGCGCAACCTCAACGATGCACGCTCGCCACATCAACGACTACGAAGGCGACCCGGTGACCGAAGCCGCCGTGACGGAATGCATTGCACAGGCTGAACGCCTCTTGAGCCACACGCGGGAATGGCTGCAAACCCATCGTCCTGATCTGGCATCTATTTAGTAGCGCCCCGACACCAAGTTGAGTTAACCGGGCAAGCGGGCTACCCAGAGTCCGATCCGGCCTTACCGCTGGCAGAGTTGCAGCTCGCTCTATCCGCACTACTTAAATGCTGTTAACTCCAGTGCTCAATACTCACAATAAGGTTATTATAATCATCCAGTTCACTGTTTTTTTATTCAAGTTTAGGAAGAAACAGTAAAAACTGATTCCCTGCCTGCCTTCAGGCCGACGCTGTGTGCTCATGGCGAGAGCATATCGGCATATGTATTTTTTAGTCAGGAGATTGAGTGGATCGCCTGCGCAGAATTTACCAGTTGCATAGCCTGCTGGCCTCACGGCGAGTTCCCTTGCCGCTTATAACAATTCAAGAAAAGCTCGAATGCTCGCGCGCTACGGCCAATCGTATCATCCAGGAGATGCGGCTGTTCTTCAATGCACCGCTGGAATATAACCGCAACCTTAATGGCTATTTTTACGACCTGAAGGATGGCAAAGTGTTTGAGCTGCCGGGTGTCTGGTTCAATGCCTCCGAACTGCACGCGCTGCTTACTATCCAGCAACTGCTTGAACAAGCACAGCCTGGCTTGCTCGAAGGGCACCTCAAGCCGATCAAGGAACGCATCGAAAAGCTCCTCGCCGCTGGACAACACGACAGCAGCGAGGTTACTCGACGCGTGCGCATTTTGCGTATGGCGGGGCGCAATACCTCCCACGAATACTTTCAGGTCGTAGCGGGCGCGTTACTGCAACGGCAGCGCCTGAACATCCGCTACCACAGCCGCAGCGACGACGAAGAAACCCAACGCGAAATCTCGCCGCAGCGCCTCGTCCATTACCGCGACAACTGGTACCTGGATGCCTGGTGCCACCAGCGCAACGCGCTGCGCAGCTTCGCCGTGGATCGCCTGCGTGGGGTGAAGGTGCTGGCAAAGCACGCCAAAGACATCGCTGAAAAGGAGCTCGATGCTCATTTCGCCTCCGGCTACGGCATCTTCGGTGGCAAACCCAAAAACACCGCGCGGCTTCGCTTCACCCCGCAACGCGCCCGCTGGGTGGCGGAAGAGCAATGGCACCCGCAGCAGCAAGGCCAGACGCTGGAGGGCGGCAGCTACGAATTGCGCATCCCTTATTCCGACCCACGCGAGTTGGTGATGGACATCCTCAAACACGGCGCGGAGGTGGAGGTGGTGGAGCCGGAAGCGTTACGGAAGTTGGTGAGGGAGCAGTTACGGGGGGCGTTGGAGAAATATGGGAAATGATGGGGGGTAGGCTCAGAATTTGAGCTTGTGTGTATGGATAATGAAAGGCGTCATAAACCGAGAGAAGATAACATCATGTCGCGGCGCACATTCCTGAAATCACTCACGGCACTGGTCGGCGGCTTCGCCCTGCCCGCCATCGCGCGCGCCAAGCCGAGCCTGACTGCATGGAAAACTTTGCAGCTCTCTCCATTGGCCGGATTCCAGTACCACCAAGGGGAAGTACTCTGGCCGCAGCTCGCCACAGGCCAGTCGCTGCGACTAGTGCGCGAATCAGACAACCGCCATGACGACCGCGCCGTGCGCGTGGAGTGGCAAGGCCACAAGCTGGGCTACATCCCCCGGCTGGACAATGCAGCGGTTTCGCAATTGCTGGATCGCGGGGAGAGGCTGGGAGCGACGATTGCCTGGCTTAATGAGAGTCGCAATCCTTGGGAGAGGGTTGGGGTGGAGGTGAGATGGGTGATGTGAGTGACAAAGAAGTTCGGATTGCGCACCATCGTGATAATGATGGTGCACGTCAAACGGTTGAGCAGCATCTGCTCGGGGTTGCAAAAAAAACATGCCTGAACGCCCAAAAGCTGAATCTGGGAAACCATGGCGAGTTGATAGGCATTCTTCACGATCTGGGCAAATACAGTGATGCCTTCCAGTCCTACATCAAATCAGCCGTTGGCTTGCTCAATCAGGACGAGGATGAAGAATTTGTAGATGCTGTGGGCTTGAGAGGCAAGATTGATCACTCTACCGCGGGCGCTCAAATGATCTGGCAGAAACTCTCTAAGCAGGGGCCATTTGGGCCGATAGCCGGACAAATCCTATCTCTATGTATTGCATCGCATCACTCTGGGTTAATTGACTGTTTGTCGTCCGACGAAAAAAGTCTTGGCGAGGACATATTCAGCAAACGAATGAACAAACCAGATGAGCATGCCCATTTGCAAGAGGCTATTGCCAAAGCGGATACATCTATCCTTACCCGTGCCAAAGAGCTAATTGAAAATCCCGATCTGCTCAAGACAATGCAAAAAGCTCTCGCAAAAATTGTGCTGTCCGCACCTGTAAAGAATGACAAAACCACTGTCGCCCAACAGCAAATAGGTTTGCTCGTTCGCTTCCTGTTCAGTTGCCTGATTGATGCAGACCGTGTTGACTCCGCAGATTTTGAAAGTCCCAAAGCGGCAAAGCTCAGGGTGCATGGCCAATACGATGAGTGGAATATTCTCTGCGAACGCTTGGAAACTCACCTCGCCGAATTAAAACCAAGCAAGCCAATTGATGACCTTCGGCGCAATATTTCAAGTCATTGCTTGAACGCAGCACCATGTGACAAGGGAATTTATACGCTCACCGTTCCCACCGGTGGCGGCAAGACACTTGCCAGCCTGCGGTTTGCACTTCATCACGCGAAACAGCACAAAATGGATCGGGTGATTTACGTAATCCCATTCACCTCCATCATTGACCAGAACGCCGAAGTGGTTCGAGGCATATTAGAGCCCAACGGAACAAGGCCGGGCAGCGTAGTGCTCGAACATCATTCCAACCTGACACCTGAGCAACAAAGCTGGCGTGGAAAAATCCTGTCCGAGAACTGGGATGCCCCGGTGATCTACACCACGAGCGTACAACTTCTGGAAGCGCTCTTGGGAGCGGGAACCCGAGGTGCGCGCCGGATGCATCAATTAGCCAATGCCGTACTGATTTTTGACGAAATACAGACGCTGCCCGTCAACTGCGTCCACCTTTTTAACAACGCCATCAATTTTCTGGTCGAGCAATGCGGAAGCTCGGTTGTCCTATGCACCGCCACCCAACCGCTCCTCGATCAAGTTGACGCCATGAAGGGCGCTATCAAAATTCCTCCTGGCAATGAACTGATGCCGAATGTCGCTGGCTTGTTCAAGGAATTAAAACGGGTTGAGGTGATGGACTGTCGCAAATCTGGGGGCTGGACTCATGAGGAGATTGCCAAGCTGGCCGTGGAAGAGACGCGCCGCGCTGGTAGTTGTCTGGTAATCGTCAACATCAAAAATGCCGCACAAGCTCTGTACCGTTTGAGCAAAGAAGTGACTGACATTCCAGCCTACCACCTGAGCACCAACATGTGTCCGGCACATCGTAAAGCAATTCTGAGCGAGGTTCGGAAACGATTGGAGCAAGGACAGCCCACACTCTGCTTCAGCACTCAGCTCATCGAGGCCGGGGTGGATGTAGATTTTGGCGCTGTCATCCGCTTTATCGCGGGTCTGGATTCAATCGCCCAAGCGGCTGGCCGATGCAACCGCAATGGCCGTCCTGAAATGGGACATGTCCACATTATCAATCCCAAAGATGAAAACCTGGAAACGTTGCTAGACATCCGCATCGGACGGGATAAAACAGAGCGCATACTGGATGAATATAAGGATGACCCTGACGCCTTCGGGCAAGACCTAATCGGCCTTGAAGCAATGGAGCGCTACTACACCTACTACTTCTTTGATCGAAAGAGCGAGATGGACTACCCGCTTTCAGAAAAGGCTATCGGCCATGACGACACCCTGCTCAATCTGCTTTCAACCAACACGCAAGCCACTTCTGAACATGGGAAACAAACCGGCCAGGCCCCCAACATCTACCTGCGTCAATCATTCATGTCGGCAGCCAAGGCATTCAAGGCTATTGATGCACCAACGCAAGGCATCATCGTCCAGTATGGCAAAGAGGGGCAGGCAATCGTCGCCGATCTATGCGCGGCATACATGCCAGACAAAGAGTTCGATATGCTGCGCCGGGCACAGCAATTCACCGTTAATGTATTCCCGAACATTCTTGAACGCTTAGCAAAAGCAGGAGCCATTCGGGAGGTGCAAGAAGGAACCGGCATCCTGTATCTCGACTACCGTTACTACAGCGACGAGTTTG
>Ga0172367_10010317_pt1 | contig 10073 bp, 9 predicted proteins | sample Lak10m_FD_114542 | JGI IMG/M metagenome (GOLD analysis project Ga0172367, IMG submission 114542) | Freshwater microbial communities from Kabuno Bay, South-Kivu, Congo - kab_022012_10m | ecosystem: Environmental > Aquatic > Freshwater > Lake | place: Democratic Republic of the Congo: South-Kivu...
CGGCGCCGGTAGGCAAGGAACAGCTGTATGGCGTCGGCTTCACGCATCCCGGACAGACCGAATTCATCGCCGAACGCTGCGGCGTCGCGCCGCATAATGCCGTGATGATGCTGGCCGGCCCGGCGCTCAAGGTCGTGCCGATCACCATTCATATCGCGCTGGCCGACGTATCCGCCGCGCTCACCATCGACCTGATCCGTGCGCGGGCGCTGACCACCGCCAAGGGATTGCAGCGCAATTTCAACATCGGCCGGCCGCGCCTCGCCGTCGCTGGCCTCAATCCCCATGCTGGCGAAAATGGCGCGCTGGGGCGCGAGGAGATTGAGGTGATCCGCCCGGCGATCGAAGCGCTGCGCGCGGAAGGGATCGACATTGTCGGCCCGCTGGCGGCCGACGGCATGTTCCATGCCCGCGCCCGCGAAGCCTATGACGCGGCGCTCTGCATGTATCATGATCAGGCGCTGATCCCGATCAAGACGCTGAACTTCGACGATGGCGTCAACATCACCCTGGGCCTGCCGATCGTGCGCACCTCGCCCGATCATGGCACCGCCTTCGGCATTGCCGGCACCGACAGCGCCAATCCCGGCGCGATGATCGCCGCCCTCAAGATGGCGGCCGAAGCCGCCCGCGCACGGATTGCCTATGCCGGCTGACGCCCGCCCCACTCTGCCGCCGCTGCGCGACGTGATCGCCGCCCATGGGCTTCAGGCCAGCAAGGCGCTCGGCCAGAATTTCCTGCTCGACGAACAGTTGCTCGACCGGATCGCCGCCATTCCCGGCAGCATCGGGGATCAGCCTGCGTTTGAGGTCGGCCCCGGCCCCGGCGGCCTGACCCGCGCGATCCTGCGCGCCGGCGGCAAGCTGGTCGCGGTCGAGCGCGACCGGCGCTGCCTGCCGGCGCTCGCCGAACTGGAGTTGGCCTTCCCCGGCCAGTTGCGCGTCATTTCCGGCGACGCGATGGAGGTGGATGCCCGTGCCGAGGCCGGCGATGGCGCCCATATCATCGCCAACCTGCCCTATAATGTCGGCACCGCCCTGCTGGTCGGCTGGCTGTCTGCGCTATGGGCGCCGCTGCCTTGGTGGTCCAGCCTGACGCTCATGTTCCAGATGGAAGTGGCCGAACGCATCGTCGCGAAGCCGGGCACCGACCATTATGGCCGCCTCGCCGTCCTCGCCCAGTGGCGCAGCGACGCGCGCATCGCCATGAAAGTGCATCGCAGCGCCTTCACCCCGCCGCCCAAGGTGATGTCGGCCGTGGTCCATATCACCCCCAAGCCGGCGCCCGAAGGCGTGCAGCTCAAGATCCTCGAACGCCTGACCGCCGCCGCCTTCGGCCAGCGCCGCAAGATGCTGCGCCAGAGCCTCAAGTCCGTCCCCGGCGCGCTCGACGCGCTGGAGGCAATCGGTATCGACCCGCAACGCCGCGCCGAAACCGTCAGCGTCGAAGAATTCGTCACCCTCGCCCGCCAGCTCGGCCAGGCAACGACCAGCGCCTGATTCCGCTGCGGCGCACCCCCAGCAAGGCTCAGATACGGAGCCGTGAGCGAACGTCTATAGCCCCGTCATCCCTCCGAAGGCGTGGATGACGAAGTTGGGTGGGAACAAGACATTCCTCCCCGGCACGGGGAGGGGGACCGCTCGCGTAGCGAGTGGTGGAGGGGCACAGGCCGGATAGCGCAGCGCTAAGAGGCTCCTGCCCCTCCGTCAGCGCTTCGCGCTGCCACCTCCCCAAGCAAGCTTGGGGAGGAACTGGAAACGTCAGCTTCTGGTCGTCAGCCGTCAAAGCCCGACATCGTCATGAAACCGCAGCGAAGCCCTGTCCTACTCGCCCAATCTCTGATCTACCCTGGGCGATGCACCAGCACTGCGCCCTTCCCTCGCCCCGACCGCAGCCCGCCACAGGCGGTGCCCCATGTGTCGCCCCCCTGTCGCGTCGGCATGACCCGACCGGCGCGTCGGTGCGAGGCTGTCCTGACCCAGCTGACGCGCGACGGTCGCGTCATGGGCGCGTGGCAGGCGCATATCCGGTGCAAACGGCCCTGAATGCCGCACGACACTGTGAACTTCGGCCCTGTCGCGTCGGCATGACCCTTGCCGATCCCGGCTTATCGGCAATAGCCTTCCTCGCCCGGCTTCACGATCAGGCAGTCCTGCTTGTCGGCGAGATATTTGAAGCCCGTCTCCGCCCCTGTGCCGGGCCGAATGGCGAGATCGCGGCCATCGCGCACGAAGCGGATCGTCGCGCCATCGGCCAGGCCGCTATAGGTCGCCTCCCGGTCGAGATTATCCTTGTTGGCCAGCGCATAATGGCCCGGCTTCCCGTCGGGCGCGGGCTGGATGTCGAGGAACAGCCCTTCCGGCCCGGTCCAGCGCCCGACCCATTCGTCGGTGGGCAGCGCCGCGCCTGCATTGTCGGGGGCCGCGACAGAGTCCGTATCCTCGATCGCTTCGGCATGGACCGGCACGCTCGCATTGTTCGCCACCGCTTCATTGTCCACGCCCTTGGCGCAGCCACCCAGCAGCAATGCGGCGCCCAGGCTCGGCAGGATCAGGCGAAGGGCGGACGTGGTGGCGGGCTGTCGGATCATCCATGGTCTCCTTGCTGTCATGACGACAATATGCGGAGCAAACGGGCGAACCGGCCGGATCGATCCGCAATCGGGTCGAACGGCGCTTGCCAGCGCCCGTCATTTCCGCACAATGAGCGGCAACAGAATAGCATGTTCGGGGCGCCGGGTCGTCCCATGCCGGGGGGCAAGTGAGAGCGAAATTCGTACGGGAGTCCGCCGATGTCCGGCGGCAGGCACTGATCGACGCAACGGCAAAATGTCTGGCGGAAAAGGGCGTGGCAGGCACCTCTGTCCGCGCCATCTGCGCCGCCGCGGGCGTATCGTCGGGGCTGCTGACCCATTATTTCGAGGGTGTCGATGCGCTGATCCTGGCCACCTATCGCGATGTCGGGCAGCGCGTGTCCCAGGCGATGGACGCAGCGATCGCAGGCGCGGGCGATGATCCGCTGGACCGGCTGCGCGCCTTTCTCCAGGCCAATTTCCGCGAGCCCGTGCTGGACGCAGACCTGCTCGCCACCTGGATCGCCTTCTGGAGCCTGATCAAGTCCAATGCCGATGTGGCGGCCGCCCATGCCGACATCTATGCCGCCTCGCGCGCGCAGCTGGAGGGGCTGGTCGCCGCCGCCGCGCCGACCTTCTCCGCCGCGCAGGTACGGCTCAAGGCCATCGGCCTGACGGCTCTGGTCGATGGGCTGTGGCTGGAATATTGCCTGGACCCCACCAGTTTCAGCGCGGCGGAGGCGCAGCAACTGGTTGAACGGGCCATGGGTCATGCCCTGCGGGATCAATGAACCGTTCGATTAATCGGATAGCGTGTGATCGCTTTTATCTATCAACATGTCCGAGAAAACCAATTTCCCCCGAATCATCCGCTTCCCTAAACAGGCTTCGCAACAGCAACCCTAATCAAGGAACTGGATAGCCCATGGCTCTCATCAACACCCCCCTGCAGCCTTTCAAGGCAACCGCTTTCAAGGAAGGCAAGTTCGTCGACGTCACCGATGCCGACGTCAAGGGCAAGTGGGCCGTCTTCTTCTTCTACCCGGCTGACTTCACCTTCGTCTGCCCGACCGAGCTGGAAGACCTCGCCGACATCTACCCCACCCTGCAGGGCATGGGCGTGGAAGTCTATTCGGTGTCGACCGACACCCACTTCTGCCACAAGGCCTGGCACGACACCTCGCCGGCCATCGGCAAGATCAACTATTACATGCTGGGTGACCAGAACCACGACATCTCGAACCAGTTCGGCGTGCTGCGCGAAGGCGTCGGCCTGGCCGATCGCGGCACCTTCGTGCTCGATCCGGAAGGCGTGATCCAGCTGGTCGAAATCACCCCCGAGGGCGTGGGTCGCAACGCGGCCGAACTGCTGCGCAAGATCAAGGCGCTGCAGTATTGGACCAGCCATCCGGGCGAAGTCTGCCCCGCCAAGTGGGAAGAAGGCGCGGAAACCCTCGCCCCCTCGCTCGACCTCGTCGGCAAGATCTAAGCATCTTTAGGTGCTGACAGGCCGCCGGGTTCGCCCAGATTGAGGGGACCCGGCGGACCTTCAAAACGCTTTCTACAGACTTATCTTAGTTTCAACGGGGCTTTTGGGTCGCACCAATTCCCCGGACGGGCCGTCGCGTCCTCCCGATCGGGACGGCCCGCCATCTTTTCCACGGAGCCAGACAGACATGTTGGACGCAAATCTCAAGGGGCAGTTGAAGGCCTATCTGGCGAACATCACCCAGCCGATCGAGCTGGTGGCTTCGCTGGATGATGGCGCCAAGTCGCGCGAAATGAACGAATTGCTGACCGAAATCGCCGAACTGTCGGACAAGGTCAGCCTCGCCACGGGCGATGACAAGCGCAAGCCCAGCTTCATGATCCGCCGCGTCGGCACCGATATCGGCGTCACCTTCGCCGGCCTGCCGATGGGCCATGAATTCACCTCGCTCGTGCTCGCCCTGCTGCAGGTCGGCGGTCACCCGTCCAAGGCCGCGCAAGATCTGATCCAGCAGGTCAAGGATCTGGACGGCGACTATGCGTTCGAAACCTATTTCTCGCTGTCGTGCCAGAACTGCCCCGACGTGGTGCAGGCGCTGAACCTGATGAGCGTGCTCAACCCCCGGATCAGCCATGTCGCGATCGACGGCGGCCTGTTCAAGGATGAGGTCGACGCCCGCAAGGTCATGGCCGTGCCGACCATCTTCCTGAACGGCGAACCCTTCGGCCAGGGCCGGATGGAGCTGGAGCAGATCGTCGCCAAGATCGACAGCGGCGCCGAAGCGAAGGCGGCCGAGAAGATCCGCAAGCAGGATCCGTTCGAGGTGCTGGTGGTCGGCGGCGGCCCCGCCGGCGCGGCAGCGGCCATCTATTCGGCGCGCAAGGGCATTCGTACAGGTGTGGCGGCGGAACGCTTCGGCGGCCAGGTGCTCGACACCATGGATATCGAGAATTTCATCTCGGTCAGCCGTACCGAAGGGCCCAAGCTCGCCTCCGCGCTGGAAGCGCACGTCAAGGATTATGACGTCGAGATCATGAACCTGCAGAAGGCGGCGAAGCTGATCCCGGCCAAGACCGAAGGCGGCTATCATGAGGTCGTGCTGGAAAATGGCGCGTCGCTGAAGGGCCGCACCATCATTCTGTCGACCGGCGCCCGCTGGCGGCAGATGGGCGTGCCGGGCGAGGACGAATATCGCAACAAGGGCGTCGCCTACTGCCCGCACTGCGATGGTCCGCTGTTCAAGGGCAAGCGCGTGGCGGTGATCGGCGGCGGCAATAGCGGCGTCGAAGCCGCGATCGACCTGGCCGGCATCGTCGCCCATGTCACCCTGATCGAGTTTGACAGCCAGCTCCGCGCCGACGCGGTGCTGCAGCGCAAGCTCGCCAGCCTGCCCAACGTCAAGATCATCACCTCGGCCTTGACCACAAAGGTGAACGGCAATGGCGAGCGGGTGAGCGGCCTCAGCTACAAGGACCGCAACAGCGGCACCGAGCATGATGTCGAGCTGGAGGGCATTTTCGTCCAGATCGGCCTGGTGCCCAACACCGAATGGCTCAAGGACACGATCGCGCTCTCGCCCCGTGGCGAGATCGAGATCGACGCGCGCGGCGAAACCAGCCAGCCCGGCATCTTCGCTGCCGGCGACTGCACAACCGTGCCCTACAAGCAGATCGTGATCGCCATGGGTGCGGGGTCAACCGCAGCCCTGTCGGCCTTCGACTATCTGATCCGTCTGCCCACTGCCGAGGAAGCGGCCGAGGCAGCCTGAAAAATGCCCGCCTGAACCAGTCCCCCCCTTCTGGTTTTCAGGCCAGCGAAGGCCGGTCCGTCACCCTGACGGACCGGCCTTTTTCCTATTTTCTCGTCCGAAATGCGCGGCGACTCAGCTTTCGATCAGGTCGAGATAGGCGACGACATCATTGTCTGTGGCAAGGAACAGGCCGTCCTGCACCTCCTGCGGCTGTTGCTCGGCGACGCGCAGGGCTTCACTCAGGGGACCGTACATGATCGTCATCGCCGCGCCGTCGTCGCCCAGATGATAGAGGCGAACGGTCGCGCTGTCATAGGTGGTGCGCATCGCGCTTCCCTATCAGATCGGCGCGGCAAAGTCAGCGCCGGTCCTTGATCTTCATGCTGGGGGCAAGCTGGTTCTGGCCGATCCGGACAACATCGTCGGTGAAATTGGCGACGAAGGTCGAACTGCGCTCGACGCCCGGCACGAAGCCGGCCTTGTTCCCTTCGATCACCAGGGCGCTGCTGTCATTCTCGCGGCCTTCCGGCGCGACAGTGATGAAGGCCGACCAATTATCCTTGTCCTTGCCCTGTACCATGTCGTTGCCGACGATCTGGCCGCTGGCACCGTTGCTGAGGTCGATCATGTAATTGGTCAGGCGGCCACCACTGTCGTCGAAACTATTGTCACGGATATCGACCTGCGCGGCGCGGCTCTTGAGATAATGGCCGCCATCGCCCTGGTCGAAGCGTGAGCGGGTGACGCTGAGGCGCCCGACCCGGCCGATATAGATGCCATGGGCGCAGTCGAGATCGCGGTCGCACCGGCCCAGGTGACGGAAGGTCGACTTGTCGATCTGGACCGTGGCACCGCGATCCTCGCCGGTCAGAATGCCTTCCTCGCTGTTGCGGAACAGGCTGTTGCTGACGGAAAGATTGCCTTTTTCGAGGCGGATGCCCGATCCATTGCCGTCAGGCACGCGCAGATTCTGGAAGATCAGGCCGTCGACCATGGTGGTGCGGCCGCGCAGCACCAGAGCTGCCTTTTCCTCACAAACCACCCCGTCGAAAATCGCACTGCCCGGCGTTGCCGCCTTGATCGTCACCTCGCCGCTATTCTGCACGGCGCATTGGCGATAGGTGCCCGGCGCGACGATGATCGTGCCCTTGCCATCGCCGATCGCGCCGATCGCATCGGCAAGCGAGACAAAGCCCCGGCCATTTTCGGCAAGGGTGAACGGGGCCGGCGCACTCTGGGCAAAGGCCGACGCGGTGATGGCTGCGGACACCAGCAGCAGGGTCAAGAAGATGCGCATGGCATCAAGGCTAGGCGCCGACCGCATCATAGCCAAGCCCCATAGTAAACCTGAAAGCACATGCCCCACTTTGGGGCAGGATTATTGCCAAGACGTTTACAGGGGTCCGGCGCCCCGAAAAGGCCGTTCGCATTTCACCTGACCGTCGGCGAAGCGGCAGACCGCAACGCAATGACATCCTGATCGAACGCACCGCACGCCCGCCCGTCGCTTCGCTTACGGGACTCAAATATTCGTATTAAGCAATTAATATTGCATACCATCTTTGTTCAAGTCCCCAGAAACGCCCCCAATTCTGCCCCCAAATTTTTTATAAGCCTATGAAGATAGGTGCATTTGATTCCAAATTCGTGACTCAAACATGGTTACTCCTACAAGTCCTTCTTCGTAATTTGTCTCCGATAATCCTGCTTGGATGGCGACTTTTGGCCGTAAGGAGACCGGCAAGTTCCAGCGATGGAAATCAAATAGCTGCCTTTCGATTCAGAGCAGCAAAACAGACCAAGCAATCTGATGGGAAGCTGGATGCCTGAGGGAATGACACATCACCAGGATCAACGCTTAATGCCGCTGATCGCAAGGTCGCCAGCAATGGCGGAGTCATGCAATCACCTCCGATAGAGCTTCCGCGATAAGATGGGAACGGCGCTTAGAAGCAGAAGAGTGCGGGTAATGTGGTGCGCGGCCACATAGGCGGGTTGAATATGCAGGGTCACGGCTATGGAAATCATCATTTCCATGCTGCCGGGAGCAAAGGCGAGCAATCCTGGAAGCGCACCAATGCCGAGCAGGTGTCCGACCACGACGCCCGTGGTGCCGCCGATGGCTGCGGTCGTCGCCATAAGCGCAAAGCTGACTGGTATCAGCGCAACAACGTCCTTAGGACGTAGTCCTGAAAAGCGCGAACCGATCACGCCTCCAAGCCCGATCAATGCAATCATCACCACCATGTATGGGAGCCGAAGCGAAACGATCCCGAGGACATGAACGATGCCGCTGCCAACCAGGCAACCGAGGAAGGGTGGTAATGGCCATCGCAGCCAGCGCGCCAGCAGCCATCCGGCAGAACTCGCGGCGACCAGCACAGCCCATGCGGGCGAGCCATGGAGCATGGCAGGTCCATCGGCCCACACTGGCGTCGGGGCATGGGTGAGCAGTAGAGGGGTGAGCGCAACGATCCCGCTTACGCGGATGGTCTGAGGAATTGCGACGCGCGGCACATCGGCGCTTTGCTCTTCGGCCAACACCAGCACAGCCGACAGGGATCCTGGCGCAGCGGCAAGGAAGGCCGTGACCGGATCGAATGTGCCAAGGCGCCGCAGGACCATATAGCCCGTCGCTTGCATTAGAATAGTGCTCAGCAGAAGGGCCACGATCGACAGTGGCCAAGCGGCGGCTACGGCAACCGTTGCCGGAGTGATTGTCGTCCCCGCCGCGATGCCCATGATCGCAAGTTGCGGTGCTCGCACGACTGGCGGAAATCCCGTGGGGAATCCCGCCAGTGCGACAATGGCCACCAGTATCATCGCACCGAGAATCGGTCCGGCAGGGATTCCGAGCGCCATGAACAGCACAGCACCGACGGTCGCCACGACGGCGGTGAATGCTGCCTTTTGATAGCTGGCGCTCGGTGCTGTGTCTGTCACGCGGCTTGCTGTAGTTGCAGCAAGCCCTCGACGATCATACGCCCAGCGACAATGGCCACGACCGCCAGCCCGAGATAGCCAATCCAGCGGTGGCGCTCGAGCTGCCGCGCGATCCAGGTTGCCGCCACGCCCATCAAGGCAATCGACAGCAGCAGACCAACGACGAGCAATGCGGGGTGGTCACGCGCCGCGCCTGCGACCGCCAGAATATTGTCGAGCGACATCGAGACGTCTGCAATGAGAATCTGGACTATGGCAGATCCGAAGCTCTTGGCCGGAGCGGAACCGCTATCATCATCGACAGCTTCCGCTGAAGCCCTGAGATCGCGCCACATTTTCCAGCATACCCAGGCGAGCAGCAGACCACCTGCCAGTAGGAGCCCGGTCACATGGAGCAGTTCGACAGCGACCAGCGCGAATCCGATCCGTACCGCGACGGCAACGGCAAGGCCGATGGCGACCGCCTTTCGGCGCTGTTCGGGAACGAGGCCCGCCGCAGCCAGTCCGACCGCAACCGCATTGTCGCCCGCCAGGACGACATCGATCGCAAAGACCTGCAACAGCGCCAGCGCTGCATCTACGCCAAAGGTCATGACTTGCCGGGTTCGACGGCTGATGTCGGGACGGGACGCGCTGGCTGACCCACATAATCATAGTCGAATGTACGCGGGATAGGCCCCGTGTTTCGTTCGCTACCCGATTGCTGCTCACAGGCATGGGAGAGAATACCCACTGCACGGGACAAGCAGAATATGCCGCGCGCGAGAGCTGCTGCAAAACCAAGTTCGCCATAGATGACTGCGGTTACGCCATCGATGTTGACAGGCAGATGTCGGCCGCCCCGTCGGCGTTCCATCACGCTGACGACAGCGCGAGATGCTGCAGCGTAATCGCCGGCCACGATGCCGTCCTCCATTGCCCGATCCACCATCGCCATCAGTGGGGCGACACGGGGATCGATCGGATGGAACCGGTGACCGAAGCCAGGCAGGTACTTGCCGTGTTCGGCTACGAAGGCATCAATCGCTGCCGCTGCGGCAGTGTCGATATCGAGCCCGTCACGGTGGCGGGCGATGACATCGTCGAACAGTTCGACGCTCTGTTCGCCGGCGCCGCCATGCACGTCGTCCAGAAGATTGATGGCCGATGCCATCGCACCGTTCAGTGGCAGCCCTGTCGAGACCGCCATGCGCGCGACCGCGATCGAGGGAGCGTGAGGACCGTGATCGACAGAGGCGACCATCGCCGCTTCCAGCAGTTCAGCCTGTCGCGGTGTCGGCAGGTCGCCGCGCAGCATCATCCAGATCATCGCCGGGAA
>Ga0172367_10010318_pt1 | contig 10071 bp, 4 predicted proteins | sample Lak10m_FD_114542 | JGI IMG/M metagenome (GOLD analysis project Ga0172367, IMG submission 114542) | Freshwater microbial communities from Kabuno Bay, South-Kivu, Congo - kab_022012_10m | ecosystem: Environmental > Aquatic > Freshwater > Lake | place: Democratic Republic of the Congo: South-Kivu...
ATTCGGCTCTTGGTTATTTGAGCCCAATTGAATTTGAAAAACTAAATAATTTAAAAAATGTTGCTTGATTTTTCTAAATACTTTTTGCCTGATTTTTCTCTTGCTTTTATGGGTGCATTACACGCTTTATTCGTCTTGCTGATACCTTTATCAATATCGACGACTTACATATCGATCTTATTGATAAAATTAATCCTTTCCAAAAAGCATTTGAAATTCTTTCAAAGTCAGTTACAACCACTGTACTTAAAGTTATTCAAGACACAATTGCAGCTACTCGCATTAAAATGGATTTTGAAGAAGCTAAAATACTTTGGCCAAAAATTCTCCAGTTCAAGGCACAATACAACAGAGAACCTAATATAAACTCATTCGACCCGCTTGAAAAAAGAATGGCTGAATGTATCATTTATCTAAAAGCTGAAAAAAGAAAGCGTGATGAAGCAAATGGATAAAGATAAAATTTTAAATGAAATATTTTCTAATGATCCTTTTGGACTCTTAAACGTTAAGCCAAAATCCTCTAATAATAAAACACCAGATGAGCGTTTGCTTGCGTCATTCAATGAAATTATAGATTTTATTGATAAAAATGGCAGAGAACCAGAGTCTACCGCCTCAAACATACTTGAATTTCAGCTCTATTCACGTCTTAAAAACATTATTGAAGATAATAGTAAAGTGATTATTCTTAAATCACACGATATATATAATATCCTCCCTGAACTAAATGAAAACATTGTTAATGAACCTAAGCCTGAATACTCATCTAAAGTAGAAATTAATTCCCTAGATGATATTTTCGAAGATGAATCTTTCAAAGAAATGACTACTGATGAAGAACGTCTTTTTGTATTTAATCACACACCAAAACATTTTGAAAGGGAAGAAGCTGATTTTGTGGCAAGACGTAAACCTTGCAAAAACTTCCATGAATATGAACCTCTGTTTAAGCAAGTCCAACAAGAAATTAAGGAAGGTAAACGTTCATTAATTGCCTTTAAACAAGACAACTTAATTGAAGGTGAATTCTATGTTCATAATGGAGTATTGTTGTATTTAGAAAAAGTTGATTTTCAAAAACAAGTCCAGAATTTCCAAAGTGGTAATAGAATTAGAATAGATGGTAGGACCCGTTCCATATTTGAAAATGGAACAGAATCTCAAATGCTCTATCGCTCACTATACAAGATACTCTTATCTAATGGAAAAGCGATAACAGCGACTCAAGAGGCTGTAAATATTAAGTTGCAAAATAACTTTAATGATATAACAGCAGAAGATCAAGAATCTGGATTTATTTATATTTTAAAATCGCTATCAACTAACGAAAAAATATCATCAATTGATAACCTTTACAAAATAGGATTCTCAACAATCCCGCTTGAAGAAAGAATTAAAAATGCTGAAAAAGAACCCACATACTTAATGGCTCCTGTTAAAATAGTATCAGCATACAAATGCTATAACATGAACCCGCAAAAATTTGAACAACTCATTCATAATTTCTTCGGAAAAGTCTGTCTTAATTTCGATATATATGATGAGAAAAGAATCCGCCACTCCCCAAGAGAATGGTTCATAGTTCCTTTAAAAATAATTGAAAAATCAATAGGACTATTAATATCTGGTGATATTGTTAAATATCAGTATGAAGAAATCAAAGAAATGATTATCACCAAATGAAGAGATTTGACTGATTTAATGGTGAGCCAAAATATTTATGATTAAATGCTGCCTCTCACTAATTGCAACAAAATTACTGTTGGATCACCCAGTAATCAAAGCGCAAAAAGTCTGAGGCTCACTTTTAGTTTTTTGACTGTTCCCGCGTTGCCCCGCGTTGCGGGGCTGAGCGGGAGGACCTTCTGCGGTCGCTTTCGATTACCCATTTAAAACACAAAAGCCCACTTACGTGAGCTTCTTTGACCCGCAGGGCGGGACTGAGCGGGGCCGATCCCGCATAGCCCCGCTTTGCGGGGACCTCCTGCGGATTTATAACAAAAAAGCCTAACTCATTACGAATTAGGCTTTTATATTTTGCGGGGCCGATCCCGCACTGCGGGACAACCTCCTGCGGATTTAAAACAAAAAAGCCTAACTCATTACGAAGTAGGCTTTTAATTTGCGGGGCCGACGAGACTCGAACTCGCGACCTCCTGCGTGACAGGCAGGCGTTCTAACCAACTGAACTACGACCCCAATATTTCAAAAATTTAGACTGTTAATATAAATAGCTTTTTTCTTTTTTGCAAGCAAAAAAATAAGTTCTCAGCATTGCAGTTCAATCCTGCGCTCCCCTGTTTTGTGACGCAGAATAAATCCTTTTATCGTTAAATTTAATATATTATCGTTTAACAAACTTTGGGCTGAAGAAACTATGAAAACAAAATTGACGTTTTTACTTGTGGTTTTCTTTTTCCTGTCTGTACTGGCTTTAGGTCAGCAAAAAACAAACAACACAGACAGTGCAATTAAAGCTATGAATTCAATAATTCAGAGCGATAAATCGGACATTAATAACTTATATATGCCGCATAAATTCCCCGGGCATAAAGCGGTCAGAAAAGAAATGCTTCCTGAATCGAAAATAATAAGCCTCAGGATAAACGGTCAAAACCCCGCAATAATTCCCTTCGGCGCGCCGATGCTTCTGACATTTCTCTATTCACCCGGGCAGTCGCAGGCACAGATCACAATTGCTCTTGATCTGAACCAAAATGGAATTCTTGACGGCGATGACTTTCTCTGGAATGAATATCCATTCGACGCATGGGATGGCGATGTTGACGATCAGGATGGATCAGTCAACGGGCTTTATTCATGGCTGCTGCCCTCCGATGGCGATGATGGTCCGCCGATTTCAATGCTCGCAGGCATGAAAGTATTATTTATTGTTGAGGATGGAGTATCTTCTGCTTCATGCACAGCTTCCATATTGCCGCTGCAGTCGAATTACGCCATTTCGGGAACAGTACTTTACCCTGTAAATCAGCCGAACATCGTAATTATGGCAATGGATCCAATAAGCGGAATGTCGCTCGTAACCCTCACTGATGCCTTCGGTCAGTATTCAATCAATCTCCCGGATGATATGCCGAGAGTTTACACAGTTCTTGCCGCAGATTACCTCGAGGTCACTTCGGGCGAAATACTCCCTTCGGCTCCTCAGGCAATTCTCGTTAACGGCATTATCACCGGAATCGATTTCACATTCACACAGGCAACCGAATTTATTCAGGGACAGATTACAACAGGCGGCGTTCCTGTTCCCGGAGTTAAAGTGAGCGCAAGATTGCAGAATGGTCCGGGTATGGATTTTGAGCCACATGCAGTCGCCGATGCCCAGGGCAATTATTCGCTTGGGGTTTATCCGGGACAGTGGCGAGTAAATGTTGACAGATCGTCGCTCGGCGGAGATTACCTCGTACCGCAGAGCATTGATAATATTGTCGTATTACCGGGTCAGACTGCCGGCAATAAGAATTTCGCGCTCTACCCCCTCCAGGGATATATCGAAGGATATGTTTATCAGGAATCTGTTCCGAAAAAAGGAGTCGAAGTTTACGCATCCTCCGATCAGGGGCATAATTACGGACCCACCAAACCCGACGGCAAATTCCGAATACAGATTTATGACAATTTCCAGTATTACGTCGGCATAGATTCACGCTTCATACCTGATGGATATTATCTCGATCCGCCATATTATCAGAACGTAAATACAGGCGCAACAGGCTTGAATTTTAACATTATCCCCTCGCCTTCGGCTGTTGAGGGATACGTCCGCGATAGTGCAACTAATGCGGCTTTGCAGAATATGGAAGTTGTTGTATTTAACGATACCTACTACAATTCCACTTTCACAGATGAAAATGGATTTTATCATATCAATCTTAATAACGGCGATTATTGGGTGCAAACCGGCTTAATCGAATTGGGGTATATCCCTCAGGCATTCAGTTTTTCTGTTTTCGATAATACTCATACACAGAATTTTTCGCTTGTTCATATAGACCCGGGCTACATTCAGGGCTCAGTAAAGGCGCCGAATATGCTGCCTCTTGCAAATGCCGTTACAGTGGGATTCAGAGTTGTAAACGGAAATATTATCTGGGATCCGGTTAATTATTCTTCAACCGATTTGTCCGGCAATTATTCTCTCCCTCTGCCTCCCGGTGAATATATAGTTTTTGGATGGGCTGAAGGATTTATCGGGGAGTTTTTTGATAACACTCAGGACCCGCAGACTGCACAGCATTTTTTCGTTACAGAAAACAGCGTTACTTCCGGAATTAATTTTGTGCTCGAACCCAGCTCTTATATTTTTGGGCAGGTTATGGATTCGCTCGGGAATCCTGTGCAGAATGCTTTTATTGCTGCAATCGATACAAACGGAACCTGGCAGGGAATATATAATGGAAACCGCATTCGTGTAGTAACTTCCGATGAAAGCGGCAATTACGTAATTGATCAGCTCCCGGCAGGCATTTATTATGTTGAGTGTGCAACTCCGGGATTTGAGATTCAGTATTTCGATCACGTAAGCGACCCAATGCTTGCAACCCCTGTAACAGTCGATCCGCAGAATCCCTTTTTTGGCGCAGATTTTAATCTGATCACATCGGAACTATTTTTCCCCTGGATCAACGTAAAAAACAACCAGATATCACCTTCGGAATTTCATCTCAAATTCGGAATATTCTGGAGCGCGACATCAGGAATTGATCCGCTGCTTGGTGAGAGTGTGCTCGACCCTGCGGGAAATGAATTTGATGCAAGATTTACACTACCTACAGGCGAGCAGTCCCGCATAGATATAAGAAGCGAGATGGAGCCAAATCTTTTGTGGATACTTAATCTGAACGGCGGAATGGAAAACTATCCTCTCACATTCACGTGGGATCCTATGATGCTGCCGCCGGGAAAATTCTTCCTTGTTGATCCTATGGGTGGAACAACTATAAACATAAACATGAAAACGGACAGCTATTTCGAACTTACCGCCCCCTCTTTCCCATATCTTATGATAGCCTACAGCGCAAATCAGACCGCGCAGGTAAACGTAAATTCAGGCTGGAATATGATCTCAGTACCTCTGCACTCTGCGGATATGTCCACGTATTCATTATTCCCGGATGCTGCATCGAACGCATTCGGTTTTGATAACGGGTATATCACCGTCAGCGAACTCAATCTTGGAAAAGGCTACTGGCTTAAATTCAATTCACCGGGCAATTATCAGATTGAAGGAATGAGCGAATATTTCCCTATCAGCGTAAATGCCGGATGGAATATGATAGGTCCTTTCGAAAATACAGTTCCGGTCAATCAGATCGTTTCTGACCCTCCGGGAATTATGCAGACAGGTTTTTATGGTTATGATAACGGTTATTTTACCACGCAGAACCTTGAACCCGGAAAGGGGTACTGGATTAAAACATCCTCCCCGGGATTGATTAATCTTGGGCAGAACGTAAATAAAACATCCGTTAATTCAGCAGCGGCTGAGGAATTCGAAGGCAGCATACGTTTTGTTGATGCGCTCGGCTATTCAGCGGCGCTTAAAATAGCTTCGGGCGGCTCGGATATAAACAGATATGAGCTTCCGCCTATGCCGCCTGCAGGAGTATTCGATGTGCGGTTCAGTTCAAACAGATATGCCGAAAAACTGAATTCGGGAATGGTTAAAGTTAACATCTCAGGCGCAGCATATCCAGTAAAAATCAGCGCGGATAATTGTTCAGTAATTATAATAAAAGGACTTTCCGGTATTAGGACAACTACTGATCTGACGAATGAAAACTCAGTGATGGTTGAAAATGGAAGTGACGAGATCTGGGTAATGCAGAAAGATATCCCCTCGGATTACGCACTCAGCCAGAATTACCCGAATCCATTTAATCCTTCAACGAAAATCAGATTCGGCCTGAAAAGCGAATCGAGGGTTAAACTGACTATCATTAATTCTATCGGTCAGGAGGTTGCCGGGTTCATTGATGAAATTCTGAATGCGGGCAATTATGAAAGGACTTTTAACGCCGTAAATCTTGCCAGCGGAATTTACCTCTGCAGGATGGAAGTTTTCGACCTTAATTCAGGGTCTCTCGTTTTCTTTGGTGTAAATAAAATGCTTCTGGTCAAATAATTATGCTTTATACGCTTCCGGGCAGGGGGATGAACCTGATGGAAACGGAGCTTCCTCCTCCCGGCAGATATCTCGATCAATCTCTGAAATTAACGGAATTTAAGCCTGTTTCCGAAAATAAGTTAATCGGCAATACAATTCTGATTTGATTTTTATTCATTATTTAACAATATGTTATTGCAGCCGGATTGGGCGGGATAATAAATATCGTTAATTTTAGTTATCTATCGTTTATTTTCAATAGATATATCGTTCATTTATACTCATCAAATAAATTATAGGTGTTATATGAAGTTAAAAAGTATCATATTTCTAATTATAGCTTTAGCTTTTACCGCAGGCGCACAGACAACAACCCTGTGGCAAAAATCAGCGCTGGATGCAAACCTGTACAGTTGGTTTTCAACCAGCAGCCTGGAAAGGGGGCTGGCTCATAATCCTGTAACAGATAATGTTTACGTCGTTTCGAGAAACGGCGGCACATTTGTCAGAGTTATTGATGCTGCCACAGGCGAATATACAGGGGATCTTTCCACGACAGGAATTTCCGGCGGAACTTACGCGCTTAACGACATTGACGTAAGTCTGGACGGATATATTTTTGCTGTAAATCTTACGATTGATCTTAACGGAGAGGTTAAGATTTACCGGTGGGATTCAGAATCCGGCAATCCAACTCTGGTTATCGTGACTAATCTCGGCATGACAAAACGTATCGGGGACAAGATGACAGTTATCGGAAGCCAATCCGATAATACACTTGAAATCTGGCTGCCCGATCCCACAAATAACAAAATCTGGATTTTCGGGACCTCCGATAACGGAATAACTTTCTCGATCAAACGCGAAATTTCTGTCCCCGATGGTTTAGGCACATCTCCTTCAGCTTACCCGGCTGATAATCTGCTCACAGGCGGATTTATGGAGAACGGGAACGGAAAAAGCCTCCGTCTGTTCAGATCAGACGGATCACTTTACCGTACAATCTCCGGCGGAATTGTTGCAACCGGTTCGAATGCCGTTATAGTTACCGAAAAATACGGTATGAACTATGCAGCTACCTTCACATACGGCACCTCAAATGAAAGAGCCGCAATCGTCAGCCTAGCCAACGACACAACTCTTTTCGGCAGAACTCCGAGTATGTATCTGAATTCAAATCCAAACGGTACCGGCGATGTTGACATTGCAAGATACACTGATGGACGTCAGGTGCTTTTCGTACTCAGCTCAAATAATGGCGTTGGCGCATATGAACTGAATTTTCCGCAGCCTCCTATGCCAATTGCCGAAGTAACGGCAGACCTCAACGGCGATTTTGTGCCAGATATGCTTGGCTCCACAGTTCTTGTTGAAGGCATCGTAAATTCAATTAATTTTACTGCAAGCGCAAACAGATTCTCTTATTATATTCAGGACCAGACAGGCGGTATCAATATAACCAAAGGGACAGAACCAGGTGGCGGTCCGGTCTATAATATGGGTGACAGAATAAGAGTTACGGGTGAACTTGGAATTTTTAACGGACAGAATCAGCTTAATCTTTCCGCAGATCAATTGGCTGCAATTCAACTTGTCAGTACAGGAAATCCTTTAATCCCGATTGATCTTACAGTTGCAAATTATCTTGCACAAGGTGAAACCTTTGAAGCCCGTTATCTCGGTTTTCACAACCTCACAAAAACCGCACTTTCACCTGCATGGCCCCTGCCAGGCGGCAACGCTAATCTGATTGTTACAGACGGCACGGCTGAATTTATTCTGAGAGTTGATGCTGATACTGATCTCGATGAAAATCCCGAACCAGCATGGCCAATTAATGTTAAAGGCGTTGCAACTCAATATACAACAGCCACACCGCCTAATAACGGATATCAGATTTCACCGAATTTTTATCTTGAAATTGAACCTGCCGGTTCAAATGTCACAATTAAATTCCAGTGCGATATGACCTGGGAAATTTCAGAAGGCAGATTTGATCCTGCAAGCGATGTGCTTTTTGTACGCGGCTCATTCAACGACTGGAGCGAAGCCGATCAGATGATCTCTGATGAATTTACACCAGGGCTCTATTTCTCGGAGATTACCCGCCCATTTGCCGCAGGAGATACCGTCCTGTATAAATATGCTTATAATACGGGAAACGGAACGACTTGGGAAAATGACCCTAATAAACAAGTGGCGATTACTGAGGATATAGTATCTGCAGGATATACTGAAGTGCTCAGATTTTTCAATGATTACAGCGGCGGCGGAACATCGGGAGATGTTGCAATTGCTTTCGGCTGCGATATGACTCTCGAAATTCAATCCGGAAGATTTAATCCGGCAACTGATGTATTAACAACCCGTGGAACATTTAATGGCTGGGGGGATCAGGATATTATGGAACCTCTCCCGGATACCCCGAATATCTACGGCGTATTGATTACAAGAACTTTTTCAGTTGGCGAACTGGTCAAATACAAATATGCTTACAAGGATCCATTTGGCATCGTCACATGGGAGAGCGGTTCAGACAGAGAATTTGTCATAACCCAGGAAATGATCAATACCGGAACGGCAGCTATTCTGAGACCGTTTAATGATATTGAACCCGGTCAGCTTACTGTTCAGGCTTCGAAGGTGAAATTCAGAGTTGATATGCAGGGAGCGAAAGACTTTAACGGAATTCCATTCCCTTCAATCGATAACGTTATTATCGTTGGAGCGAATCCTCCGCTTATGTGGCCTTCTCCCGGCTGGCCTTCATCCGATACAAACGCTGTGCATTTCCTTAACGACAGCGGCATCGACGGTGATGAGGTTCCAGGTGATAATATCTGGTCAGCAGATATTGTATTCCCTCCGTTTACCATGCTTAACATTGAATACAAGTACGGAGCAAACTGGGGCTTAGCTTCTAATAACGGCACCAACGATAATGAAAATGGTATGGGGATTAATCATATGATTAATATCCCCTCAGATCTTATCAGCGCATCCGTTGCAGTACATCCTTTCGGAATGATGGGCAACCACGACCTGGAGAATGTTCTTACAGGTGTTCCGGATGCATGGGCTGTTGATCTTCATATATTTGACGGCGGCGGAGCAAAGGCCGGCGACATGATGAAATTCGGTCAGCATCCATCAGCTACAAACGGTATTGACGTTGGACTCGGTGAAGAAGAACTCCCACCGGTTCCCCCGGCAGGAGCATTCGATGCACGCTTTATTCTGCCTCTGACTCCTCAGGCTGCATCAAAAGTTGACCTTCGCAGCACTGAACTTGATGAGGCAACCTGGACAGTTCAGTTCCAACCAAGTACAGCAGGCTATCCGATCACTTTTATGTGGAATCCACAGCAGTTCCCGGAAGGAAATTTCAGATTGACTGATGCTTTCGGCGGAATTTTCGTAGATATGGACATGAAAACCAACGATTCATATTTGCTTACTAACAATGCTGTAAATTCCCTGCTGATAGTGTATTCACAGACACAGACCTCTACATTTAACGTGATAAACGGCTGGAATATGGTTTCCGTTCCTCTGCTTGCTGATGATATGTCAAAAGCAGCTTTATTCCCGACTTCAACCTCAAGCGCTTTTGCTTTTAATAACGGATATCAGACAACCGATATTCTCCAGAATGGCGAAGGCTACTGGCTGAAATTCGGCGGCGACGAAATGATCGATATTATTGGTATGATGAATGCAGGACCAGTTCCTGTTTCTGAAGGCTGGAACATGATAGGACCATTCGCAAATAATGTACCTGTTGCAGCAATTACTTCAATTCCTGCAGGAATCGTTACGAGCAGTTATTTCGGTTATAACAGCGGTTATTTCTCTGCAAATGATCTTATGGTTGGTAAAGGCTATTGGGTTAAAGCAAGTGAAGCCGGGGAGTTAATTTTCGGCACACCTGCAAAAGACGG
>Ga0172367_10010322_pt1 | contig 10069 bp, 7 predicted proteins | sample Lak10m_FD_114542 | JGI IMG/M metagenome (GOLD analysis project Ga0172367, IMG submission 114542) | Freshwater microbial communities from Kabuno Bay, South-Kivu, Congo - kab_022012_10m | ecosystem: Environmental > Aquatic > Freshwater > Lake | place: Democratic Republic of the Congo: South-Kivu...
AGAACCGACCCCACGTACCGAAGGTTCCGTTCAACAAGGACTTACATCGCAACACCCCGCCAAGAGCTGCTCTTGACGGGGTGTTGTGCGTTAGGGGTGTTGCGTTTAAGTCCTATGATGTTAGCAAACGTGCATTGAGTGTCTCAGAATGTCTTTTAAAGTGTCTAAACTCACAAAACTTATAATACTACTTTCACTGTTTCTGTCTTGTCAGTCGACACAATTTGTACAATATAAATTCCACTTTCTGATAAATTTATAGTCTCATTTCTTGAAATAATAAGCTTGCCATGTAAATCATAAATAGAAATTCTGTCTCCTAACTGTCTTGGTATAATGATTAATTGATTGTTGATTTTCTTGATAAGTACTCTTTCTAAATTAATATTGTCAAATCCAGTTGTGTTATAGAATTCATATGCCCCAATATCTATAATACTTCCATTTACTCTTAAATTACCAGATAAGTCTTTACCTGTTAGAATATATGTTTCAACTTGTTGATTTCCTGCATTAATACATGTAGAATTTGATTTTAGTTTCCAATTTGAGGACTCTACTTCGGTTAATTCGTTTGTTGCCGAGGAAGCACCTATAAAGGAAGTTGGTTGAATAAAAGTTAACGATTTGTCAGGAGTTATGAAATTTGTTCCTGTGTTTCCGTAAATATTTGAGAGTACACCATTTTGATTATTATTACCAAATGCGCAGTTTTGTATAACATCAAGTGAGTTAAGGTAAGCTGCACCTCCTTGAGTAGTGGCATTGCAATTGTATATTGCAGTGTTGCGTAAAGTAGCTTTATAAACTCCACCACCATAAACTCCCGAACAATTTACAATTGTGCTATTTATAATATTAAGAGTTGAGGACCCTGTTACGTGACAGATTCCGCCACCAGTGTTTGAAGCTGAACAGTTTGAAACTAAACAATTATCAATAATTACAACAGGAGAATTTGATTGAGAGGCTGTATAACAGATTCCACCTCCTGACATTGCACTTGAGTTTTTGATTATATTTTTACTCAAATTTATAACATCACCGCCAGTACAAATTCCTCCGCCATTTTTCTTTGCGACACAATTGTCAATTATGCATTCTTCAACTTTAGTGTTACTAAATAAACCACCACCAGATTCTATCACAGAGCAACAATTTGCAAATTTACTGTTAGCTATTTTTGAATAATAAGTATTTGAATAGACTCCACCACCATTGCCATATAATGAAACACAGTTATTTACAGTGTTTTTTTCAAATGTACAATATTTATTGTTCGAAAGAGAAGAATACAAATAAACAGCACCACCGTCATAATCAGATTGACAATAACTTATATCGCAGTTTCTTAAAGTACCACCACTCAAATATGCTGCACCACCACTATTTGCAGAGCATTTAGTGAATTTGCAATTTAGTATATTTGTATTAGTCGAGGCTAAAATTCCACCACCATTTATTGTGCTAATATTGCCGTTGCTAGCTGTTATAGTAAAACCATTAATATTAGTAGCAACTGTAAATACGGCGTTAGCCGTAATTACTCTGTAACAGTTGTTTGTATTTCCTGTAATTGTCCATTTCCAAGTTTTTCCATCTGCGTTAATAGTTTTCGTCCAATTGTCAGTCACTCCATCAATATTCCCACTTAAGATTGTTTCATTTGCAAATTCACATGAATCCACTTTTGTGTCAAGATTTAAATCAGTCAACACTCGTTGATTTAATGCTGTTTCTGTGCCAATAAAGCCGCCAAATAAACTAACACCGTTTTTCATTACGATAGTTTTTGTCCGTGGAGAACCAACTGTCAATTCTTTCGTTGGGTAATATGTTCCTTTTGCAACCCAAATTTCGTCACCCGAAACTGAATTGTCAATTACTGTTTGTAAATTTGGTGAAGCATTTTCCCACGAAACACCTGTTCCATTACTACCTTCTTTTACATAATAAATTGTTTTTGCTTGAACGATTAAAGTTGAGATACTTAAAATCGTTAGTACTAGACTTTTTTTCATGATTCTTTTATTTTTAATTTTAATTCTTCCTTTATTGTTGCTACGTTTTCTTTTTTTTATGCATGTTTGCTAACGACTGAGGCTAAGCGCAGTAGCCGAATAGCGGGCGTATTCACTGTCGCACAACACAAAAGCTAATGCGGGAGATAAACCTCCAAAATCGCACGAATTCGGCTATTGTCGCTTAGGCGTGTGTTACCGCCTAGGTGTTTTGTCAGAGAATTTGTTTCCATTCAGCGAGCAAAACTGTCAAACGTGCGTTGAAGTAGGAAAGCTCTTTGGCTGGTTTTGGTTTTAGCGTTGATTTGTGCGACCAGCCAATGTGCTTGACTACGTGCGTGGATTTAGATAGGTCGAAGCCCCAATTCTTTTAAAAATCCATTATGTGTCTCCCTTGCTTTGTTTATATTCTTTTCTATGTCAACCAGTTCTTTGTTTACTTTTTCTAAATCAATTATTTCATCGTCTAAAGATGTACTTACATAGCGTGAAATATTCAAATTATATTCGTTTTTCTCAATTTCGTCCATTGATACTCTACGCGCATAACGCTCTATCTTATCAGGACGCTCTCTGTAAGTTTCAACTATCTTTTCAATGTTCTCTGGCAATAAGTTGTTTTGTCGTTTCCCTTTTTCAAAGTGGTCAACAGCATTGATAAACAAAACATCGTCAAACTTTTTGCATTTCTTTAAAACTAATATACAAACGGGAATTCCAGTCGAGAAAAACAAGTTGGCAGGAAGTCCAATTACTGTGTCAATATTACCGTCCTTTAGTAATTTAGTTCTGATTCGTTCTTCTGATCCACCTCTGAATAAAACGCCATGAGGCAAAATGATTGCCATTGTTCCTTCTTTACTTAGGAAATGAAAACCATGTAAAAGAAAAGAAAAGTCTGCTGCTGATTTTGGTGCAAGACCGTAACTCTTGAAACGGAAATCTTCTCCCATTGCTTCCGTTGGTTCCCAACGATAGCTGAAAGGTGGATTAGCAACAACCGCATCAAATTCCAATTTTTTGGCAGGATTCATCTCGTTTAAAATATCCCAATCGTTGAGTAAAGTGTCACCGTGATGAATTTCAAACTCTGTGTCCTTAACTCCATGCAAAAGCATGTTCATACGAGCTAAGTTGTAAGTTGTGATGTTTTTTTCCTGACCGAATATTTTGCCGATTGTACCCCCAGTAACTGTCATTTTTTTGCGGATATTAAGCAATAAAGAACCTGAACCACAGGCAAAATCCAATACTCTTTCAATTTTATTCTTTATGCCTTTACTTGGGTCTTGGCTGTCAAGTATCACTATAGAAGAAAGTATATCTGAAATTTTTTGAGGGGTATAAAATTCACCTGCTTTTTGACCAGAACCCGCTGCAAATTTTCCAATTAAAAACTCATAGGCATTTCCTAAATAATCAGCATCGTCCCCTTTATCGAATTCTTTTATGCCTTCTGAAATAGTTTGAATGATGTTGCAGAGCTTTTTATTACGTTCTTCGTAATTCTTTCCAAGCTTATCAGAATCTAAATTGATTTCTGAAAACAAACCTTGAAATGTACTTTCAAACGATTGGTTTTCGATATATTTAAAACCTTGTTGCAAAGTGCTTAGCAACTCCTTACTTTGTATTTTAGCTAAGTGAGAAATGCTATTCCACAAATGCTTTGGTTCAATAACATAATGAACTTTTCTGCGCATTTGCTTTTCAAACTCCGTAATATCGGTAGGATTTTGTTCATACCAAATGGACAATGATGTTTTGCCTCCATTTCCATTTAATACTGGATAATCTTTTCCTAATTCCTTTTTTGCTGCTGCTTCGTAATTGTCGCTTAAATATCGTAAGAATAGGAAGGAAAGCATATAATCTCGGAATTGGTCAGCATTCATTGCTCCACGCAATTCGTCTGCAATCTTCCAAAGAGTATTGCCTAATAGTGTTTGATTATTTTCTGTCATGTTGTTGCCTCTATTGTTGGTTCGTTAAATATTTCCGGAAAATGAAATTCGTATTTTGTAATGAATCCATTAAAAATCCGCTTAAAAAGGTCTTTGTTATCACCAATCATTTCTGTCGGGTCAAAAATCGAGTATTTACCATGACTAAAGAGTTGTAATGCTCTTTCAAACAGGACTTCATCGTCTAAACCATGAATGCATTTATCTATTTTGTCATATCCAAAAAAAGTAGCTGTTTTTTCAAGAATAGTTCTTAAAGCGTTGAAATGATAGGTGTATATTTTATTTGATTCAACAACTTTTTTGAGTTCGCTTATTGTAGCTATATGATGAAAAAATGGTGAATCATCAGTATCTTGTAATGAATAATCTGATGGCTCGTTGAAATGTAAAAAGTACTTTTTGTTTTTCACTTTCCTGCCAAACTCATTAAATAACACATTGAAAAATAAACCATGATGCGTTGAAATCACTGTTTTAATCAATATCTCATGTTTTCCATCGAGATCTTTTTTTGTTAGTAAGTTTGCTAAATCACAGGCTATTGCAATGGCATTATTTTCGTCCAATGATGAAACAGGGTCATCTATATAAATATATTTTACCCAATTGTAAGCAGGGTCTTTATCAATTACCAACTGGCAAATTGCCAAGAAAAAACACCAAATAAAAAGCGTTTCTTCTCCTCTGGAAATCTTTATGTTTTCAATTCTTTGTTCAACCCCTTCAATGATAATACTTTTTGAAAACCTAACAGTTCCATCTTCGTAGTTTATGTCTGCTTTCAAATCCACATAATTGTGTAAAAAGGATTCGATTTTTGTGTCTAACTCCAATTCTCGTAAGCCGTCAAAGAAAGCTGATTCGGTGTTTAGCTCTAAATATCTGTCAGTATCATTTGCAAAGTCATTATGCCAAGAAAATAAATCCTCTGTAAAGGCATTAAAGTATAAAGTGTCTCTATTAGTCACTTCGCCTTCTTCATTATATACTTTACCTTCTTCTTTAAATTCCATTGAAAGCCTTGTCTTGCCCGTACCATTATGTGCAAATAACAAAACCAAGTCTTTCATTGGTCTATGATCACCTGTCAAATCCATTCTTAAGTGGTTGGCAATATCAGCTAAATTAGCAAATTTTACAATTGTACTCATACCTCATTATTTGTTATTGGAAATAAACCCTGTAATAACCCTTTTTTATGGAGTTTCAAGGATTCAATTTTTTGATTTTGTGTATTTATTAATTCGTCTAATGATGAAAGTGTATCGGCAATCTTTTGTTGTTCTTTTGGGTCACTTGGTATAAGCAATGGGCAATTCAAAACATCTTCTTTTCTAAGATTAGTCTGTTTTACACCATCATCAAACGCCAAGAAATAAGGATTTCTATTTAGCAGATAATACAAAATCTTACTATTGATATTACGTGGTATAATTCTGCAAATACGCTGATTTACTGTGTAGCGATTATCTTCCTTAACCAAAAAACATTTTGCAATTGCTCTACCATTTGGAATATCACTTAGCACCATTAAAACATCTCCTTTATTTGCTGGACAGAAAGCGGTATTGGTGAATTTCTTTACTTCGCCATCTTGTGATATGAATTTTGAATTCACAACAATAAATTCCCCATCGTCCGCTATATCCTGTTCGTGGGCTTTCCCATTTTCGTAATCGCCAACCTGTGTTAGAGTTGTTTCTTCCCAATCTCCAAACTTTTCAAACTCCATAAACCTAAATTTAGGAACTGTTTCACCAACTTGTGGCAAAAGATTTTGCAATAAGCCTTTTTTATGATCTCGAAGTTTATCTAGATTTTGACATTCGGCAAGTATCATTTCATCTAATGATGATAGACAATCAGCGATTTTCTCTTTTTCGTCAGGATTTTTTGGGAATATAAATGCATACTTTAAAAAATTACTTCCGTTTATGGAATTAATTGTAGCACCTAAATCACCTGCAACTTTTTTAGTATATGTTTTTGTTTGAAATAACTGAAAAGTAAATCTAGGATGCTCAGAACGGAACACAGTCATAAATGCACCATGAGTGCATAATGGCATATCTTTAGGAACTAATGCATTTTTACCAATTAAGGCTTTTGATCCGTTACGAACGCATATTAAAATATCGTTTGGTTCAGTTAGATTTGCTCCATTTACATCAGTCCTAACAAAAACATTGTCATCTAAAACGATAACACCATTTTGAATGTTTGACGACCTTAATACCAACAATCCTTTTTCTCTTACATCATCAGGACTATAAGTTAAACCATTAATTAATTTACCTACTTTACCTAATTCCTTCTCTACCCACTCACCTTCATTTTTGAACTCAGGGAAGCGAAGACTCGGCACCAATTTATTGTCGTTGTTCTTACTCATATGCTTTTAGACCTGATATTTCACGCCCTTCGGCTTGTTTTTTTAATAATAGTGATAAATCATCCATCAATGCCAATTCTCTTTTGGTACGTTCTTTCCAACCAAGGTCTAAGGGTGCAAAAAGTTCACTTAATTTGTCTGCATCAAAAATCATTCGGCTTATAATGCCTTTGGTAAATTGTTGCAATACTGAAAGTTCCAAACCATTTTTGTGTGCAATGAAATTTAATTCTTTAGTTATTTTTTCTGCTTTAAATTGTTGGTAGCCCTCTTTAATTTCTTGTTCATTTAAGCCTGTGCCAACTTCCAGCGTTTTAATGTATTCAATCATATCGTCCCGTTCTTCCATCAGGTTTGAACTTGAAGATAGTGCACCAATCAATTGGTCACGGGTCATTTTCTGCTTTTTCGGTGTGTTTTGTGTATATTTTGCTATCAGATTCATGATGTAATCATAATCTACTACCGCAGAAGCAAACAACACAAATTCAAATTCAAGTTGTTGAACGTTTTCAGGTGCTTTGTCTCCTTCTTTTTGCTGAACTTCTTTGAGTTGCTTTGCAATTTCCAGATACGAACTGCGGAACGAACGCAGTTGTTCTTCGGGCATTAACTCCTGAATCTTTGATTTTTGTTCATCATTTAAGTCTGTATATTGGTCAAGCTGTGTTTTAAGCCTTTGTACTTCTTTAAAACGATTTATAAACTCTACACGGGCTGCATCGCCTTTAATGTTGTAAACTTCTTGCGGTTCTGCCACAATGTTTTTTGATTCCATCCATTTTTCCATTGCTGCTACTGCCTCCTGATATTTCTCAATAACTTTTGGGGCAGGGTCAACCAACCAAATTTCTTTAGCTCTACCTTTATCTTCTCCGCTGAATAATGCAATGGCTTTATCCACTTCGGTTTGCTGTTGTCTGAAATCAAGAATATTGCCGTATGGTTTAATAGTAGCTTCAGTACCCGTTGAGTGCAAAGTTCGGTTAGTCCGGCTAAATGCTTGAATTAAACGATGATAATCTAAGTTTTTATCAACATATAAAGTATTCAGGTATTTTGAATCAAAACCTGTTAGCAACATATCAACCACAATCAAAATATCGATTTTGTTTTTGTGAGCAAAATCAGCATTGCTATACTTTTGAAACTTTATGCGTTGTTGAACATCCTGATAATATAAATCAAAATCATTAATGCTATGATTGCTGCCATATTGCTTGTTGTAATTGTCAATAATGGCTTGCAGGGCTTTTTTCTTTTTCTCTGGTTCTACTTTGTTGTCTTCTTTTTCATGCTGCAAATCCTCCTGCATTTGCCTTATATCTGCTGCATTCTTTTGGCTTTGCTGGTCACCCTCTTTGGCAATAAGTTGTGCAGGTGGAGAAAATACACAAGCAACATTTAAAGGAATGAAATTATCATCTTCCTTGCTTTTCTTTGCCTGAACGGCTTTGAATAGTTCGTAGTATTCAATTGCATCATTTATAGAAGCCGTTGCCAATAATGCATTAAAGCGTTTATTGTGTGTTGCTGCATCGTGTTTTTTGATAATGGCATTTGCAACAGCCTTTTTATGTTCTGTGCTGCCTACTGATATATTTTTTTCGGGCTTGAAATAGTCAATATGGAAACGTAAAACATTTTTATCTTCTATAGCATGAGTAATGGTATAGGCATGCAGTTGACTTTGAAAAATGTCTTTAGTAGTTACATAAGAGCCTTCTGTACCGTCAATTTGTTTATAAGTGGCGTTGTCGTCAAAAATAGGTGTACCTGTGAATCCAAATAGTTGAGCATTCGGGAAAAATTCTTTGATAGCTTTATGATTTTCACCAAACTGTGAACGATGGCATTCATCAAAAATGAAAACAATGCGTTTGTCGCTCAACGGTTGCAAGCGTTCTTTATAGTTATTCTTGTTGTTTGGGTCTAATGCAAGTCCTAACTTCTGAATGGTCGTAACGATTACTTTGTTTGCGTAATCTACGGATAACATACGCCTAACCAACGTTTCGGTGTTGGTGTTTTCTTCAACGCAACCTTCCTGAAATTTATTAAATTCCTCACGGGTTTGACGGTCAAGGTCTTTGCGGTCAACTACAAACAAACATTTTTCAATGTCGGGATTGTCTTTGAGTAAGGTGGATGCTTTAAATGATGTAAGCGTTTTACCACTTCCTGTAGTATGCCAAATGTAACCGTTGCCTCTGTTTTCGTGAATACAGGTCACAATGGCTTCTACAGCATAAATTTGGTAAGGTCGCATTACTAACAATTTTTGTTCGCTTGCTACCAAAACCATGTATCTACTTATCATTTGCCCCAATGTGCATTTCTTTAAAAACTTCTCAGAGAAGTCATCTAAGTGAGTGATTTTTTGATTGTCATCACTTGCTAATTGGTAAATTGGCAAAAACTGCTCATCTGCATTAAAACTGAAATGATTATTGTTGTTGTTGGCAAAATAGTATGTATTAGCACGATTGCTCACAATAAACAACTGCATGAAACAAAGTAAAGAATTGGTATATCCATTACCTGGGTCAGTTTTATAATCCACAATTTGCTGCATTGCTCTGCGTGGACTCACTTCCAAACCCTTCAATTCAACTTGAACAACAGGAATTCCATTAATCAGCAAAATCACATCATAACGATGGTGGCTGTTTTGGGTGTTAATCCGAAGTTGATTGATTACCTCAAATTCATTCTTGCACCAATCTTTGATATTCACCAAAGTATAATGCAAAGGCGTTCCGTCATCACGCATAAAAGTGTTGATTTCTCTTAAGCGTTTTGAAGAAACAAAAACGTCAGCATTTATAATATCATCTCTTAATCGAAAAAATTCTAAATCTGTTAGATTAACTCGATTCAATGATTGGAATTTCGCACGGAAATTGTTCTCAAGACTGACTCTATCTTTAATATCCGACCTATAAGTGTATTTTAGGTCGGTCAGTTTGGTTATAAAGCTTTCCTCTATTTGAATTTCTTTTGTCATTATTCTTCTTTCAATAAATCTTTTGGATTTACATCCAATATTTTTGCTATCTCATAAAGTACTTCAAGCCTTGGTTGTTGTCTATTTTGGACATAAGAGTTAACCATATTGTAGCTCTTTCCCAACTTTTCAGCCAGCCAAGTCTGTTTTATTCCTTTTTCTTCTAAAACTTCCTTTATTCTGTTCATGAATTTCTTAATTTTCAAACGTCAAAGATAATCATTTGTAATTTATATCTCACTAAATAAGATAAAAACCAATCAAAAAAATCTCACCCAACACCTAAAGGGTGGTGGGTGGGCATGGGTGCGTGGAAGAATGAAGGCTCTTTTGGTTTTTCATTGCGTTGATTTTTGCGTCGGGAAAAACCAAATGTGCCTGAATGTGGGTTGATTTCTTCATTTCTTTCTTCTGTCTTTATGTAGCAAAGTTGTCTTTTCTTCTTTTTTTTACACTTGGCGGTAACGACCGAGGCTATGGGCACTGGCGGTTTGCGGGCGTATTCGCTGTCGCACAGCGACAAAGTGAATGCGGGCGCAAAACCTGCTAAGTGCACGTCAGCCAGCCTGTGACCCATAGGCGTGTGTTGAACTAAACCTTCGGTAAATAGCCTACCTTCCAAGTTTAAATTCAACATTTTCCCATTGCGCTTTCAAAAGTAAATAATTATTCTGATATTCAC
>Ga0172367_10010325_pt1 | contig 10068 bp, 10 predicted proteins | sample Lak10m_FD_114542 | JGI IMG/M metagenome (GOLD analysis project Ga0172367, IMG submission 114542) | Freshwater microbial communities from Kabuno Bay, South-Kivu, Congo - kab_022012_10m | ecosystem: Environmental > Aquatic > Freshwater > Lake | place: Democratic Republic of the Congo: South-Kivu...
ACCGCGCTCGCTTGGGTTGAGGCGGGTGGTGTGTGGGCTGTTGCCAATATTCGCGGAGGCGATGAGGAGGGAGAAGAATGGCATCGCCAAGGTATGCGCGGTGAGAAACAGAATGTCTTTGATGATTTTATTTACGCAGCTCAATATTTAAGAAGTCATGGCTGGACAACAGCAGAGCATCTGGCAATCGAAGGTGGATCCAATGGAGGGTTACTCGTTGGCGCAGCGCTCACGCAACGACCAGATCTCTTCGCAGCGGTCGTCTGTTCCGCGCCGCTACTCGACATGATCCGCTATGAACTCCATGGTTTGGGTGCAACCTGGAGCGATGAATATGGATCTGCAGAGATAGAAGAGGAATTTGAATGGCTGATTGGCTACTCGCCCTACCATCAGGTCCGTGACGGTCAGAGTTATCCAGCGACCTTATTTACCGTCTTCGAAGGCGACACTCGAGTAGATCCGCTACACGCTAGAAAGATGTGCGCCGCCCTTCAACATGCGCAACCCGAAGTCGATGTGCGGCCAATCCTTATTAGAGCAGAGCGAAATGTAGGACACGGCGCTCGTTCACTCTCTCGGACGATCGATTTGAGCGCAGACTCTCTAGCATTTCTCTCTAGGTGGACAGGGATGTCCAAGGATGGCGGTACTGGCAAATGAGAAGTCATGAATAGCGCAATAAATCAATTCATCGATTGGTTCTCAGGCGCTCCACTTCGGATTGCAACCGTTCTGCTCATTGCACTCATCGTCCGATTCTCTGCTAATCGAGCAATTGTCCGAATGATGAACAAGTTAATAGCCAAGACTGATCGCGGTACGGAAAATCGAGCGGCAGAACGTGCTCGCACCATTGGTGCACTCCTTCGAAGTTCAGTCAATGCACTTACCTTTATCGTTGCCGGAGCGATGATTCTGGATCAATTAGGGCTCAATCTTGGGCCGTTACTCACCTCAGCAGGAGTGGTGGGAGTTGCGCTCGGCCTTGGCGCGCAAACTATTGTCCGCGACATTCTCTCTGGACTGTCGATGCTCATCGAGGATCAATATGGGGTTGGAGATCGAGTTCAATTATTAGAAGTCAGTGGCGTGGTAGTCAACGTAGGAATGCGCATTACGACCATTCGAGATGACAATGGCGTGCTCTGGTACTTGCGAAATGGTGAGATTCTTAAAGTGGGAAATCACTCACAATAATTACTGATTGATCATGAAGGTAGCAGCGCCCTCGAGATAGCCCCACAATTCACCATACAACTCGCTATCCAAGTTCATCTCATCCACTGCCGGCTTCATGCAGGCAAGCCATGCATCGCGCTCTGCGGCTCCGATGGGAAAAGGCGCGTGGCGCATCCGCAATCGTGGATGACCTCGTTCATCGGAATAGGTATGTGGTCCGCCCCAATACTGTTCAAGGAACATTCGCAATCTGCGCTCGGCACCTTCAAAATCTGCTTGAGGATACATCGGGCTAAGGAGCGGATAGTTCTTCACATTTTGGTAAAAAGTATGGACCAATTTCTCGAAAGCGGGAGCGCCACCGAAGCGCTCATAGAAGTTCTCACTCACCGTGAAAGTACTCCTGGAGGAACTCCTTTTCCGCCTCATTGAGTGGACGAGAACTCTTGGAATTCATATCGACTGTTACCTGCACGGTGCGCGCCTTCGCTACCACCTGACCATCCACGTGAATCTCATAAGCAAGACCAAAAGATGAGTTGCCAATGCGATGGACCCAGATTTCCACATGTGCATTGACACCACCCTCATAAATCGGTGCAACATAATCGACTTCGGCTCGCGCTACGACCATGTCGAAGAGAATTGGTGCTTGGTTCTTCCGCGCCCGAGCATAGATAGTGAAATCTACGCGAGCCTCTTGGATGTAAGTCAAGTAAGTAGCGTTGTTGACATGACCAAATGCATCAAGATCGCCCCAGCGCACCTGTAATGGATAGATGTGTCGCATTATCGAGTCAACTTTCTATAGGTCACGCGATGTGGGCGCGATGCTTCAGGCCCAAGTCGCTCAATTTTATTTGCTTCATAGGATTCAAAGTTACCCTCGAACCAGAACCACTGTGATTCGCCTTCATAAGCGAGGATATGCGTAGCAACGCGATCGAGGAACCAGCGATCGTGCGAGATAACTACCGCGCAACCTGGGAAATTGAGAAGTGCATTTTCAAGGCTGCCGAGAGTTTCAACATCAAGATCGTTTGTTGGCTCATCGAGAAGTAATAGGTTGCCGCCCATCTTGAGCGTGAGCGCGAGATTTAATCGATTTCGCTCGCCTCCTGAGAGCACGCCCGCAGGTTTCTGTTGATCCGGCCCCTTAAATCCAAAGGTAGATACATACGCGCGCGAAGGAATCTCAACCTGACCGACCTTCATGATGTCTAGGCCCTCTGAGACAACTTCCCAGAGCGTCTTCTTAGGATCGATACCCGAACGGTTCTGATCCACATAGGAAATCGAGACTGTCTCACCAATCTTGATGTTGCCACTATCGGGTTTCTCTAGCCCCTGAATCATTTTAAAGAGCGTGGTCTTACCAGCACCGTTAGGGCCAATCACACCCACGATTCCATTGCGCGGAAGGGTGAACGAGAGGCCATCAAACAGCAGACGATCGCCAAAACCTTTGACTAGGTTCTCTACCTCAACCACAACATTTCCAAGGCGTGGTCCTGGTGGAATCTGAATTTCTTCGAAATCTAGCTTGCGCATCTTCTCGGCTTCGGCAGCCATCTCTTCATACCGAGCAAGACGAGCTTTCTGTTTTACCTGTCGACCCTTGGCATTCTGCCTGACCCAATCGAGTTCTTCTGCAAGACGTTTTGCGCGCTTTGCATCTTTCTGCCCCTCAATCTTCAGACGCTGTGCCTTGGTCTCAAGATATGTCGAGTAATTGCCTTCGTATGGATAAGCGCGACCGCGATCGAGCTCCAAGATCCATTCTGCGACGTTATCGAGGAAGTAGCGATCGTGAGTGATGGCGACAACGGTGCCGTTGTACTTTGCGAGATGTTGTTCAAGCCAGAGCACTGATTCCGCATCAAGGTGGTTTGTTGGTTCATCGAGTAGTAAGAGGTCTGGAGCTTGAAGAAGTAATTTACAGAGGGCAACGCGTCGTCGCTCTCCTCCGGAGAGCACTTTGACATCTGCATCGGGAGGGGGGCAGCGGAGCGCATCCATCGCTTGCTCAAGACGGGAATCGATCTCCCATGCATTGGCATGATCAAGTTTCTCCTGAAGATTTCCCATCTCAGCAAGGAGAGTGTCGTAATCTGCATCAGGTGCTGACATCAAATCTGAAATCTCATTAAAGCGATTGAGCATGTTCATGATCTCGGCGACGCCCTCTTGAACATTCTCAAGGACGTTCTTCTCTTCATTGAGCGGTGGTTCTTGAAGCAAAATTCCCACGGTGTAGCCGGGCGTTAAGTAGGCCTCGCCATTTGATGGTTGCTGCAAGCCCGCCATTATTTGCAAGACAGTTGATTTACCGGCGCCATTGGGGCCGACAACACCGATTTTGGCACCGGGAAGGAACATCAAGGTGACATCGTCGAGAATTACCTTGTCGCCGTGCGCTTTGCGCGCCTTTTTCATCGTGTAAATGAACTCAGCCATAGACGCCACTTTATCGCCTCAGGGCTGGTAACTATTAACCGATACCATTTGGCTATTGCATACCTTCCGAGATTGCGCCCGTAGCTCAGTCGGATAGAGCACCCGCCTTCTAAGCGGGTTGTCGCAGGTTCGATTCCTGCCGGGCGCGCCCCACATTTAAATGAAAAAGAGGGCCACCCGATTTCTCGAGTAGCCCTCTTTTGTCGTAGTGCTGGTTATTTGATCTTTGCGATCTGTGCTTCGTTGAAGGCCTTGAGCGTTCCATCAATCAAAGCAAATTCCGTTTCAGGGAACTTCTTTGGACACTCGTTGAGGATGTAGGTCATAAGACCCTTCACTGCAGCACCCTTTGTCGCATCTTTATATGCAGTCGAGACCAGGGCGTATGAGAAGGTGCCGAGTTCATATGCAGCTGGGTTGGTGGTCTTGTAATCAAGAGTCAAGGATCCATTTGCATTTGAGGTAGCAGAGCCTAGGAATGCTGAAACTCCTGCTGCTGTTGGAGCAACGTAATTTCCAGCGTTGTTCTTAATCTTCGCTACCGGAAGGTTATTGAGTTTTGCATATGCCGACTCGGCGTATGTGATGGCACCCGCGATGCGAGCAGTGAGTGGAACAGTCTGCTCTGAGCCCTTCGCACCTTGTAACGCTCCGAAGTTCGCTGCGTCAGTAACGCTTCCGCTTGGGAAGGAGGCGGTGAAGTCGTTGTTGCCGGGCTTGGTCCAGATTGAGGATGCGCGAGCAGCCAAGTAGTTGGTGAAGACTCCAGAAGTTCCTGAAGAGTCATTGCGATACACGACCACAATTGGGAGCTTCGGGAAGTCAATCTCGACTGTCTCATTCTTGAATGAACGAACAACTGGCTGACCCTTCTTATCGACTGCGATGACAGTCTTCGTTACGGTCTTGCCCTTCACCTTGGTCTTCACTTTTTGAGTCTTGAAGACAGGAGTTTTGACAGTCTTATTGTTTTCCTTCTTGATTTTTGGATCGTTCCACATCGTTATCTTGCGAGAGAAGATCTCGGCAAGAATCTCTGGAGTTAAGTTGATTTGCTCATCTACACCTGGCACGTTGTAGATTACTGCTACTGGCGCTGCAGTAACAGGAACGTGAATAGTGTTTGCATCTTTTGGAGATGCATGCGGGGTGTCAGTCCACGCGAAGTCGTAATCACCCTTATCCCAACCGGAGCGACCTGCGCCCGAGCCGAGTGAGGCATATGTGTACGAGTCGCCCGTAGCTGTGGCGAACTCACCTTTGCACTTATCGAGAAGTGGGGCTGCAAACGATGCGCCACCACCAGTTAACTTCACATCTTTCGCCTGTGCAGGGGCGGCGATAAGAGAGGTGAAAATTGCCGCACTAGCAAAGATTGCGAGCGACTTCTTCATTGAGTTCCTCCGTTTGTTGACTTGTTGTCAGGCTTCAACGTACGGAAGAGAAGAAACTTCAGAGGGCTACTGCGCTAAATCCAGGTGACGCTCTTGTGAACTTCGGGTGAACTACCCGAAGCGTCCAGTGACGTAATTTTCGGTCCGCTTATCTTTCGGACGGGTGAAAATTTCACGGGTTGGCGCGAATTCGACAATCTCGCCTGGTCCGCCATCCGAAAGCAAGAAAGCGGTGTAGTCGGAGACGCGGGCTGCCTGTTGCATGTTGTGCGTCACGATGATTACCGTCATAGTTTTAGCAAGTTCCCCGATTGTCTCTTCGATTTTCAGGGTTGAACCCGGGTCGAGGGCCGAACATGGCTCATCCATTAACAACACCTCAGGGCGAACTGCAAGCGAACGCGCAATACATAGGCGCTGTTGTTGACCACCTGAGAGCGAACCACCAGGTTGATTGAGACGATCCTTTACCTCATTCCACAAGCCGGCGCGCTCAAGACACTCCTCCATTAATGCAGTTTTATCCGAAACCTTCAATTGAGCCAATTTGATGCCAGCAAGAACATTCTCGCCAATAGTCATTGAGGGAAATGGATTTGGCTTCTGGAAGACCATGCCGATTTTTAACCGAATCTTTGTTACATCGGTACCAGGTGCATAAATATCTTTTCCATGAAGAAGTACCTCTCCCGCCATGGCAGCGCCCGGAATAAATTCATGCATTCGATTAAGCGTGCGTAGGAAAGTAGATTTACCGCAACCAGATGGCCCAATCAACGCAGTAACAGTTCCCGTCGGGAAATCAAGAGACATATCGGAAACAGCGTGATACTTACCAAACCAGGCATGGACATTTCTCGCTTCAAGTCCGCTACCTACAGGTTGCTCGCTTCTAGATCGACTCGCCGCAGAAGCGGTAGCGACATCGCCCAAACTCGTTGGCTTGGCAGCGCGCGTTTCAGCGCTTGCCTGCGGGGTAGTTACCGAAGATGGATTGGCATTCATCGTCGAGTCCTCTCTACTGTTTTCGCTCATGATCTACTCATTTAACTTTCTTAGCGCGGGAGAAATATCGTGCAAGGGCAAAGAGTGTAAGCACGGCGAGCATGAGAATGAAAATTCCCGCCCAGGCACGTGCAGCAGCTTCTGGGGAGCCATCGATGAGCGCCTTCCAAATGTAAAACGGAATCGATCCCATATTGTCTTGCATGGGATTGAGATTGGTGTCATCGGCGCCACCAGTTGTGAAGAGCAACGGCGCGGTTTCACCAGCAATACGAGCCACGCCCAGAATCACCGCGGTGACCAACCCACTTTTCGCAGCTGGGATGACCACAAGGGCGACTGTCTTCCATTGAGTGGCGCCGAGAGCCAATCCTGCCTCGCGTAAATCTGGTGGAACGAGTTTAAGAACCTCTTCTGCGGTGCGTGCAACGGTCGGAATCATCAAAATACTTAGTGCGAGTGCGCCCATAAAGCCGGAGAATCCACGTCCCGTTCCCGAGATAAGCGCTGAGTAAATAAATAGCCCTGCAACGATGGAGGGAATACCGCTCATTGCCTGAACAAGAAATCGAATCAACGCCGAACCCGGACCTTTGATCTCTGTGAGGTAGAGGGCAGTCAAGATGCCAAGTGGAACCGAAATGATTAGGGCGATTATGATAAGCCAAAATGTTCCGATTAACGCATGCTTAATTCCACCTGCATCCAGAGGTGAAGAGAATGCATCCTGTGCCATGTCGGTGGTGAAGTACCCCGTATAAATAGCATTGGTTCCACGAGAAATTACCGTCCAAAGAATAGAGACGACTGGAAGCAATAGCGCAAAGATTCCGGTGTATGCCGCCCCTGCCATGATGGAATCTTTCGCTGCCTCCTTACCGCGACGCACTCCTGACAGAATCGCCAGAGTCGCGATTGCAAAAATTCCAAAGAAGATCACTTGAGGTAGTCGACCTTCAAAACCTGTATTTGCTACAAGCAAGAATGAAGCGAACGCGCTCAGCAGAACAATGGCGATTTGTGTGCTTGTCTCACGCCGTGTTGGGCGCCACGGTTTGATCGGAGTTGCGGTATTCACTGGTGTCATCGTCCGCGCCGCCCTGTTTTATTTACTATGGCATTTGCAATCATGTTCACCGCAAGGGTCATAAGGAAGAGCACAAAGCCTGCTGCCATTAACGCCTTGATCTCCTCCTCGGAGGCTTCACCGAATTTAAGAATGATGTGCGAAGCCAGGTTGCCACCTGCGCCAAGGAGAATCTTGAAATTTGCTTGATAAAGAATGTTCAACACAGTGAAGACAGCGACAGTCTCACCCATTGCCCGGCCCAAACCAAGCATCGAACCACCAACGATTCCGCTATAGCTATATGGGAATGCCACGTTTTTGATCATCGCCCATTTTGACGCTCCCAGTGCGTATGCCGCTTGAATTCGATCCAATGGAGTCTGCGAGAAAATTTCTCGTGAGATAGCAGTAACAATCGGAATAATCATCACAGCAAGGACAAGTCCGGCAATAAATGGTGAGCGAAGAAACATCGGAACCGGAACTGAGAAGATGGGAATCCAGCCGAGATATTTATTGAGGAGTTCCGCAACGTACATCCCTGGTTCCATCAACACGTACAGCCCCCATAGACCAAAGAGAATCGATGGGAAAGCTGCCATTAAATCCACGACGGAGACTAAAAAGTTCTTGATTCGCGCTGGTGCAAAGAAGGTTAGATAAAGCGCGGCAAAAACCGAGATAGGAACGCCAATAGTGAGCGCAATTGCAGCGGTTACCAATGTTCCGATCAGCATGGCACCTACACCATAAACAGATTTCTCTGTGCCTGCTGTGCCATCGCTATTGATTGAAGAGACCCACTGATACCCGGTGATGAATGAGAGCCCTTCGGTGCGCATGATTGAGTACCCGCGGAAAAAGAGATAACTGGCGATAAGACCTAAAATTATGAGTGAGCTAAAACCGCCAAGGGCGACGATTGATCGGAAGATTTGATCGGAAATTCGGGGCTTGGTTTCAATGGCTCGAGGGGTTGGAATGGGCCCCTGAGGCGCGCGCGCTTCCAACAAAGTCACGTCCATAGCCTTCCTAACCTCCGCCCACCCTCCAACCAAAATTGGTTACCAGAAGGTGAACAGATAGGGAATTCTCTAGTCGGTAGGGGCTCAAGTAGATTGTGCGGGTGAATGAGGGCGTGCCATTGATCTGGGTGGATTGCGAGATGACTGGGCTTAACCTCCCCACCGATGCGCTCGTCGAGATTGCCGTTCTCGCGACCGACGAGAACCTCAATCCCATTGGCGCTGGAGTGGAAGTAGTCATCAAGCCCCCGGCGAGCGCACTGGAACAGATGGGTGATTTTGTCCGCCAGATGCATACCGATTCAGGATTGTTGCCCCTTCTCGAAACGGGAAAAATTCTTTCAGAAGCAGAGGAACTCATTCTCGAATATTTACAAGGTAGCGGTCTGCCCGCTGGTAAAGCGCCTCTTGCCGGAAACAGCCTCTGGCTCGATCGAAATTTCATCGCGCGTGACTTACCGCGCGTAAATCAATTCATCCATTACCGGAGCGTGGATGTCTCCTCCATTAAAGAGATTGCCAAACGGTGGTATCCGAAGGCGTACTTCTCCGCCCCGGAAAAAGGTGGCAATCACCGCGCCCTTGGCGATGTTTATGACTCAATAGCCGAGTTGGCGCATTACCGAGCCTCGATTTTTCGCGATTTAACTAACGAGTGAGCTAACTCGGAAAACCGGTAGTATTTGCGGTGCATATCCATGGTGGGCGTAGCTCAGCTGGTAGAGCATCCGGTTGTGGTCCGGAATGTCGCGGGTTCGAGCCCCGTCGCTCACCCCATATGGAGGTACCAATTCGATTAACTTGTTGGCGCAGAGAAGTTAGGGCAGCCCTCAAGTACTCGTTTGATTTGAGCCTTTTCTGGCGCTGTTACCCAGAGTCCATACTTCACTTTTACAACTACTTGGCGAGAGACATAAGCGCAGCGATACGACTTGGCCGGAGGTAGCCAAGTTGCTGCATCCCCATCACCTTTTTGCCGATTGAGGCGAGCGCTCACTGCCAACAAATTGGTTGGATCGTTGGCAAATTCCAAACGCTTGGCATCGCTCCATTGAAATGCGCCTACTTGCCACGCATGTGAAAGCGCGACTACGTGGTCGATATCGACCTCTGATTTTCCTAACGTGAATTGAATCGAAGTTCCCGAATATGGATCATTTAATACACCGCTAACTACTTTGCATTCGCCCGTATCTTCCTTGAAGACGATGTTGATGAGGTCGCGCTTGAGAATATCGTTACGAGCATCACATCCATTGCGATCTGGATCGCGCCAATGCGAGAAGTAGCTCCGCGAATATCCGGTTTTAGGAGCCTTCCCTTTTACGACCAAAGTATCAAGGAGCGCAGCGGTTGTTCCTTTTTTCGGAGTTGACTGTGATGTAGTTATAGCGGTAGCAGTGGTAACTGTCAGCAGACCGGTCGAGATCGTAAGTACAAGAGTTATCGTCGTAAATGAACGAGTGAATCTTCGACCCCTAGTGGCTGCTGATTTCATAGAGTGCAGTCTTCACTACGGAGAGTTAGAAATCTCCGTGAAAATAGTCAGAAGAAATAAGAAACGAGGGTGGAGATCGAAGTGATCGCCACCCTCGTTTCGAGAGTTCACTAGTTGAGAACTAGTCTTGTGCTGGAGGTGCCTCAGGAGCTGGTGCTTCTGGTGCCTCAGGAGCTGGTGCTTCTGGTGCCTCAGCTACAGGAGCTTCTGGTGCCTCAGGAGCTTCTACTTCGACTGCAGGTGCAGTCGGAGCTTCCTCACCCTCTGCTCCACCAAATGCTGCTGGTTGGCCAGGGAATCCACCAGGTCCACCTTGTGGTCCGAAGTTTTCTGGGCCACCAGGTCCGCCGAAGCCACCTTGTGGTCCGAAGCTTCCTGGTCCACCTTGACCTTGATCGAAGCCACCTTGTGGTCCGAAGTTTCCAGGTCCACCCATAG
>Ga0172367_10010327_pt1 | contig 10066 bp, 22 predicted proteins | sample Lak10m_FD_114542 | JGI IMG/M metagenome (GOLD analysis project Ga0172367, IMG submission 114542) | Freshwater microbial communities from Kabuno Bay, South-Kivu, Congo - kab_022012_10m | ecosystem: Environmental > Aquatic > Freshwater > Lake | place: Democratic Republic of the Congo: South-Kivu...
GTATCCAATGCTTCGCTTGACGTCAGCCGGCCATGCTTTAGATCGTCAGCAATGCCTTCAAGGGCGGTTCGCGGTGTGGCGCCAAGTCCGTAATAGTTGTCAATAATTGCGCTGTAGAGTTCGGCCAGTTCCGGGTGTTCCCTGAAGATGGGTGCGTGTACCTTATTCATGTACTAATGCCGTCCTTCTTTCTTGTGTTTCAGCTCTTGTCTGAGCGATTCAATGTAATCATCGGTGCAAATATCTTTCCATACCGTTTTGGCCAGAGCGATGGCAACTTCAAGCTCCGTTATTGACAAGTTTTTGCCGGACGGCATCTTTATTTTCTCGCCGGATGACAGTTTCACCGGACTTCTCCGGCAGACGGCGACATCCGGATAATTGAATATCGCGCATAATGTTCGGATCCGGAAACATAATCGGGACTAAGTGTTTTGACGCGCCCGGTTGAAGATTTCATAAGAACGCCGGGCATCCCGGTCGCCTCACAGGTTCTGGAGGCCATCTCTTCGTATTTAGACACAACCTCGTTCATTGCTTCCAGGGTGTCCGATTGTGATGGTTGAAAATAGTATCTCAACCCGCCAAATTTTTCTTTAATCTGAAAAATTCGGTAATTCGGATCAATCGCGGTAAGCTCTTTGTCGCAATCAACAACGATTTGATACCAACCCTCATCAACAGAAATGTATTGGCCGTAGTTGGGATCAATTTTGGATTTCAAAGCTTCTATTTTGAGTTGAAGTTCATTCACACGTAAACTATATATCGCACGGGACTTCCTGCAGTGGGCCCGGTGGGGATCGAACCCACGGCCAAGGCATTATGAGTGCCCTGCTCTAACCGCTGAGCTACAGGCCCTTTAATGTTTTTTGCAAAAGCCAGGTGGGTTGCCCCGGAAAGCGTAGTCCGTCGGTACGGTCCCGGAAACAATGCCACCCGGCTTAAGCTGGTGTCAGAATGGTTCTTCTTCTGTTGCCCCAACAGACACCGCCCGGCGTTGTTGACGGGGGGCCGTCGCGCCAGACTTCTCCGCACCGCCCGGCGATTGCGCTTTGCGGCGTTCCAAACTTTCGATTGACCGGGTCAAAATGCCGATTTCCTCGGCCACGATCTCCGTAGTCGAGCGCTTCTGTCCCGTTTCCTTGTCATCCCAACTGCGCTGCTCGAGCCGGCCTTGGACCATTACGCCAATGCCTTTCTCGCCTACGCGCGCGAAGTTTTCAGCAAGATAACGCCATGCGATCACATTGATGAAAGATGTTTTTTCTTGCTTTTCTTTTGCATCGTCATACCAGACATAATTGACTGCCACGCTGAACGAACACTTTCCGGCTCCGCTCGGCAGAAACACCAATTCTGGGTCTGCGGTGAGATTTCCCACCACCGTTACTGGGGCTAAATTCATTATTTTTCCTTTCGTTTGGTTCTAGTGGTTGTTAGACTAGCACCCATGGACACAGATCAAGGCACCACAAACGAGCTCAAAATAAGACTTATCGGCCACATTGCCGGGTTGCTGGATGACCTAGAAATGAACGACACGAACGAAGGCGACTACACGGATCAAGCGATAATTGAGATGCATGAGAGAAACAAAGACCTTGCCGGGTTCCTAGTGGGCTCTATGGGGCTCTCAGACACGGCAATAGACGAATACGGGTATGTAACAAGGGTCAATCTCGTAGAACCCAACCAATACGTGGATCAATACCTTAGGTAGGTTAGTTTGTGCGCTTGTGCGCAAGGTGGTGGTTTTGGCCCCCCAAGTTTGCTACCATTGAAGTAGTCCTACCAACCGACGCGCTGACAACTACTACCTCACGCCGTAACCACAGGAGAACACAACTTGAGTACCTATCTTGGTGGAATCGTATTATCCATTACCCTGTTTCTTACCGGGAACCTAATCCCTGGCACAAAAGATGACCCAAAAATAAGAGGGTTGGTTGATTCTAATTCTGTCCAAGTGGTTAAACCCCCCAAAACCACGACCACCATACCAACGGTGGTGTTTTCTCATGGCAACATTGATTGGCTTCCCGAACTGGCCACAGAGGCCGGCTGGCCGGCAGAAACCCATAAAAAATTGGGCGAAATAATCCTGCGCGAATCGGGTGGTTGCCCGAATCGCCGTGGTGGCGACATAGTCGACAAGAACTGCGTAATCACGGGCGTGTCCGAATGGAACCACAGATCCGACACGGGCCTGTTGCAAATCAACGGCGTCAACTACGACCCGACCCGAAACAAGTGGGCTGCCGTGTGCCGAGAAATGAACATCTGCACCCAAGAGCCACTATTGAATCCTTTGACAAACCTGAAGGCTGGGTATTTGCTCTACACCTATTCGGGATGGGGTCCATGGGATCCATGCACTTGGGGTCCTGAGTGGGCTCATCGTTGCAAGCAACCCAAGAAGCCTTAATACGCGCCAACAGATTAGGCCACGGTAATGTCTCTATTAAGGCAATCGAGGGTGTACCCCTAAGTCTGGATGACCCCGGTTGCTGATTTCCAAAGTTGGTGTAGTCTTGCCGACATGGCAAAACGCAAAGTTGTAAAACAAGAGCCCGCACGGGACTTACTGAACCGATCCGAAATACTATTCAAGGCCAACGGGGCCATTTCCAGGGCCCGCAATGTTACGTATGGTGAACCGCAGGATGACTTTGCCTGCACGGCTGAACTTTGGGATTCTTACATCACCCGGATTACGCAAGTGCGCGGTCTGCCGAGCATCCGGCCATCGGATATCTCGGCCATGATGATCTTGCTCAAAATCTCCCGGCTTGCCAATTCGCCCGGCGAAATGGATCACTGGATTGACATTGCCGGGTACTCGGCCATCGGCGGCGAAATCGCCGGCCAGGAAGAAACCGGCAGCTGTTGCGACTAAACCCTTGGCCCCAATGCCGGATAACGGCCATCATCTTCGTCCCGTGATTCACAGGTCGGATCACTTATTTGGCCACACAGGCAACGTACGGTCTACATGATTCGATACTACTCACGCGCTAATGGATTGGGGCTCAGTACCATATTTGTATGACCTACCTGAACCCATACGACCAGCCAGAACCAGCAGACGAGTGCGCCCATGATTGGGAGTACTCAGAACAGTCAGAACCCCATAAGGGGCGCGAATACTTCACCTGTCGGGGCTGCGAGACAACCGTCGCAACCGACCCAGCAACGGGTGAACTTATTTATTTGCCGTCTTGATTGTCTTTTTCGAGAAGCTCAAGTGCTTGTCGAATAAACTCTGATCCCTTTATTGAGACAAGCAACGAGCAGGCGTACCTGAGTGCTGCCGGATAGTTGTTCGTCTTTGAGTAAATGGCATCCGTAAAAAAAGTTACGACTTGTTCGTGTTCATCTTGCATGTGTCTTGCAAACTCTTCACGCAACATAAAGTCTTGGGCCATGGCATCCTGGTAATCGTTGTACGCATCGGCGGCATCAATCGCTTGTTGTTCATTCATCAGGCTTCAACCCTATCAAAAAAGAAACCCACAAACTCGTAGTGTCGGGCCACTTCAAGACCAAACTCTTCCACGAGGTCTGAGTAAGCAAGAACTCGAGCATCATCCGGATCTGTGGTTGTCGCAGCCACCGTTACTTCTCGGATGGTGCTCATCTTTGAGAGTGTCTCATCAGCACGAAACGTAATCAAATAGGTTTGCTCTGGGAGGTCGGTCATATCTAAAGTATGGCAGGCCCTAATCCGTCAGCGCGATCCTGCCTTGGCTTGGGGCGCGCCAATAGATTGAGGTCGGAGATACTTTAATTATGGCAACAACTTACGCAGACAGGACCAAATACATCAAACGCGACTACGGTTCGTTTGTGGGCAAGACCGTCAAGACAATCCGACCACTCACCAAAGAGGAGTGCGAGGATATGGCTTGGGAATTTGAATACGAGGACTATGCCGTCGTGGTTATCTTCACAGACGGCTCAGGCTTTATCCCTATGGCCGACCCCGAGGGCAACGGTGCTGGGTTCTTGGCAGAAACTGCGGTGTCCAAGAAATGAAACTCACAGAATTGGTTCTTGACCACATTGAGATCACCAAACAAACCAAAGAGCAGTCATGCAGACACAATGGTGGCCCTGCAGATTTGTCCCCCATGCTGCTTTGGGTTGATGAACTAGACAAAACTAGTTTGGCGATAGTCGATGCGAAGGGAACTGTGCGCGACTACATGCCAAAAGCCCTTGAATTGATCGCAAAACAAAACCCGAAAATTGTTATCTTCATTTGCGAATCGTTGGGAATGAAGTTGGACAGCGTTGATGAGATGAAAAAGTTTGGGGAAACCCACAAGTCCGGGGATTTGGAAAAATTATTCGCTAGACGTGGCCCGTTATCGGGTGTCGAAGAACTAATTGCCTTCAATGCCCTTGATACCAGCACGGGTGAACAAGTTCAAGGTATGGCCAAGTTTCATTACGATGATTTCGGCTTGCCCGTATTTGGCGAGACCACGGTTCACACAGTTGAGGACAAATATTTGGATGAATCCAATGTGACGTCGCTATTTAAGCAGTTCTATCTCTACTGTCTGCTCAAGAAGGCGCGTGCGAATTAAGCCTATTGGCTATTCTCCGTCTGACTGACTCGACCACATCGCCGCCATCTACTGCCCCGGCGACAACTTGCTCTTTTCGTGAGATCGCACGGTGAATATCTTCATCAATGCTGTCGGCCATCAACGCATACGTGACTCGAACCGATCCAATCTGTCCAATCCGGTGTAATCGACTGTAGGTTTGTTGCACATCCGCCGGCGTCCATGGAAGTTCAACGAAAACTATGTCTTGAGCGGCCGTAAGGGTGTGCCCGGTCTTGGATGCTTCGATCGAAAGCGCTATTGCCGGGCTATCTTCGACTGGATTCTCCTGAAAACGACGTTTTGCGTCTTCGACTTCGACTACGGACATGCCACCTTGTATCTTTAGGCCACCATATCGGGTTGCTATTGCGTTGACTATGTCGCGATGGTGCGCTGCAACCACTACTTTGCGCCCGGATCCGACCATTTCATCGATCAACTCGAACACGCCCGGCAATTTGGCCTCTGCCGCAAGCCGTCGTAGCACGGAGATGCGCGCAATCTGTTCCGGAGCATTGTTCGTGCGGCCATTTTGCTCCAACCAGGCTCCCAGATCGGCCTCAGCAGCGTCATAGTCCCGTTTAGCACACTCCGATCCTTCAAAATACATCGTTGATTCAAAGATCGGCGGCAATTCGGTCAATACTTGCTCTTTGGTGCGGCGGATGTAGCAAGTTGAACGCAAGGTTGAGTTGAGTTCTTCCAGGTTTGAGTGGCCATCAAGCCGCCATTGGCCAAATTTGTCGCGATGCGCATCGCAATAGCGGCGGTAAAAGCCCCATCTGCCGCCAAAACTGTCAAGTTGGCCCAGTAAATCAAGCTGCGCAACGTATTCAGCCGGTCTTGAGGCCACGGGAGTCCCGGTAAGCAGCAATACCGGGGCGTCTTTTGATGCCCGGCGAACAATTTTGATCGCTGCTTTGGTTCTTTGCGTGCCATAGGTCTTCAAATAGTGGCTTTCATCAAATACATAGCCGCCATAACCAGTCAATTGGGCTTGCCAAGCCGCCAGATTGGGGTAGCCAACCACCAAAACGTCGTAAGTCCCGTGTTCTGGGAACTGTTTGCGCCCAGAAACGACCCCTACGCGCCGCTCCGGCAGCCATTTTGCGTACTCTTTGGCCCAATTCAGCGTCAAATTGGCCGGACATACGACGGCAACCGGGTAAATTGGGGCCGATCTATGCATTTCTTCAACGGCAGCGATGGCCTGCAGCGTCTTTCCGAGCCCCATTTCATCTGCAATGAAGCATCTGCGGCGATTTTTCGCATACTGAACGCCTGCTTTTTGGTATGGCATGAGCTTATCAAACCCGGCAATAACGATTTCGGCGCCGGTTGAGCGTGATTCAAGCAGCGCATTTTCCATCTTTGTCTTAATACGATCCGCTTCCTGGATTATTTCATCCGGAATGTGAACTCTAAAAGCTTTTGACCAGGCGATTGCCTGCGCGATGGATGAAATTGGCGCCTTCCATGCTTTGGATTTGGAATCAAAAGTTATTCCGGGTATCTTTTTGACCTCCCGGACGCGCACCGGATCGTATGCAAATGACATATAAACATATTTGTCATCCATTTTGAGCCCGGAAACAGGGTTTTTGTGCAGCGGGACATCCAGAATCAAGACATCCGGATCAATAGTCAGGCCAATATCAGCGGCAAACTCCCTTGCCGGGCCAAGAGAAGTCACCGGGACGCGCCATGCGCGATGAACTCTGTCCCATTTTGCGCCCGGAATGAGCTTGATTGAGTCCACTTCGGCGCGATCAAACGGCCATTTGAGCAGCAAGTGGTCATCTGCAAGCGTCATTCGGCCCTTTATCCCGGCATCACTCATACCCTTAGGCTACCATTTGTTTTATGACGAAACGATTTGACACCGAACCGGACACGCCCGGCGATGAATCAGAAATTGAATCATCGATCAGCAAGCAATTGCAGCAAAAAATTAAGGTTCTTGAGAGCCGCATCCTCGAACTCGAGACAAAAATATCCAGCACACTCAATAACCCGGCGTTCAAGAATCGCATTGACACCGACAGCGAAGCCTGGCAAAAAAATGAGAATGCTTTGGGCCGCATTGCCGGGACACTCAAGTCAATGGACGTAGGAAGATTAAAGATTACGCAAGATCTCAAGGCCCGACTTGATGACGATGTGAAATAAAAATTGCTATTTAATTGCTTCTGCCCACTCTTGATCAGTGGGCGACTTTAAGCTTTGTATCAAAGCACCAAGTTGCTCGGGTGTAGTGACCGATGAGAGAGCCCCTACGAGCGCCTCGACGGCATTGTCGCCGTATCTTGCCCTCATAAGTAGTGCTAACTCGTTCTCTTTGTTGGCGTTGCTCATGCATCCACCTTACCAAATGGACACTCGGCAACCTCGCCAAACACTCGCTCATAGAGTTCGCGCCCTTTTTGCCACTCGTGCCAATCGCCGTCTGAGCGAACATCCACTAAGTCGCCGTAGATAACTTTTGCACGGATAAGCACCGCGCATACCACGGCATCATAGGGCTTGTAGGCAGTCTTGCAGAAGTCAAAGATTTGGTGCGGATTTTTGCCTTCGGCTGCGTAGAACTCGCGTTGCCAATCGGGTTGTTTTGGCAGTGCTTCCCACAAAAAAGTTTCGTGGTCATAATCCTTTTTGGCATCACCGTTGAAGCGAAAATAAGCCTCATTGTATTCAGGTTTACCGTTGCCGTCATAGCCACAAATGACTATGCCTTGTTTCTGAGCCTGAGCAATAATCGCCTTAGTGTCAAGAGCGAGCCTGCCAAACATTTCGGCAGAGCCGACGTTTTGGGTGTTGCGGGTGTGGTAGTGGGTGTATCCCATGTCAGTAATCCACCAATTCATCTTCTGCCCCGGCCATGAACTCAAAGTGATCCACGAGTGAAGCCATGAGTACTGATGTCCAATCCTTCGCAGTAAAGGCATCACCATCCCTGACCCCATCTTGCAGCAGACTAATAACTAACTCTTTGCTGAACTTATCGCTTGAGAACTTCATTGCTTACCTCCTGATTAGAACTTACCGAACCTTCATCCGTTGGCGCACCGAACTCCCGGTCCTCGTTCTCCATATAGAGTGGCTGATAGAAGTCATTCAGGGTTCGCTCGACATTCGGGTTGCGCAACGGTCTGAACGAAATTACGACATCTGATGGCTGCCTGGCTCGCCACTCAAGAGCCTCTTTGCCATTGCGAAATGGCCCGTAAAGTTTTTCGCCGGCGTTGACCTGGGCCACCAAAGGCGTCTCAATGTCCTCGAGTTTCAAGACACGATCCCTACTATGGGGTTAGTCAGAGAGAAGCCGACATTTTCGCAACGATAAATCCATCCGTCTATGGAAACCTCATCGCCGACACTCAAGGCAGTATGGGTTCGCTTCGGGTCAAGTCGTGGCTCGATGATATCCCAGAGCGGCCCAGAGTAGGTATTTGTTTGAGCGAATACGCCCTCACAGAAACCTAAGCGATCTGAGTTTGTCTCGTAGTTCTCAATCGTGTTGAATGAAACCGAAGACACGATTCGGTCGTCAAATTCGCGGAACGCCTTCCATGTGATAGTTATTTTGCTCATACCTCTACCTTAAAGGGGCTCAATCCTTGGGCGCGAGCCGATTGGAAACCGGCAGTACGGTCGCTACGATCCACTATATGAGTACTATCATCATTAAAGGTCGAGTCAAGTACGGCAGCGTTGGATACAAGGTTCTGAACTACGCTCGGTTTAAGTCTCGGCATCACGATGGAACTTTTTCGGCCGCTGAGTATTTGTCTTTTTGTAATGGACAATACAAACCGTCGGATATCCAAAGAGCAATCGGGTCCCTCGAGCAGAACGGTCATGTGCGTCATGCCGGGAATAACCGGTATAGATACATTGAGTCTGGGGTCCTCAGAGATCTTCAACATGCCTTCAAACAAACTTTGTGGGTCGCCGCAAAAAATGGCAAAGCTGATTCACCGGATGAAGAAGAGTTGCTTCAGGACTGAACACTATCCTTCGGCGCGTCTGTCATCATTCGGATTACGGGCTTCCCATTTGCCGCGCTCGTGAGATCTAAAGAACCCGGTAGTCTTTGCCCATGTAGCAATGGTGCTGGCCGACAACCCGGAAATATCGGTCAATTCTTTGATTGAGAACTCTTCGTAGATGTTCTCTCTCGAGAGCGCAATAAGTTTTGCATATTTGTCCTTGCGGCGTTCGGTGTTGAGTGGCTCTTCAATATGCCCGGCCAACTTCTCCACGATGTTCGGCTGCACATTGTAGTAGGCGAATACGGATCGCATTGAGCCTGACCCATCCCACCCGATGTTCAGGCAGTGCAGGGCTCGAATCTCTTCGCCTATGTCTTGGACTTCATCGGCTGGGACTAGGTTTGTCTCGCCGTGAACTATCCTGGCAAGATCCCACAGCTCTTTATGGCGCCGCTCAATGTCTGCTTCAGTTGGTTTTTTCATTGTTCTCATATCCTTAATACTAGGTGGCCCACATCTGCCAGCGCATGGGCCGGGTATCCGGCTGAGCGCGTCAAAGGATTAATTGCTGTCATACTTGTAGACATGACTAACGAAACAGTTTTGCCGGTATCGCAACAGGAAGTTGATCTTGAGTTTTATAAACTCCAGATACTCGCCCTTGTCGATAGCGCGCTATCTCTTACATCCCAGCGCGAGCTTGTTTCTGCCGCGGAAATGCAGGACTTGCTTCTTGATATTCGCGCCGTAGTCGGCAACCCAAAGCGCCCCGAGTAGGATTCGAACCTACGGCCTACAGATTAGAAGTCTGCCGCTCTATCCATCTGAGCTATCAGGGCCGGCTATGAAGACAGTAGGCGCAGAAATATCAGAATTACGGCAATGACGACTGCCGTAAGTGCTATTGTTTCGGCGAACTTTCTACTCACACTCTTCATAAATGTACTCCTGCCCCTGATCTTCTTTTATGAATAGCGTACAGTCGTCTGACTTTGGTAGATAGACAGTCTTGCCCACCTCCAGCGGCAACCCGTAAACCTTGACCAGGTCATCTGAGACTTTTTGGATATTTCCGGAGCAGTTGTTTTCGGCGATCCCCCAAAGAGTGTCGCCCTCGACCACCACATGGCTTGAAGTGTTGCACGAGAATGATTCTTTGGTGGCAAACATTATTGCCAGCCCTAAGGCAATGCCCGAAAATAGTATGACCAAAAACTGAACTGTTTTTTTGTAGGCCACCAAGTTGCTGTTCATTGTGTCTCCCATAGTAAGGCTTGTCCACGTTTCGGCTGCTCACGCAACTTATTAAGCATTGAGACGAGCATCGTATTTGACATTTCGTAATTGTAATTCAGGTAGTCATCGGCAATACTCAAGAAGGCTGCCGATAGGCGAGATGTATCGCGCGACAGCAGCAACTTGCGCAAGTCCCTCCTTGCTTGTTCTATGTCCATA
>Ga0172367_10010328_pt1 | contig 10065 bp, 9 predicted proteins | sample Lak10m_FD_114542 | JGI IMG/M metagenome (GOLD analysis project Ga0172367, IMG submission 114542) | Freshwater microbial communities from Kabuno Bay, South-Kivu, Congo - kab_022012_10m | ecosystem: Environmental > Aquatic > Freshwater > Lake | place: Democratic Republic of the Congo: South-Kivu...
CGCACCGCTGCAAAACGACACTTTCCTGCGCGCCTGCCTGCGCCAGGCGACCGACTACACCCCGATCTGGATGATGCGCCAGGCCGGCCGCTTTTTACCTGAATACCGTGCCACCCGCGCCAAGGCCGGCAGTTTCATGGGGCTGGCCACCAACACCGATTACGCCACCGAAGTCACCATCCAGCCGACCGAACGTTTTCCGATTGATGCGGCTATTTTGTTCAGCGACATCCTGACCGTGCCCGACGCCATGGGCCTAGGGCTGTCATTTGCCGAAGGCGAAGGCCCCAAATTTGCCACCGCCGTTCGTGACGAAGCGGCGGTGGCCAAGTTGGCCGTGCCCGACATGGACAAGCTACGCTATGTGTTTGACGCCGTCACCTCGATTCGCAAGGCGCTCAATGGCCGTATTCCGCTGATCGGGTTTTCCGGCAGCCCCTGGACGCTGGCGTGCTACATGGTCGAAGGCGGCAGCAGCGACGAATACCACCGCATCAAGACCATGCTGTACGGCCGCCCCGACCTGCTGCACCGTATCCTGCAGATCAACGCCGACGCGGTGGCGCTGTACCTCAACACGCAAATCGAAGCTGGCGCGCAAGCGGTGATGGTGTTTGACAGCTGGGGTGGCGTACTGGCCGACGGTGCGTTCCAGGAATTCAGCCTGACCTACAACCGCAGGGTGCTTGCCCAGTTGCACAAAAACTGGAACGGCGCGCAGATTCCCAGCATCCTTTTCACCAAGGGCGGCGGCTTGTGGCTAGACGAAATGGAGCCCTTGGACTGCAACGTGCTGGGCGTGGACTGGACCGTCAACCTGGCCAAGGCGCGCGCCATCGTCGGCGGCAGCAAGGCGTTGCAGGGCAATCTGGACCCTGCGGTGCTGTTCGCCCCGCCAGAGCAGATCGAAAAAGAGGCGATCCGCACGCTCAACGCGTTTGGCGTGCCCTACACCGGGAGTGCCACCGGCCCAACGCATATCTTTAACCTGGGCCACGGCATCAGCCAGCACACGCCAGTCGATCATGTGGCCGCATTGGTAGACGCGGTACACACCCATTCGCGTGCGATGCGCGGCGCCTGTTGAGCCCCTGGGCCAGAGTGCCCGTAGATCGGCCCCCTACTACTTTTTGAGCCCGATTTGAACCTCTTGGCACAGAAAATTTGCTTACTTATGCACAAAATTGATTCTTGGCTTCAGTGCAGTCACTTTGCTGCGAAGGACCAGCTACAAAACGTGTAGCGAATGTAACTCGTTGATTTGCATATAGTTTTTAATTTGCATCTTTTTTAGGCAACCTAATGAAACCCTTGATTTTCAAGGCTTGAGCCACGCTATTGACGAACTATCAACAGAGTTATCCACAATAGTTCGGGATGACTCCCAAAACCCCGGAAAATCAATAAGTTAAGGCATTTTCCGCAAGTTGACTTGAACAATACCCAGCAACCTCTACAAAGACCATGACAACCTGGATTTCGGTGCTGGTGGATGTGCCGACGCACAGCCAGGTGGCTGGGGCGCTGACTTATGAGTACCAGACACCGCTGGCCGCCGGCACCTTGGTGCGGGTTCCGTTGGGTCAGCGCGACCTGCTCGGCGTGGTGTGGGATGCCAGGGCACAGGGCGACGACGGCGCAGCGCGTGTGCCGCTGAATCCAGACAAATTGCGTCCGGTCGCAGCTGTTTTGGAGGCCTTGCCGCCGTTGGGCGACCATTGGCGCGCGCTGATCGACTTTACGGCCAACTACTACCAGCGCTCGCCCGGTGAAGTCGCGCTGGCTGCCCTACCTCCGCAATTGCGCGACCTCAGTAGCGCACAACTGGTCCGGAGACTGAAAAACTCGCGGCAGCCGACCGCTCGGACGCAGAGTAACCGGGCTGACGCCGGAGTGGGCAATTGCGACGCAGCAGAGCCGACGCGCCCTGCCGAGGAAGGCGCTGACAGGCTCGCGGTACCCGTTGGAAAAGCTGCTGATTGTGTAGCACTTAGTCAAGAGCAGATAAGGGCTATCGGCCAATTTCATGCCAACTCCGGCCCCTTCTTGTTGTTCGGTGCCACGGGCAGCGGCAAGACTGAAATCTATATGCGTTGCTGCGCCGACTTGCTGGCCGAGGTTCCCATGGCGCAAGCGTTGGTCATGGTGCCGGAAATCAATCTGACGCCGCAGCTGGAGCAACGTTTTCGTGCCCGTTTTGCCCCATTGTTCGGTGCCGACGCGGTCGTCTCGCTGCACAGCGGCATGACTCCGGCGCGGCGTCTCGGGAGCTGGCTGGCCGCGCACCTGGGCACAGCGCGCATCCTGCTGGGCACCCGCATGGCGATCTTCGCGTCGCTGCCACAGCTCAAGCTGATCGTGGTTGACGAAGAGCATGACCCCAGCTACAAGAGCCATGAGGGTGCACGGTATTCGGCCCGCGACCTGGCGGTTTACCGGGGGCGACTGGAAGGCATCAAGGTATTGTTGGGTTCGGCCACTCCATCACTGGAGAGCTGGCATCACAGCCGGTCGGCGGATCAGGGTGGGCGGTACCTGCGTCTTGAGATGCCTAGCCGTATCGGTCGCGACGCAAGTGTGTCGCAGCAACAGGGTGTCTTGCCACTGGTGCGCCGCGTCGATATGAACCACCAACCCAAAGGATGTGTGATCGCACCGCCGTTGCTGGCGGCAATACACGAGCGTATTGCACGCGGCGAGCAGTGCATGGTGTTTTTGAACCGGCGCGGTTATGCACCGGTGCTGAGCTGCGACGCCTGTGACTGGAAGAGCAACTGCCCGCATTGCAGCGCCTACCGGGTGTTTCACAAGATTGACCGCACGCTGCGTTGTCACCATTGCGGTCTGTCCACGCCGGTGCCGCGTGCTTGCCCGGATTGCGGCAACCCCGACATCGTGTCGCTGGGGCGTGGTACCGAACAACTTGAAGAACAACTGACCTTGTTGCTGACGGGCATCACGCGACCCGGGGGAGGCGCGGTGCGGATTGCCCGTATCGACGCCGACACCACACGACTCAAAGGCGCCTTGCAAAGCCAGTTGGCACAAGTGCATGCGGGCGAGGTGGACGTGTTGGTGGGCACACAGATGATTGCCAAGGGACACGATTTTCGGCGTATTACCCTTGTGGCCGCCATCAATCCCGACAGTGCGCTATTTTCCAGCGACTTTCGTTCGCCAGAGCGGTTGTTCAGTCTGCTGATGCAGGCGGCAGGGCGGGCCGGCCGGGACGCCAACACCACCAGCCAAAGTGAAATGTGGGTGCAAACCTACTTGCCCGCACACCCTTTGTACGAGGCGCTGAAAAATCATGACTATCCGGCTTTTGCGCAAGCGCAATTGAATGAACGGCAACTGGCTGGCATGCCACCTTTCAGCTTTCAGGCGCTGGTACGCGCCGACGCGCGTACGCAAGATGCAGCGCAAGCGTTTCTGAACCAGGCCAGCGCGGTCAGTGGGTCTGATCCTGCCACTGCCGCGCTACGGAGCTACGTCACCGTTTACCCAGCGGTGCCGATGAGCATCCAGCGCGTGGCCAAGGTGGAGCGGGCCCAAATGCTGATCGAGAGTGCCTCACGAACCGCGTTGCAACGTTTTTTGCGCGCCTGGCAACCGGTGCTGCATGCGCAGCGCGGGCAGCCTGAATGCAAAGGATTGCTGCGTTGGGCGGTGGATGTGGATCCGCTGCTGATTTAGGCGGAATTCTTCGTCGCGATCACGACCTGGAAGTTGCCGAAGAACACCACGTGGCGTTCGCAGGTCACGCCGGGCATGGCCTGCAGCATATCGACCGGGTCGTGCGTGTTCCACAGCGCCAGGCCGTAGGGTTCGAATACCTTGAAATAGGTCCAGCTCAGCGCGCGCAACACCCACGGCCGTGGCTTGTGGAATTCGCCCAGGAACAGCTTGCCGCCGGGTTCCAGCACGCGAATGGCTTCGTTGAGTGCTTCCACCTTCAGGTGGTGCGGCAATTCGTGCAGCAAAAAGAACATGATGTTGGCGCCGACCGATGCGTCGGGTTGCTTCATCGCCACCGCGTTGTCCTGCACGTAGACGGTCCGGTCGTCGAACTCGGGCAGCTTGCGCTGGGCGTGATCGAGCTCGTTCTGAATGATGTCGGCTACGACCATTTTGCGGGCACCGGCGCCAAACGCCGCCTTGAACACACGCGGCATTACGTTGCCGAATGCACAAGAGGTGATCAGCGCCTGCTTGCCGCGCAAATCCATTTGATGCAAACCGTGTGTGATGATCGACACCAAGCGGCTGTACTGGAACAACAAAATGGCGGCGATGATCGGTTGATAGTCGACAAACCGGATCAGGCGCATGTTGGAGTAAATCGGGTACACGTGCGCAGCTTCATGCGTCAGCCGCCCCATGGCACCGCGCATCAGCAGTGCGCCGCGCGTCATGGTGAAGAAAAAGAGGGCGGTCACTGTAAGTACCGTCACCAGCGCGGTCATGCTGTAGGTCAACCAGGTCATTTCAACTCATCCTTTGCTATCAATCCATCGTCCAGACGGGTCATTGAACTTTGAAAAGTCGTCATTAGACCGTCGTTGTCGGATCAAAACTTGAGCTAAATCAGGTTTTGGGCAAAAAGTCGCTGCTGCCGAAATCCCTGCGGCAGGTGGCCTGGCCGTGGTAATCAGCTGAGTAACGCCACAGCCAAGGAAAAAGTGACAAATGCCGTTGCTGTTGACACCAGGATGATGCGAGCCACGCGCCCGTTGTCCGCGCCAAAACGCTCGGCCAGCAACGACACATTGCTGGCGCTGGGCAGCGCCGCCACCAGTACGATCACCGTCAAGGCAAAACGCCCCAGCGGCAAGCCCAGCCGGATCAGCCCCGCACCCACCAGCAGCACCAGCAAGGGGTGCAGAAAAAGTTTGAACAGCGCCACCGGCAAATAGTCGTTCAGGCGCGGCGCAGGGGCATGACCGGATGCCGCCAGCATCTGTGAGCGCGCCAGCACGGCACCAATGGTGAACAGTGCCACTGGCGAGGCGGCGTCGGCAAGCATTCCCACCACCTTGCCCATGGGGCCAGGCAGTTCAAACCCAAGTACCGACGCCAGTGCGCCTAGCAGAATCGACCACGGCATGGGGTTGGTCAGTACCCCTTTGAGTGCGTTCTTGAGCGCCTTCGCCACGCCGTGTTCGTCTGCGCCATCCAACCGTGACAGGGCAATGCACAGTGAACTGATGACGATCATGTCAATCGCCATGGTGAGGATGGTCGGGCCGGCTGCGCCTGCGCCCATCAGAGCAATCAGCAAGGGCATGCCCATGAAGCCTGAGTTGGGGAATGCGGCCACCAGCGCGCCAAAAGCCGCGTCGTTCCAGCCGATGCGGGCATTCAAGCTGGTGGCCACGGTAAAGGCCACCATGAGCAGACCGCAGGTCAGCCATGTCAGTGCAACCGAGGTGTCCAGCAATTGCGCGATGGGCGTATTGGCACCAAAGCGGTACAGCATGCAGGGCAGGGCAAAAAACAGCACAAAACCGTTCAGCCCAGGGATCGCATCCAATGGCAACATGCACCGACGCGCGGCCAGATAACCACACAGTACCAGCGCAAAAAACGGGAACGTGATCAGAAAAATGTTCAGCATGAATGCGCGTGTCGCAGGGCTATTCAACCACCTTTACCGCGCTGCCCACGGTCGGCGCACCGCCGCCGTAATAGCCGTTGATCAGCCGCAACTGCGCCAAGGCGTTGGGCAGGGGCGAACTCTTGGCCAACTGGGCAAAGCCACCTGCTGGGAAGGGCACCGTTTTCAAAACCCACGGTTGGGCCGCAGCGCGCTCGGACGCGCTGATTGGCCGAAAACTGGCGCGCGCCTGTGCCAAGCCGATGCTCGCATTGCGCTGCGCCATGGCACTTTTTGCCACCGCAATCAGCAGGTAAATGGTGCCGTCCGGGCCGCTGACCAGCGTTGCATCCACAGATTGCGTCTGACCTTGCGCGTCGGCGCGGCTGCCCACAAAGTGGGTAGCCTGCAGACCGTTGAGCGTTTGACGCTCTACGTTCCCCCGGGTCGGCTTGATCACGCTGCGTATCACGGCGTCATGGGTGCGCCCCGCCTGCTTGGGCGCTGCCTGCACCAGCAGCGCAGCGTCGCCCGCAGCGTTCACCAGTGAGAGTTGATCGGCGTCGTTGCGCAAGCGCCATCCAGCCGGTGCCGTCATGGCGATCCCCAGGCCGGGATGGTAAAAATTTTGCCCGCGCGTCAGACCTTGTTGGGCGCTCTCACCAAAGGCAAGGCCACGAACGGCCTGCAGATAGCGGTAGCGGCCATCGTCCGCATAGTCGCCGTGGTATTGATCGGCCAGCGCAGTGATTTGTTGCAGGCGCTGGTCGTTGCTGGGATGAGATGCCAGCCAGTTGTTACCCGCTGGCACGGCGCGACCGGCCGCTCGGGCCTGGTCGGCAGCATATTGTTCCTGGTCCTTCAGCGCCGCAATGACCCGGACCATGTGCCGCGGGTCGTACGTATTGCGCGCCAAATACTCGGCACCCAGTGTGTCCGCCTGCAACTCTTGCTCACGCCCGTAGGAGGCAATAAAGCCAGCCGCCGCCGTTTGCGAAATGTCACTGGCCAGCCGCCCGGCACCGGAGACGCCCTGGCTTTCCAGTACGGCGCCCAGCACGGTGGCCGCCAGCACGCCCAGTCCGGCGTCTTGCTGGCGTGTGGCGCGCTGGGCACCGTGGCGCGCCGTCACGTGGCCAATCTCATGCCCGATCACGCCGGCCAGTTCCGCCTCCGACTGCAAAAACGCCATGATGCCGCGCGTGACATAGACATAGCCACCGGGCAGCGCAAGGCGTTGATCTCGGGGCTGTCGAGCACTGTAAAGTGCCATTGCAGTTGGTCGCGATGTGACAGCTTGGCCAGACGCTGCCCCAGGTTGTTGACGTAGGTCTGCACCCTTGCGTCGGCCACCACGCCGTATTCCTGCAGCACCTGCTGGTGCGCTTGCGCACCCTGGGCAATCTCGTCCTGCTCGCTCATCACTGAGCGCTCGGCCTGCCCGGTCACCGGATTGATGACCGCGCTACCGCACGCTGCAAGCAGGCTCGCAGACAGAATCCAGGACAGGTAGCGCAGTCGCATGACGTCTCTCCAAACATGGCAATGTCGATAATCATCGCATGACATTGCCAGAAAAGTCCCCAACGTTTGCCGCTTTGAGCCTGCATCCGAACACCTTGGCCAACTTGAGCCAGCTGGGTTACGCTGAAATGACGCCGATCCAGGCTGCCAGTTTGCCTGTGGCGCTGGCGGGCCGCGACCTGATTGCACAGGCGCGGACCGGCAGCGGCAAGACGGCGGCGTTTGGTCTGGCGCTACTGGAACGTCTGAACCCACGCCGTTTTGCCATACAGGCGCTGGTGCTGTGCCCCACGCGTGAGCTGGCAGACCAGGTGGCGGTGGAAATCCGTCGATTGGCCCGTGCGCTGGACAACATCAAGGTAGTCACCCTGTGTGGCGGGGTAGCGCTGCGTGGCCAGCGTGCGTCGCTTGAAAACGGTGCTCACATCGTGGTGGGCACGCCCGGGCGGGTGCTGGACCATTTGGGGCGCGGCACGCTGGCGCTGGACGCGTTGGCAACGCTGGTGCTGGACGAGGCCGACCGCATGCTCGACATGGGGTTTCTTGAAGACATCAGCGCGGTCATCCGTCACTGCCCTGCGCAGCGCCAGACGCTGCTGTTTTCAGCCACTTACCCCGCAGGCATCGAGCAAATTGCCTGCACCTTCATGCGCGCACCCGAACGCATCAGCGTCACGTCCGCCCAGAACCAAACGCTGATCGAGCAGCGCTTTTATGAAGTGACCCGCGCCAACCGGCTCGGCACGGTAGTGAAACTGCTGAACCATTTCCGTCCCGAGAGCACGCTGGTGTTTTGCAACACGCGCCAGCAATGTCGCGCGGTGGTGGAGCATCTGCAACAGGCGGGGTTCAGCGCCCTGGCGCTGCACGGTGAGATGGAGCAACGTGAACGCGACCAGGTGCTGACCCAATTTCTCAACCGCAGCATTTCCGTGTTGGTAGCCACCGACGTCGCCGCGCGCGGCATTGACGTCAAGGAACTGGCGGCCGTCATCAACGTGGACATTACCCCTGACCCCGAGGTGCACGTGCACCGCATTGGGCGCACCGGTCGTGCCGGACAACCGGGGTTGGCCTGGAGCTTGGCGACCCTGGATGACATGGCCGCGGTGGGGCGGATCGAGCAGTACCAGGGGCAGGCGTCGGTCTGGTATTCGTTGGAAGAGCTGACGCCAAGGGGCAGCGGGCCCTTGATGGCGAACATGACAACGCTACAAATTTTGGGGGGTCGCAAAGAGAAGATCCGTCCGGGTGATGTGCTGGGCGCGCTCACCGTCGATGCCAGTTTCACGCGCGAGCAGATCGGCAAGATCACCGTCACCGACTTCGCTACTTTTGTCGCGGTGCAACGCGATGTGGCGCTGGCAGCGTTGCATAAGCTCAACACCGGCCGTGTCAAGGGCAAAAGCGTCAAGGCCAGGTTGTTGTGAAACCGGTACGTGTCAGGTAATTTCTGACAAACGATTGCGCCGAACACTGACTTCAGTTTCAATAGGGATCGTCTTACAGTGCTTTTCAACGCTTTGCGTCCGGCTAAGCGTGTTTGATTTACCAGGAGCATGTCATGAGCAACCTGAACACCGCGTCCAACCCTTTCAGCTTGATGATGGAACCCGAGCGTGTACTCAAAGCCATGGCGCAGTCGACCCAACTGCGTGGCTTGCGCCGCCACAAGTTGCACCCGCTGGATAAGCCGCTGATCCCGCTGACCGCAGAGGAACTGGCACGATTGGCCGAGGCGGAGGATGCCCACTGGCCTGATCCACACGCGTCCGACCCGCTGGACGACTACCTGGTCAATTGACGGCGATAATCGCGACTTTTTACCAATCTCGCAGGAAATTGATCATGGCCAAAGAACCACGTACCGAAGCCGACCGTAAAGCCACACCCCGCCCCGTTGCTCCCAAAGGCGTCTGCTACACCGCACCGCATGGTCAGAAGCGCAGTCTGGAACGTGGTGTCGCCACCAACAACAAGAAGAACCCGGGCAAACGCTGCCACCAAGGCGGCTGATTTCATCGCTATTACTGTCCGGGGACACGTTGCAGGCGTGTTTCCGCAACAGGGCGCATGTTCACGCGAAATTTTTGTGACAAGTCCTCGGCTGAAATCGCATCACACCAAATACGTGGTGCGCTTAGCGATGTAGCGGCAATAAGGCAGCGTGTTGCTGCGTCTCCTGCGCTGGCAACCGCCTTGGTGCAGGTCAAAACATTTCAGGCGCAGCGCTTTGCCACCGACTACGGGGATTTGCTCGCGTCACCTCTGTTCGGGCCGAGTGCCAGTTTTTTTCTGCAAGAGCTCTACAGTGAACGTGACTACTCCGAGCGCGACGCGCAATTTTTCAAAGTCGCGGGTGTCATCGAGGTAAGTTTTCCGAAGCGTGTGCTGGAGATCACTACGCTTCTGGCTCGTTTGCACTTGACCACGGAGACGTTGGATCTGCACATGGCACAGTGTTGGGATCCAGAGTTGCCCCTGTCACCGACTGAGAAGTACCGGCGGGCGTGGGCTCGTATCCATCAGGGTGCCGTGCGTCAGTGGCAGCTCGAAACCGTGTTGGGCATTGGTCGTGAATTGCACGGTCTGACGCGCAAACCGGGCTTGAGGATTCTGCTGAAGTCCATGCGAGGCCCCGCCAAAGTGGCAGGGTTGAGCACGCTGCAGGGTTTTCTGGAGTCGGGTTTTGATTGTTTTGCGGAGTTGACCAGAACACCTGGCGCGATGGAAACCTTCCTTGACACAGTTGCGATTCGTGAGCAACGTTGGCTTGACCAACTCAACGGCTCGGTGGGCGGGGAGTGCATTATTGGCGACGGGCCGATCAGCAAAGACCCGTGCTAAGTCACTATTTTTTGACGTGGCGCAAAGCCAAGATTTGAAAAATATTGTTCGTAAGTGTTTACCCTTGGTTTCAATGCCCTCTGACGATTTATCAGAAA
>Ga0172367_10010330_pt1 | contig 10063 bp, 9 predicted proteins | sample Lak10m_FD_114542 | JGI IMG/M metagenome (GOLD analysis project Ga0172367, IMG submission 114542) | Freshwater microbial communities from Kabuno Bay, South-Kivu, Congo - kab_022012_10m | ecosystem: Environmental > Aquatic > Freshwater > Lake | place: Democratic Republic of the Congo: South-Kivu...
GCACGTGTTTTCTTTCTTCAAGAACGAGGCGATCAAGTGTAGCGCGCATACCTGAAGCCTCGAGCCGCTCCATCGCCCAGTCAAACGCACCCACGCCAGGCAGAACGATATGGGTAGCCCCAGTCAGATCGTTGGCTGTTTTAGCGAATGCAACCGGCACATCAAGTCGCTTGTAAATGTTGGCAAATGCCTGGACGTTACCCAAGCCATAGTCGACGATGGTAATCATCGTTTGCCACCGATCTCAAGCCCGAGTGCCTTCATTGCTTTTGCGCCAAGCAAGTAGATAGCCTCCTGCGACTTGTAATCGCGGTAGGTCTTGTTTGGAGCGTCAAAGTAGCCCTGAAGCTCGGCAGTGCTGATCTCAAGCTTGTTGGCGACATACTCAAACTCCTGTCGCACCGTCGCGTCATCCAAAGCCGGCTCTTTGAGCTTCTCAAGTGCCTCTTCGCGCGTCATTTGCCCTGTCACAATAAGACTGGAGAACTGTACCTTGCGTGTGTCGAAGCCGAACTTCTTGGGTAACCAATACCCTTCATAAAAACGTGTGAAGCGTGACTCGAAGTGTTTTTGCGGATAGGGCTGCCAGCCAAATTTTTCGGTTAGAAGCTTAACTGCTGCAGCCTTGTCATACTCCACCATATTGAGCGGTCGTACAACTTTAATGCCCTTGATGTAGGGTAACCAAATCTTGTGTCGCAAGATCGAAGTGACCGGATAGTTAATCAGCGGCCGTGAACCGAACCTGGCATGGATGTCGCGCAACTGAATCGAGTCAGACTGGTAGTACATCCATTCGATAGGGTTTCGGATGCATTCGGTGGATAAATTTGCACCAGTCAGGATGTACTTGATATTGTTCTGCTCTGCAAACTTATACATGGTCGCAAAGAATGCGTGATCCTGCGGAGTATCAATGTGCGGTACACCTGATTTGAAGTACGCAAGCTGCAGATCGCGCATCTCTTGCCAGTCAATGACCTCCGTATAGAGATCAAGGCCTAGCTTATCGACGAGCTTCTCGATATTGTTGACAGCTACCTGAGAGTTCCAGCCAGCGTCGACATGAAACACCAATGGGCGAAGCCCGTACTCGGTGGCAATATAAGTAAGGTAAGAACTGTCGATACCACCGCTCATGCCGATAATGCAGTCAAAGTCCTTGCCCTTGCCGGAGGCTTTTATGGAGTCAACTAAAGTGCGCAATTCCAGGTCACCACGCTCCCCAGTGTGCCACTTTGGCTTGACCTTGCTATCGAATGTGATGCAGTGGTCGCAGACCCCGTTTGCATCGAAAACAATGGCCGAATCCGTAGTGTCCATAACGCAGCGGCTGCATATCTGAAAATTTCTCATATTTCTCCGGAAAACTATTTATTAGTCGATCGTGTCATTATCAAATGCCTACGCCTTTGAAGATCTTTACATGCTTGCGATATTCGTGATGCGCATCGCGGGCCATATTCCATCGACTGCGGCTTGGTAGATCCTGTAGTGATCCGTGCCAGTGATGCGTGACACTAATCTCGGGGGAATAGAACACTTGCTCACCAACTTTCTTCAGCTGCAGACTCAGGAACATCTCCTCGGACATCATGAATGTTGGAGACCATAGTTCTTCAAATTGTGAAAAGAACTTAGGAGTGAGCAGATAGCATGATCCATGACCTTGAAAGATCGGCTGAGCTATTTGCCATTGGTCTTCATCGCCGCGACGCGTAGCTCGGGGGAATATCTTCGCCGCCTTGTAGATAAACATACCCAACCAGTAGTTTGTATAGTAAAGGTCGTAAAATATTTCACGAATTGTGCTAATTCTAGAAATAACGTGCGGATTTTGGTGCTCGCCGTCGAGTGTGACCACGTCTGGCGAAATCACGGAATGCGCGCGGAAGACGTCCGTCTGCCGTTCTAGCTTGTCGCAGAAGTCAGCAGGGAAATCGAGGTCATTGTTGCCAACGACCATCCAGTTTATGTCCGGGTAACAAGTGCGCGAAGCCTTAATTCCAATATTGAGGCCGCGGAAGTAGCCGACGTTTTCCGGGTTGGCGATGAGTTTGACTTCGCCGTCCTCTTCACTTAGGCGACGTAGAATTTCTACTTCTTCGGGACGCGAGGCGTTGTCGACAACAACGATACTTACTCGATGCCCCTGCGCCCTACGAAGGCTCTTGACGGCGGACACGGTTAAGGCCGAGTTGTTGAAGTTCGTGCAGATGTATGCGATGTCCATGATAAATAGTCTTAGTTTCCCAGCAACGCACGAATGCGAGATTCGATTCGCTTGGGCAGCATCTTTCTAACCATCAGGCGGGGGAGGATGTAGAAGGCGTGATATAGGCTTGATTTGAACCAGTAGTGCGGTATCACGAGCGTACCGGCCCTAATGTCCTCCAAGATGTGATTCTTTGACAGACCCTGCGACACGCCCGTAGTGTCAACGTCGCAGATTACCTCCTCTATCATGCGGAATGAGTGGCCCTTAGCATGAAGCAGCGTCATGAGGTATAGGTCGGCTCGGATCCTGAAGCTCTCGTCGTACTTAAGTTCCTTCATCAATGTATTGTTGATTAAGGACGCCTGATGGTGCGGCACCTCCATATAGAAACCTGAGAACTTCGGGCGCATGTGCCGTGTCCTTAGATTGTCGGCGTCGTAGATGTACTGCACGGCGCCCGCCACCACCGCGAAGCGCTTGTCTAGGAAGGGTACGACGTGCTCGAGGGTAGACGGTGAGTGGAACTTGTCTCCGGCGTTCATGAAACAGATCCAGTCGCCGGTGGACAATTCGATCCCTTTGTTCATGGCGTTGTAGATGCCCCTGTCTTTTTCTGACACCCAGTAGTCGATGTGCTGCTCATATTTTCGAATGATGTCGACTGTGCCGTCCCAGGAGCCGCCGTCAACGACGATGTATTCGGTGTTTCCGTGGGTCTGCTCGATAACGCTGCGCAACGTGGCCTCGACGGTGCGCGCGCAGTTATAGACGACGGTTACGATGGTGACCAGGTTCGGATGCCGGGTGAAGCCTCGCGCAGCCGAGTTGAGACGACGCCCGCCGTGGGCTGCATTGGGATTTAACGCAATTGGCGTTTGTGCTTGAGTAATCATGTGGGGGCTCGGCGGTGGATGCCGCGATGGCGCAGCTTGGGGCTAGGGGCTGGCTCAGACATCTCCTGCCCACGCCTGAGGAAAATGTCCGCCAACATAACGGCCAGCAGGGCATAGGAAAAGCCCATTACATAGGGGCGCTGCAGGAAAAGCAGAGCCATACCGAATATGACTAGGTACCGCTTGCCGAAAATAGGCGACAGCAGGAACACGGCGACGATGACATAGAACATGCCCTCAGATGCAATGCCGCCGAAGGCCAGTGGGCTCATCGGATTTTCGCCCAGCGGGCCAAATTTCTCTTGACAGACTGACTGGTTGAAGGCGCAGTTGCTGTCTAGCCCGTAAAGAATGACTGACGGCTTGTCGATGATGTGGCTCCAAGCGTTGAACAACTGTAACGAACGGTTGTCACCGGCAAACAAATTTGTGTCTTCTGTCAGCGCTAAGCGGCGTATCAGCAGAACTGTTGAATCGGCATTGATGGAGGTCACTACAGCAAGGAGGCAGAGCGCCAGGAGGGTAAACACCGCGACTATTCTTTTTTTGCTTTTTTGCTCTGCCAGAAAATGGAAAATGACGTAGATGAGATGCGCGAGACTAAAGGTAATAAAGCCTAGCCCTAGCATCAGCCACGTGGTCTTGCGGTTGCGCTCCAGCAGATGGCGCAGCGCTGCTGTAAAGCAAATGTACATGCTAAACGCACCCGGCTCATCGTAGATCCCGGCGGCGCGGATAATGTTGGCCTCGTACGTATTGGTAAAGCTCGTGTAGAAAAAATAGTAGTCTTGGCCGTCCGGATTAGTGATGGTGAGGACCGGCGGCAGGCCGACTCGTGCAAGGACGAAGGCAAAGACGGCACCCATGAGCAGAACGAGCATTAACCGTGTCGCCATTGTGCAGAACCTATCCACACCTTGCTTGCCCGACAATTCGACGAGAAAAAGTGCGCAAGTGAAGAATATCCAGTAAAGGAGGTACCTGAAATCGTTCCAATACAAGGCGTTCACCATCGACAGCACGACCACGATGGCAAAGATCAGCAGAGAGGCTGGCCGTATCCGTCGATGCGTAGCAAGTCCGATAGCGAACGCAAGCACGATAGTTAGCGCGGTGCTATGAAGACCCTTGAGACCCACGTAGTGCAGCATGGATGCGGGTGCAATCAATGCCCAATAGATCATCAGCAGAGCCAGCGCGCCGGTGCCCCTTTGGGTAGTCATATCCTGGTCTCTAGTCACACGGTGAACCTAACATGCACTGCGGATGGCTTCGTCGATAATCTCAATAAAACGGCAACCATATTCCTGTTGCCGCTTCACGTTGTTCGCCACGGCGTTGGCCTTATCGGGGTCGATGGAATCTTCAGTAGCCAGTGCCGCCTCCAAAAGGGTTAACAGTTCGACGGCATCGCTGGGATTGAAGAAAGCGGCCTGCGGCATCTGCTCGCGGTGCACCGGAATATCGGACAGCACCATCCTTTTCCCGGCGCTCTTGCATTCCTCGACCGTGGAGCTCCATCCCTCGAAGCGCGAGGGGTTGACTACAGCGCAGCTAAAGCGGATCAGCGTGAACACGTCTTCGTAGGGAATGACGCCTAGCACCTTGAAGGCATCACCGCAGCCGATCTCCGCGGCACGTCTCTGCAGATTCTCGAAGTGGTCAGGGTTACGGAGGTCCACGGTCGCGCCGCTGCACACGATCTGTAACCGCACGTTGCGCTTTTTCCCGATATTGAGCGCCTCGAGCAGGACGGCATGATTCTTGTGCATCCAAAACTGATTGGGCACATAGAAAAACCTGTGGTCCAACTGATAGCGCGAGCGCACCCGCGCGAAGTCGTTATTATCAAGCTCCCAGTAGTGAGGGGGTGTGGTCGACACGAACCGCAGCACTCTTGTCTTGGTAGCGGCATGGGGCAGAGTATCTGCGAGGTCTTGTGCTGCGTCTTCGCTGCTGACAATGACGAGTTCGGCGTGGCGCGACAGGTCGAGGTATTTGGCCGTGCGTGCAGAGATCTCGTCCGCATCGAACATATGCGGCAGATGCACGTGCTGGAAGTCCGGGAGCCAATTCAGTACAGGCACGCCGGTACCATGGACAAAGTCGGAATGCGAGACGGCGTCGAGCCGAAGTTTCTTCACAAGCGGTCGTGCGCCGACTTCGGAGCCGAAGATCTTGCGAACGACCCGCCATGCGAACCAGTGCGGATGGCCCTTCTGGAGCAGCTTCGCGCGTGTCACCTTCACGTTAGACGGCGCTGGCGGCAGCATCATGCGCAGCGCTTCTTCGTCCACATTGGCGGGCACCACCAAGCAGATCTCCACTTGCGAACCGGCAAATGACCCCACGGCTAGAAAGAGATTTCTGAAGTAATTGATGCCACCCATCCAATCCTTCGTAGGAGTAAGGAAGAAGCCTATTTTTTTCATTGTTCGACAGCCCGAGCGTTGCCGGATAGAGCCAGCGTAGTCCGCTGGCTCTTAAACCACGTGACATAGCGATTCATGCCTTCCTGGAGCCGGACTGTCGGCGTCCAGCCGAGCAGCCGACTTGTGTTACCGCAGCGGGAAGTGAGCCGACCCGGGTTGCCCCTGTGGGTCTCACCGTTGAAGGTGACCGTGGGGCCGAAGCCGTAGGCCCTTGCCAGTTGTTGCAAGACGTCGCGAGTGGAGGCGTGCTCGAAGCCACCGTTGTATACCTCGAAATTAGACTGCGGGGACAGCCCGGCGAGCGCCAGCAGGTTAGCAGCGTCCTCAACGTGGATCCAGTCCCTTAGCTCGTACCCGGTTCCGAAGAACTTGCCTTCTCCACGGTCGAACTTGTTCATGGCGTCCCAAAGCAACTGCTTGCGCAAGCCTTCGCCGTAAACGGAGAACAAGCGCACGATGCTGATCGGGATCTCAAAGAAGCGGCTCGACGACTCGCACAGCATCTCTGCCGAGAGCTTGTGGAAGCCATAGGGGGAAATTGGCGAACGCATCGAGGTCTCCATCGTGTCGGTGTCGCCATGATCTCCGTAGACGGCGGCGCTGGACACAAACACAAGGCGAGGACGGTGGGGCCGACGACGGATCCACTCGAGCACGGCGGCGGTCGTGACCGTCGCACGTTGGAAGTCGTTCCACGGCTCTGCGTACGAATAAGAGACCGCGCCGCTCCCGGCACAGTGCACGATGCAATCCACATGCTCGGAAAGATCCAAACGCAACAGGGCATCGAGGGTGATGTCGGTGTCGATCCAGCGATGCAGTCCAAAGGCTCGAGCTTCGTCAGCAGTCCAGCGGCCGTGCCCAACACCGATCACTGTGCAGCCCTTGGCCGCGAGTGATCGTGCCGTGTGGCGACCGATGAAGCCGGCGGCACCCAAGACCAGCGTGCATGGTCGGGTTGTCACAGCGCGTCTTTCAGCGCCACGGTCTTGCCCGAGATAATGTCGACCACGGGCTTGTGCGCGATTGCGGCTTGGCGCTCAGCGAACGTCAGGTGCAGCACCTCACCCTGCTCGGTATGGGCCTCCCGGAAAGCAGCCTGGACGTACGCCTCCTTCGGCGTGAGCCTCTTAAGGGACCCTAGAAGGTCGTTGCGGACGAAGAAGACGTTGTTGCCAGCGCTGTTGCCCGCAACTAGGCTAAACCCCTTCACCTGCGCTAGGTGGTCCAGGGCGGCGATCGACGCGCCGTAGTACATATTTGTCTGATCCGCCACGGATCGGACGAAGTCATCCTTGTATGGGGTCGACAGTTTGGCCTCTGAGCCGAACAGACTATTGTATTCCGCCACAACGATGCAGGGGTTTAGGCAGGTGATGGCTTCCCACACCCAATAGTCGTTGCCGTCGATATCGACCGACAGCAGGCCCAGGTCACCGCTCAGTCCATTGCGTGTGATGATGTCGTTGATGTTGTCGCGGGTGATGAACGAGGCATCTGCGCGAAGGTCGTAACGCCAGTACTCTGCCGAGCGTTTAATCGAGGCGATGTTCTCTACCGAACCATCGATGACAAGACCACGCCAGTATCGATGCTTTAGCAGAAACAGTGTGTTCGCTTCAGTGTAGTTTTCGACCCCGAACTCGACGAAGCTGCGCGATGTCACTGAGATACGGGTGATTAAATGGTCAATAATTCCATCCTCACCCCATTGTGAGTAAACCTTGAACTCGTAATCCCGAGGGTCACCTGCTGAGTGGGCTGCATTAAGTTTTGCCTCAATTCGCCCCAAAGACTCTTGGATATTATCCAATCGACTGTAGTCGAAAAGTTTTTTTCTTATTTTATCTGAATTTTTGCGAATTAATTTCATTGGCGATACCTTTATTTCATGTGATGCAATTTTATTGTGGCGAGCATGCCCATCGGAAAATAACTTTTTTATTAGCAACTTCAATGAATTGCCCATACTAACACTATGTAAAGACCGACACGCTGTGGCTAATACAGGGGATTTACATCAATGAGGGGCGCGCCACTTTGTTGCTTTAGTGGCTGGATAATATTACCCGTTTCGTACAGTTTTCAACGTCAAACTCTCTTAATGCGCAGAAAGAAATAAGGTGATATTAAAACATAAGCATTATTTAGACACTTCGGGATGAACTAATTATCTTGAGTTCACTCCAGCGAACTACCAATAACTTTTGCGCCAGGACCTGCAACGATCGAAAAAGGCGCTACGTCTTTTGTAACTATGGCCCCAGCAGCTATGACTGCACCCCGTCCAATGCGAACACCCTTCATCACGGTAGCATTGAAGCCGATCCAAACATCATCTTCTATGACGACGGGTGCTTTGCTCACGTTGCCGAGAGCGCCATTGGCCAGCAGCAGTATTTGAATAAAATGCTGGTGACGCTCACTTGCTGAAATGCTGTGTGCGATGCTGTCGTGGATATTGACGCCGTGAGAGATCAATACACGGTTGCCTATCTCTACGCTGGCACCGGACCAAATACGGGTTTCCGGTCCAATGAAGCAATGGCTACCAACGCGGATTTCTCCACCGTCAGGGAAAACAAGTAGTGAGCCGCCAATAACGCTATTTTCTCCGATTTCGATTGACGCAGCGTTGACGTGGCTATTGCTAATGTTTGCAGAGCGTAGGAATCGAACCCCGTCTTTCACCGTGCAGAATCGACGCAGGTAGCGGTTAAGGTAGAGATCGGCGAGCCTCCGGAAGGTACCTATAAGAGTAGGCATCAGTATCGATTTCGAATAGTGGATTGGGTTGCCTGGTTCCGCAGGTGGATCAAACAAGGAATCAGGCACAGGCAAGTAAAACAGATAAGCGTCGTAAGCGGCAACGCAATAGCACCAAAGGTGTTCACAAGCAGCGACTTTCCAATCAGCGAGGCGATGGCAGTGGCCGAACCGCAAAAGAGCACGAAACGGATGCCTTGGCTAGCAAAGATGTAGACCGAAAGAACGCTGCCTATCGCTTCAACCACACGCCACGCTGCCATGACCACTGCAAGTGCAAGCGGTGCTTCCACAGCACCCCGGCCCAGCAACGAAACGATCGAGGGGAAGGCCAACACCAAGACAGCACACATGAAACTGCTCAGCACCGCCAAGCGCCACAGACTCGTTCTCAGGCAGCGTCGTGCCCAACCGTAATCCTTATTGCCGAGCGCTTCGCCGTAGGCCGCCCATAATGGCGCGGTAAAGATGCCAACGGCAACTGCCACGATACTAAAGAGGCGTTCCGCGATAGCGAAGCCTGACGCTTCCTCTACGCCGAGTTGGCGGGCCACAATTAGGGTGTCCACTGCATAGGTTACTAGAAAGATGACTTGAAGACCCAAGTATGACAGCGAGCCTGCGAATAGCCGCCTAGCCGCGCTCAGTCGAATTGAGCGCCGAGCGTAACGTAGGGCGGGGTGTCGCAGGAAGTGTCCTACAGCGTTGGCAATACCGCACAAGAATGTGCCAACCATCAATCCAGCGATTATCGCTGGCACTTCACCGTCTAACTGGCAGACAATCGCGCCAGCGGCAAAGTTGACTAGCGCTGCGCCCGCCTGCCAAATGTTCGCGATATGCCCATCTTGCATCCCCAACTGCACCTTAGTGATAATCGCCAGTGGCATGGTCATGGCGAACAGGATGACAAGCACGGTTAGCGCAAGTGTCGCCTGGTTTTGCACGATAGCTTCGCTTCGCGGGAGCATGAGTGCTCCGAAGTTGCTCAGTGCGAAGCCAAGGGCCGCAAAACCGAGCACTCCCGCCATGACTACGATGATGGCGATGCCATTCCACTGCAATAGGCACACCCGATGCACTTTGCCAGCGCCCACGGCCCGCGACACACTGGTGACCAAGTTGCCACCAATCCCTAAGTCGGCGACTTGTAAGAAGGCGTATACCGACAGTACGGTCATTAGCACGCCGAACAGTTCCACGCCGAGAATCGGGGCGGCAATGGGGACGATGCCGAGCGCAGGTAGAAACGCTGCGGCCTTAGCCAGTAGGCCTGTCAGTGAAGTGAGAAGGATAGTCCTTCGTCGTCGAACGTTGCGAGATTGCTGCATCACCAGATTGAATCTGCGAAGTGGCTAGAATAAATAACCAGAATGAACCAGAGCACCTTGTACCTGTCAATTTTTAAAATAGCCGTGAACCGATGCGAAAATCTTTGCTGAAGCGCGTACTAGGACACCAGCCTTAATTATCCTCATTCCACACTGACATTAACCTTGTATCCATACCGTTTGAGCAAGGCATGCTGCTTTGCAGCCATCAAGTCCTCAGCCACCATTTCGGCGCACATTTGTTGCACGGTGATTTCGGGAGTCCAGCCCAGCATGGCCTTGGCTTTAGACGGGTCGCCCAGAAGGGTTTCAACCTCAGTGGGACGGAAATAGCGCGGGTCTATCCTGATGATGACCTGCCCGGGTTTGAGCGCTGGCGACTTGTTACCTTCGATGCTGTCAATGATCGCGACTTCGTCCACC
>Ga0172367_10010332_pt1 | contig 10063 bp, 9 predicted proteins | sample Lak10m_FD_114542 | JGI IMG/M metagenome (GOLD analysis project Ga0172367, IMG submission 114542) | Freshwater microbial communities from Kabuno Bay, South-Kivu, Congo - kab_022012_10m | ecosystem: Environmental > Aquatic > Freshwater > Lake | place: Democratic Republic of the Congo: South-Kivu...
GTCGGGACCGATGTAGGTATTGATCGCCGACAGACCCTGCGCCACAGCACCGGAGCGGTCCATGGCGGCTTTGTCCACCAGTTTGATTTTGAGCTCGGTGCCGGTTTCGGCCTTGACGGCCTCAGCCCAGCGCATCACTTCATAGGCTGCACCGCAGCTTGCCATGCCGCCGCCGATGATCAGAATGTCCAGGTCTTCCTGGACGATTTTGGGATTTTCAAAGCTAGCTTGAGACATTCGATTCACCTTTTGAATGAGTTGGGTTATTTGACACGGATCAGTTCTGCCGCCTGGCCGGTGCGGTATCCGCCCATCGAGTTCTGGGTAAACATGGCTGGCGTGCCGAGGTCTGCCATTTTTGGCATCGGCTTGTTGCCGTAAGGATCGATCGAGCCTTCGGCGGTGGTGCGAATCGGAAACTTGAAGCGCTTGAGCGTGCCGTTGCGGAACTTGATGGTCCACATGATCGAGTCGGAGCCACGCATCGGCTGCACCGAACCGCCCAAAGGCACGATGTCGGCGTAGTGCCGTACTTCGATTGCGTTTTGCGGGCAAATCTTGACACAGGAATAACATTCCCAGCACTGGTCTGGCTCCTGGTTCCATGCCTTCATCGCATGGCCGGTTTGCGAGCCATCCTTGTCCAGCGCCATCAGATCGTGGGGGCAGATGTACATGCATGCAGTCTTGTCCTGTCCTTTGCATCCATCACATTTTTCGGTTCTCACATAGGTAGGCATTTCACTTCTCCTTCTTTGGGTTAGGGTTAACGGAAATCATTTCTCAGCCAGGCCGGCGTAATACTCGCGCAGGATGGCGAGCACTTCGGGACGGCTGAACTCGGACGGCACATCGGCGCCTTCGGACAGCGATTTGCGCAGTTGGGTGCCCGAGACCTGCAGACGGTCGGCATCGGTGTGGGGGCAGGTTCGCCCTGAAGCCATGCCGCCGCACTTGTAGCACCAGAATGCGATATCGATTTTGAGAGGCTTCGTCTGCAGCGCATCTTCAGGAATGGTGTCAAAGATGTGATGCGCGTCGAACGGGCCGTAATAACTGCCGACGCCAGCATGATCGCGTCCGACGATCTGGTGCGAGCAGCCATAGTTCTGCCGGAACAGCGCATGCAGTAAAGCCTCGCGAGGGCCCGCGTAGCGCATGTCCAGCGGGTAGCCAGCCTGGATGACGGTTTTCTTGACAAAGTAATTTTCGGTCAGCGTGCCAATCGCCTTGGCCCGAACTTCGGCTGGAATATCACCCGGTTTGAGATGCCCAAGCAACGAGTGAATCAGCACGCCATCGCAGGTTTCGATGGCAATTTTGGCCAGATACTCATGCGACCGGTGCATCGGATTGCGGGTCTGAAACGCCGCCACCCTGCTCCATCCGAGGGCCTCGAACTGCTCGCGCGTTTGTCTGGGCGACATGAAAAGGTCACCGTATTTCTCCGGAAAATCTCCCCGGGACAATACTTTGATCGGCCCCGCCAGGTTGATGTCGCCCTGCTCCATGACGAGCTTGACGCCGGGGTGCTTGACATCGGTGGTCTTGAACACGGCGGCACATTCATGCGCTTTGTCAATCGTGTATTTCTCTTCCACGCGCATCGTTGCGAGAACATCACCATTGTCCGGGTCGGTCAGTGCGATATCGCCACCGATCTTGATGCTCCCGGCGGTCGCCGGGTCGGTCGAGAGAGTGATGGGAATGGGCCAGAACAAGCCATTGGCCATTTTCATGCCGTCGCAGACGCCAATCCAATCGGCATGCGACATGAATCCCTCCAACGGTGTGAAGCCGCCGATGCCCAGCATGATGATGTCGCCCTTTTCGCGCGAACTGACGCGCACCTTGGGCAGGCTGGCAGCGCGTGCCAGTTCGGCGGCAAGCGCATCACCTTCAAGCAGTAATTCCAGCAGGCCGTGCCCGCCATGGGGTTCAACTAAAGACATCGTGGTAGCTCCTCTTGGTTTTGCTATATCAAGGCGTGTGATTGATGACAATCGCGTCGGAGATATGCAGGTTGTGTAAATCGGAATGCATGACTCTATTCAACTGATTGCCTCGTAATAGAGGTTTTGCGGATGGTTCACTTGGGCAAAAAAGAACCACCGCTCGGCAAGCAAGCCCAGATACTGGACGGCGAAAGCCAGCGTTGGCGCACCGGATACATCCATCCAGAGGCCGGCCATCAGAAACAGCACCGGCGCCAAAAAAACAGTTCCGAGAAACACCCACTTGACCGAGCGCAAGGTGGACGCTGAGCTGCCGTGGAAGAACTCCCTGGTATTGAACGAGCCGCCAAGAAATCCAGCCGATTTCTGCACGATGCGCGGATGCTTGATGCCAATGGCGGTTTGCAGCGTCGACTTTGGACGCAGGCGACGGTTGCGAATCAGCGAGGCGCCACGGCTGGCAAAAGCAAGCAGCGTGATGATCAGGGCCCAACCAGCGAAAAATCCGGCCAGGTCGGGTGCCTGGCTTGTGGCAAAGGCGGCTGCAAGCGTAAAGCCCGATGCGCCGCCCAGCAAAATATAGTTGATCACCGTCAACGGGCTGTGCCATTCCTGCATGAAACGCATGCAGGCATAGACCATGCCGGTGGCAATAAACAGCGCAAAGGCGAGCACAGTCCCAATGACCCCCAGAATCACGCTGACGTCGACCTCGACGTCATCCGGCAAGGTCACCAAAACCGGTTTCCACCCGGTGTAATGCGCCAGACCATAGAGCAGCATCACACCCATGAATACCGGCAGCACGATCACCTCGCGCGATAGCCACGAGGTGCGCCACATCGCGGCTGATCGCCAGGCGCGCCCGGGACGCCCGAGGTGCAAGAAAGAACTTGCCAGCCCGAGGGCGCTGATGATGAACACCAGCAAGGTGCCCAGAGCGTAAAAAGACCGGCTGTCCTGCACTGGCAGGAGACTGAACAAGGCGTACGACTGCGCCGTAAACAGAGCCAGAAACAGACCTTGCGCAACGCCGATCAGGGTGGTCAGAAAAATAACGGAGAAAGCCGGTTTCATGATGGTGCTTACCAGGACAACACGTCGTCGAGTGAGGGTTCAGACATGTCCGGCTTGGGCAGGAGGCCGTCGATCTTCAGTGGGTTATCGGCACGGATGAGCTCGTCCTTGTGCAGGTTCAGTTCGGTCTTGCGCCTTGGCAAGTAGTGGTTCGAAGGATGGGTGCCCCATTCGGGCATCAGCGTGTACCCCGCCTTCTCACGGATCGCCAGCGACACCGTCGACTCCGAATCGTGGATGTCGCCAAACAGGCGCGCGCTGGTCGGGCAGGCCAGAACACACGCCGGTTTGCGCTCGCGCTCAGGCAGGGCGGTGTCGTAAACGCGATCCACGCAAAGCGTGCACTTGGTCATGACCTTGCGGCTCTCATCGAATTCGCGCACACCGTAAGGACAGGCCCATGAGCAGTACTTGCAGCCAATACATTTGTCGGAATCAACGAGGACGATACCGTCTTCGGCGCGCTTGTAACTCGCCCCCGTGGGGCACACCGGCACGCACGGCGGCTCTTCGCAATGCAGGCACGATTTGGGAAAGTGCACCGTTTGCGTGTTCGGGAATTCGCCGACCTCGAAGGTCTGCACCCGGTTGAAAAAGGTACCCGTGGGCTCGGCGCCGTAAGGATTGAAGTCAGCCAGCGGGCCGGCCGTGCCCGAGGTGTTCCACTGCTTGCAACTGGTCACGCAGGCCTGGCAGCCGACGCATACATTCAGATCGATCACCAGCGCGAGCTGCGTCATTTGCGCGCTCCCCTGCCGGCAAAATAGGCCTGCCAACCCGGATTGGCGCCCCCCGTGCTGGGCGCCGCGGGCACAGCCTTGAATTGCGGCCAGGTGCTTGCGGGTTCTTCCGGGCCGGCCTTGTAGATGCGCACCTGAACGTCAAACCACGCCGCCTGCCCGGTGATCGGGTCGGAATTGGAAATCGTCGTGCCCGATGAAGCTCCCGGCAACTCGTCGGAAATCAGGTGGTTGAGCAAAAAGCCGCGCTGCGACTCGTTGGCATCGGGCTGCAGATGCCATGCGCCAGCCGCCTTGCCGATGGCGTTCCAGGTCCAGACCGTGCCAGGCTCGACCGCTTCGGAGTACTTGGCCAGGCAGCGCACCTTGCCCCACTGCGACTCGGCCCACATCCAGCCGCCATCCTCAATCCCCTGCGCGCGCGCTGTTTGCGGATTGACGTACAGATGGTTGTGCGCGTGAATCTGGCGCAGCCATGCGTTTTGCGAATCCCACGAGTGGTACATCGCCATCGGGCGCTGCGTGATCGCACTGAGCGGAAATTTGGTGCGATCGGTTTTTTGCGCTTCAAGCGGCTCGTAGTAGAAAGGCAGCGGATCGAAGTATTCCGCAATGTTCTTCTTGAGATGCTCCGGTGGCTTGCGTGACATGCCCTTGCCCTGCGCGGCCAGGCGGAATTTTTGCAACACTTCCGAATAGATGTGAATCAGGATGGGCTCGGCGTAACGCGTGATCCGGGTGCGTTGCGACCACTCCAGGTAACCCTTGTTCCAGTTGCGCATGTACTGGTATGAAGGCGGCAGCTTGTGGTGATAAACGCAGTTGTTCTGCGCGTACATTTCCATCTGTCTTGAATTGGGCTCACCGCGCATGAATTTTTCGCCGCCCTTGCCGCGCCAGCCCGACAGAAATCCGATACCGGAGCCGGCGTCGGTTTCGTAGTTGACGATGAAATCGGGATAGTCGCGGAATTTCCGGCTGCCGTCGGGTCGCACAAAGGCCGGAAATTTGAGGCGGGTGGCCAGTTCTATCAGCACTTCCTGAAAGGGCTTGCACTGGCCGGTGGGCGGCAATACCGGGATCCGCACCGAATCGACCGGGCCGTCGAATTCCGAAATGGGCCGGTCCAGCATGGACATCACATCATGGCGTTCGAGGTAGGTGGTGTCGGGCAGCACCAGGTCGGCAAAAGCGGTGGTCTCGGACTGGAAGGCATCGCAGACGACAAGGAACGGAATCTTGTATTGGCCATCCTCGCGCTTGTCGTTGAGCATCTTGCGAACTTCCACCGTATTCATGGTCGAGTTCCAGGCCATGTTCGCCATGAACAGCATCAGCGTGTCGATGGGGTACGGGTCGCCGCGCCATGCATTGGTGATGACGTTGTGCATCATGCCATGCACCGACAACGGATACTCCCACGAGAAGGCCTTGTCGATACGCACCGGCTTGCCGTCGTCGTCCACAAACAGGTCATCGGGTTCCGAGGGCCAACCCAGCCCGAGGCCGTCGAGCGGGGTGTCGGGCTTGATGGCAAGCGGTGCGTTTGGCGTCTTGGCGCAGGGCGGGATCGGACGCGGGAAAGGCGCCTTGTGGCGGAATCCGCCCGGACGGTCGATCGTGCCGAGCAGCGACATCAGAATGGCCAGCGAGCGCACGGTGTGAAAGCCGTTGGAGTGCGCGGCCAGCCCGCGCATGGCGTGAAAGGCAACCGGATTACCGGTCACCGTGTCGTGCTCCTTGCCCCAGGAGTCGGTCCAGGAAATCGGCAGTTCAATTTTCTGGTCGCGGGCGGTCACGCCCATCTCGTGGGCGAGGCGACGTATCACCTCTGCCGAAATACCGGTAATGCCGGCCGCCCACTCGGGCGTGTAGGCCGCAACGCGCTCCTTGAGGAGCTGAAAAGCGGGTTTGACCGCCGTCCCGTCCGACAGCTTGAACTCGCCAAAGAGAAACGGGTCGCAGCCCTCGGTGTGCGTCACGACGGCACGGTTGCTCACACGGTCCCACCAGAGCTTGTTCTGGGGATCAAAACAGCCTTCTTCTTCGGGCATCTCGGCGCGCACAAACATGCCGAACTCGTCGTTGGCGCTGTCCATGTTGATCAACTGGCCCGAGTTGGTACAGCGCACCAGGAATTCCCGGTCGTACAGGCCCATCTCGATGAGTTCATGGATCAGCGCCAGCAGCAGTGCCCCATCGGTACCGGGCTTGATGGGCACCCACTCGTCGGCAATGGCCGAGTAGCCGGTGCGCACCGGATTGATCGAAATAAAACGCCCGCCATCGCGTTTGAACTTCGAAATCGCGATTTTCATCGGATTGGAGTGGTGGTCTTCGGCCGTGCCGATCATCACGAACAGCTTGGCACGCTCCAGGTCGGGGCCACCAAACTCCCAAAATGAACCGCCAATGGTGTAGATCATTCCGGCGGCCATATTGACCGAGCAAAAACCGCCGTGCGCGGCATAGTTCGGCGTTCCAAACTGACGCGCAAACAGGCCGGTGAGCGCCTGCATCTGGTCGCGTCCGGTGAACAAGGCAAATTGCTTGGGATCGGTGGCGCGCAGTTTTTTAAGCCGTTCTTCCAGCATTGAAAACGCTGCGTCCCATTCGATCTCCTCGAATTGGCCATCGCCGCGCTCGCTGCCCGGCTTGCGCAGCAACGGCTTGGTCAGCCGCGCTGGCGAATACTGCTTCATAATGCCCGACGAACCCTTGGCGCAGATCACGCCCTGGTTCAGAGGGTGGTCGGGATTGCCCTCGATGTAACGTACTTCACCATTGCGCAAATGCACCCGGATACCGCACCGGCAAGCACACATATAACAAGTGGTGTTGCGCATCTCGGTGGTAGCACCGGGCGAAGGCGGTTTCAGAGGGTTGTGAAGCGGTCGACCAGACATGCGAAGGGTGCGTTTTTTTCACTGAAAAATTCGACAAACGAGGCTTGCAAACTGTGGCGACCCCATGGACATCCAGAACAATGCAAAGTGACCCTATTACAAGCAAGGTCACCAAGAACGTCTATCACCGACAAGGGTGGTTGGTAGTAACCCAAATGGGTAGCATGAAAATAGTTCTTAAAACCATGGTTTTCCTCAGTGGTGTCCCAACGCACTTCAGAGGAGAGCAAACTGATTTAGCTGGAAATCCGGATCTGGATTCATGGAGGGTGGTGTAAGTAGTTGATTTATTGGGATAGTTTCAAAGTTAGTGCGGCATTCGTTCTGTAATTTCAAAGACTGTCGAGCCTGGTAGGGTCCAGCTGTTCTGTTTTTTTGAAATTTTTTAATCAAGGGCGCCGGCAGGCCTGCCGGTCGTGCATGTACTGATAGCACTGCGCATCCTGGTCAACGAAGCCTCTCGCATCGAACGCGCCTAACACTTGCAGGCTATGCCCGATGAGAGAAGCGCACAGCGTCAGGACTACGCGAACGGCTACAAGCTCAAAACCGTCTTGACCCGCTTGGGTGAAGTCACCCGTGACGTACCGCAGGTGCGTTCAGGGGGCTTTTATCCCAGCGCGCTGGAGCGTGGTTGGCGCACCGTGTACGTATGCGTACCACCAATGGCTTGGAGCGCTTGAACAAGGAGCTCAAGCGGCGAACGCGGATGGCAATGTTGGGACACTACTGGGTTTTCCTCAATACACAAGTTTTGAATAATGTTCTAGCATCACGCAACTTCGCCTGCGGCATGACGACCAATACGATCTCTATCAACCACGCTGCTACGGCAGATTCGGCAAGCTTTGCCCAGATGTTGATGACCAATACCAGCAAGCCCGAAGACCTGGAGCTGTTGCTGGAGCGTTTTTTGAGCGTCATCATCACTTTGGCTGGCGCGCAGGCGGGTGCGATGCGGGTTTTGACGGACGATGGCAAGTCCTTGCGATTGGTGGCACATCAGGGTTTGCCGCCAGATGTGGTGCAGAACGAGCGGCTGGTTGACCGCCAATGCGGCGTGTGCGGCAGGGCTTCCAGTGCCGATGTGCTGGTTTGGGTGGACGATCTGACGGCCTGCGACAAACAGGGTCGAAAGCGGTATTTTGGTTCCCGCTGCAAAAGCATGCTGGCCATCTCGCTGTTGCACAATCAGCAGATTCTCGGCATTTACAACCTGTTCTTCGAGAGACACCGCAAGATTGATGCCTCGGTGCAAACGCTGTTGCGCCTGATGGGTCAATTGCTGGGATTGACCCTGCACAATGCACGCATCGAGCGTGAGCGTTTGCGGCTCACCGTGATGAAAGAGCGCCAGGACATGGTCAATGAAGTGCATGACGCGCTGGCCCAAACCTTGGCCTACGCCCGCATGCGGCTGCCGCTGCTGAATGACGCCATCTTGGCGCAAGACGAGGCGCAGGCGCTGAAATACTTTTCGGACTTGAAAGCAGCGGTCACCGAAGTGCATGACAACCTGCGTGAAGTCATGACCTACTTCAGGACACGCATGGACCCGCTCGGGCTCATGCATGCACTCACCACCATTGCCGACGCCTTTTATCTACGCAACGCCATCAGTCTGGAAATACGCAACACCGTTCCCAACCTGCACCTCAATGACCAGCAGGAAGTGCAGGTGTTCTACATCATCCAGGAAGCACTGGCCAATATTACCAAACATTCCATGGCGCGCCATGCGCAGGTTCGGATCAGTCAAACGCCCGGATACCTTGAATTTTTGATTGAGGACGACGGACTGGGAATGGATGAGCCCAGTGTTTCAACCATCGTCACCTCAGCCCGGCCACTGGTACCATCGACGCGTTTTGGTTTGGATATCATGCAAAGCCGTGCCAAACGGCTGGGTGGCAGCCTGGAGGTCGGCAGCGTGGACGGCGTCGGCACCCGGGTTCGGCTGTCCGTTCCGGTGGACCGCGAAAGGAGACGCAAATCACCATGACAGACAAAATTCGCCTTATGCTGGTGGATGACCATTCGCTCTGTCGCAGTGGTCTGAAAGAACTCCTGGAGCGTCGTGGTGACCTGTCAGTGGTGTGTGCCACAGGTGATCCCGATCAGGTGATCCCCCTGCTGGTTGAACATCAACCCGATTTGCTGATACTCGATTTGCGTCTGGCGCAAACCGATGGCTTGAGTGTGCTGCGCATGCTTCGCGCCGAAGGTCACGACGTGCCGACGGTCATTCTCACGATGAGCGACAGCGAAGACGACATGTCGGCGGCGCTGCGTGCCGGCGTCAAGGGTTACCTGCTCAAGGACATGGACCCTGAAGAGGTGATTGTTTCCATCGGCCGTGCCGCCCGCGGCGAGATGGTGGTGGCCTCGGCCATGATGCTCAAATTTGCCCAGATCCTGCAAACCGGCCCCAAGGGTTCGGCCATGAGCGACCTGGTGGCCACACTAACCGAACGCGAACGCCAGGTACTGGACCACGTTGCCAGTGGTCAGAGCAACAAGGTGATTGCCCGCGCCCTGGACATCAGTCACAACACGATCAAATTGCATGTCCGCCACATCATGGACAAGCTCAACTTGCGCTCACGGGTAGAGGCGGCGGTGTTTTCATTTGAATACCACAACTCGGTCGGTGGCATCAAATCGGCTGGCGACAACGACCCAAAGTCCAAAGGACCGGCACACTGATTCAGTCGGTCAATACCAAACCATCCACTCCCTCAGCAAAACTGCTTGCGGCAGTAGCAATAGACAAATTTCTGCACATTGCCAGCCGGTGTTCGATGCGCTTGCTTTTCATGCTTCAGGAGCGTAAAAGCCTCACCGAATTCAGCATGCAGGCCAGCGGCGCTGTAACGCATCACAGGAAGTCCACTACACTGGATGGGGCCGTCCTCGCCGAAGGTGGCAACAATCACGTGCCCGCCCGGTTTGACTGAGCGAAGTACCGCCTCAACGTAGGCCTTGCGTTCGACAGCGGATGTCAGAAAATGAAACACCGCACGGTCATGCCAGACGTCATAGGCATGGGCTGGCAGTGCCGCTTCAATCACGTTTGCCTTCATCCATCGAACCAACTGTGCTTTTGATCCCAGCCTGTTTTATGTCACAGCGAGTGCCGTAGCGGACAGGTCCAGTACCGTCAGCGACTGGTACCCGGCCTCAAGCAGGTCATCGACCAGAGTCGCCGCCCCGCCACCCACGTCAATGATGGAGGCAGTCAGCGACACCTTGGTATCACAAATTAGGCCTTGTAAATAAATAACTTGTACATTTGCCGATGATCGGATACGCTATGGCACATGCCAAGCAAGTCACCGATAGCCCAACGCTGGGAAATCCTGCATGAGACGCTCAATGAACGTCA
>Ga0172367_10010333_pt1 | contig 10063 bp, 8 predicted proteins | sample Lak10m_FD_114542 | JGI IMG/M metagenome (GOLD analysis project Ga0172367, IMG submission 114542) | Freshwater microbial communities from Kabuno Bay, South-Kivu, Congo - kab_022012_10m | ecosystem: Environmental > Aquatic > Freshwater > Lake | place: Democratic Republic of the Congo: South-Kivu...
AATCGTGGACGCGGCTTCCAGCCGCGTTGAAATCGTGGACGCGGCTTCCAGCCGCGTTGAAATCGTGGACGCGGCTTCCAGCCGCGTGAAGCGGCCAGAGGCCGCTTCCACAGCGATGCGTTTATTTCTGTGCGTCGCCTCAGGGCGAAGCCGGGTTGGCCGCCTCGGAGCGATCGTTCTTGTGCCGCAGACCGCGTTCGTTCCCTCACCACACAAGGATTGCCGCGGCGGCTGGCCAGTCGTCCTTGGCGCCCGAAGAATTTCAGGTATAAAACAGGGTAAGCGGAGGCGCGGTCGCGCCGAGCCCTTCGTCCATACGGGTCCGGGATCAACCCCGCGCCAGCATGGCGCTCCCAAGACATCGGCAGCCGAGGTTCACGTGAAGCAGGCGGACATCCAGAGGCTCGGGAAATACGAGATCGTCGGCGAGCTCGGCAAGGGCGCCATGGGCATCGTCTACAAGGGCTTCGATCCCGGCATCGAGCGCTATGTCGCAATCAAAACCGTCCGCAAGGACCAGGTCCCCGATGACGATGAGGCGACCGCAGCCGCCCAGATCGAGCGTTTCAAGCGTGAGGCCAAGGCGGCCGGCCGCATGGTCCACCCCAACATCGTCGCCATCTACGAGTATGGCGAGGACGGCGAAACCGCCTACATCGCCATGGAGTTCATCGAGGGCAAGAGCCTCAAGGACTACTTCGACGACCAGGAGCGCTTCGACGTAAAGGCCATCGGCCGCATCATGATCGAGATGCTGTCGGCGCTTGAGTATTCCCACAAGAGCGGCATCATCCACCGGGACATCAAGCCGGCCAACATTATGATGACCAAGGCCGGGGAGGTGAAGATCACCGACTTCGGCATCGCCCGTCTGGAGTCGTCCAGCCTGACCCAGGCCGGCACGGTGCTGGGAACCCCCAGTTACATGTCACCTGAACAGTTCATGGGCCAGCAGGTCGATGCGCGCTCGGATTTGTTTTCGGCCGGCGGCGTGCTTTACCAGCTCTTGACCGGAGAAAAGCCGTTCACCGGCTCGCTCACCACCATCATGCACAAGGTTCTGCATGCGACGCCGGAGCGGCCCTCGGCCCTGAATGTGCAGGTGCCGGGCGTGTTCGACCGGGTGGCGGCCAAGGCGATGGCCAAGCGGCCGGACGAGCGCTTCCAGAGCGCGGCCGAGTTCGGCGAGGCGGTCAAGGCGGCCCTGGAAGGTCGACCGTTGCCGGGCGCAGCCGACTCCGGCGACGACGAAGCGACCATGATCGGCGGCGATGCCACCTTGATGGCCGGTGAGGCCACCTTGGTCGGTGCCGGAGCCGCCGCTTACGCGACGCCGCCCGGCGCACCAAGACGCGGTGCCGCCCCGGCCGCCGTCGCGCCGGCAGGCGCAGCCGCGAAGGGTGGTGGCGGCGGCGTGGCGGCGATTGCCGCCGGTCTGGTGGCGCTGGCGGCGGTCGGTGGTGGTGCTTGGTGGTTCCTCGGCCGACCGCAGCCGACTCCGGTGATCTCGAGCGCGGCCCTTCAGCCGGCCGAGCCACGGATGGCGCCGGTCGCTCCCCAGCCGTCTGCGCCGATGCCCGTGCCGCAGGCACCGCTTTCCGTGGCGCCCCCCGCGGCTCCGGTGTTTCCGGCATCGCAGACGCCGGTCGCGTCTTTTCCGGCGCCGGCGCCGGCGTCTCCACCCACCCCGGTGGCTGCCGTTGCGGCACCGTCACTGACGGCGCTCCGGCAGGCTCTTGGGCGTCTTGATTGTGCGCTTCTGGATCTGCGCTCGGTTCCCGACGGCAGCATCGCAATCTCGGGCTCGGCCGGACCGCGGCTGACTCAGGCCAAGATCGGTCAGGCGATCGGTGCCGTGGCCGCCGGCCAGACGTATACGATGACGATCGATCCGGTGACCGAGGTCATGTGCAATCCGCTGGCGGCCAGCACCGACAGCCGGCTTGCCAACCTTGACCGCAGCCTGCCGCTTCAGCTTCGTCCCGCCAACGGCACGGCGGTCTTCCACAAGGGCGAGGACTTGGTGATTGAGGTGGAGCTCGGCGGCACGGCCGGCGGAGATGCGGCGACTTATGTTCAGGTCGACTATTTTACCCTTGAAGGCTATGTCGTCCACCTTTGGCCAAACCCGTTGGAGGCCGACAGCCGGCTGACCAGCGGCAGCCGGAAGCGACTCGGGGAACGCGCCGGGGGCGGGCGGTTTTGGACCGTCGGCGAACCGTTCGGCAAGGAACTGCTGGTCGCGATCGCGAGTCCGGTGCCGCTGTTTGTCAGTGGCCGGCCGGAATTCGAGACCGTCGATGCCTATCTGCCCGATCTGCGCAAGGCCCTTGCCGACATTCAGCGCTCTTCCCCAACCCGCCCGCCACTTGCCAGCGGTCTGTTCATCAAGACGCTGCCGCAGTAAGAAGGGGCACAGATTTGCCACGTGCGATCGCACGGAAGTGAGAAAAAAGAGGAGGGGTCTGGGGGGCCGGTCAGGCCCCCCAGTTGGGGGGTTCGGGGGGCGAAAGCCCCCTGACTGATTCTTGTGCCCCAATTCTCGGGGGGCTTCCGCCCCCCGAAAGGCCCCCTGATCCGGGGCCTGACCGGCCCCGGAACCCCCTCATTTCAATAAAAGGGCGGGGCCTTGGCAGTTACTCCCACCGCTCGTACCAGCCCTGATTTCCGTCAGGACTGCTCCGCCGAGCACCGGGCCATAACGACGGTGACGTTGTCGAAACCACCACGTTCATTGGCCGCGGCAACCAGTCGTTGACTGATCTGTTCGAGTGGTGCATCGGCTTCCCGACGCAGGGTATCGGCGATGTCCTCGTCCGTCACCATTGAGGTCAAGCCGTCAGAGCACAGAATAAACAAATCACCGTCAACCAATCCCTGAAGACTGACCTCGGGTTCGACGTCCCGCATGGTGCCGAGCGCACGGACAATGATGTTCCGCTGCGGTGGCTGGCCATGACCACCGCTATCGACCCAGGCCTGATAGAGGCTGTGGTCACGGGTAAGCTGACGCAACTCGCCGTTGCGCATACGGTAAAGGCGGCTGTCACCGGCGTGAAAAATCACCACCTTGTCGGTATCGACGATCCGCCACAGGCCAACCACGGTGGTGCCCATGCCGCGGCCTTCCTGGTAGCCGCGCTCTTGATTGAGCGTAATCAGCTTGCGGTTGGCGAGCGCCACCGCCGCCCGGATGGTCGAGATCGAGCGGCCGACAGCGGTGTCAAGCGGCGATGCCCCGGAGACCGTGGCGTCGCCGCCATCTTCCTCGTCCTCATCGGGATCGTCCATGTCGTCCGAGTCGGGCTCGTACTCGTAGATGAAGTCCACGATCGACTGCGCCGCCGTTCGGCTGGCAATGTCGCCGCCGGCATGGCCACCCATGCCGTCGCAGACCAGAATCAGCCCGCTTTCGGGGCTGATATCGAAGCTGTCCTCGTTGCGCGACCTGGACCGTCCAACATCGGTCGAGCCAGCGAATTCCAGGCGGAGTTTGGCAGCATCGGTCATGGGCGGCTGGCATCCCGGGCGAAAAAAAACGAAAGCCGATCCGGCGCGTGACCGAACCATACACCATAGACTAGCAAAATCCGAACCGGTGTTCCAATAGTGCGGGCGGCTCGATCACAATTCTCGTTCCGTGGCGGCTCCGGATCGGAAGCGCCCGGGCCTCCGGGGTTCCCACTGCCGCCACATGCGGGGGGGGGATAGCGGGCGAGGATCGGCTAAGAGAGCAGCGTCCATACACATCGCCGGCAGGACCGGGAGGTACGCAAGCGACAAGGGGCGCCCGGGATGGGTGGCTTCCATAGGCTTCCCCTCGGTTAAAGGAGGGGGCCCTTGGTTGAGGTGTGGCGGGGGACCAAGTCCTCTGACGGATCGTGGCACTTGAAGCACTTAATCTTGCGCCTCCCTCTTTACTGCATGCCGGCACAACAGGCCGACACCCCCGCGTATTCACCTGTGCCCCCGCTTATAGGCGTTCGCCGCTGGCGAGGAAGAGCGCGTGGGGGTAGCGCCATGCCAAGGCGGTGGCGGAGTCCCGTGACGAGCCATCCCCCTGCCGGCCCAAGGCCGGTCCGGCGCTACCAACAGCGATCCAGAGGTCCGTCCATCACAGGTAGACGATGTCTGATCGCCATTGTCTAGTGATAGACGACGATTTTATGACCACTGCCCAAAAATCTGCACGGAGCAACTGTACATATGCGTCAATGTCTTGTTTTAATGTGATAAAAATGCGACTCGGCGATGGGGTGGTACGGTGCTGCGGCACTTGGCACGGGCATTGCTCATAGGCTGGCATCCCGGGCAAGCCGGGATCGAAGCAAAAAAAGCGAATCGTCAACACCAAGCTACGGAACAGGAGAGCGACAATGTCTACCAACACCTCGACCTCGATCAATCAGAGCGGCAAGTCGGGCGGCGACGCGAGCGGCTTCGGCGGCTCGGCGGCGGGCGCGATGGGCGGTGGCGCTGGCTTTGGTGCCGGCGGCGGCTACGGCGTGGCCGGCGGTGGCTTTGGCGAGGGCGTCGGCGCGGGCTCGGCGGGCGCTTCCTCGGCGGCGCTGGCCGGTGGCGATGTCTCCGACAACACCGAGATCGGCTCGATCAACATCAATTCGTAACGGCGTGCATCTGCCGATGACGACCGGCCGGAGCGGTCAATTGACCCCGGCCGGCTTGTTATAAATGACTAAGAACAGGGGATCACGACGATGTCGGACACTTTTTCCTCCACTTCGGTCAATCAGAGCGGCAAGTCGGGCGGTGACGCCAGTGGCGTCGGCCTTTCGGGCGCGGGCGCTTACGGGGCCGGCGGCGGTTATGGCGGTGGCGCGGGCGTTGGAGTTGCCGGCGTTGGCGTTGGGGTTGGTGTAGGCGTCGGTGTTGGTGATGCTGGCGCGTCCTCGGCGGCACTGGCCGGCGGCGATGTCTCCGACAACACCTCGATCGGCTCGATCAACATCAATTCGTGATCCTTCCCTGCCCGCGGTCGGCGCCTGCCGCGCGGGTCCGGAGTTCAAGGCGGGCCGTAACCACTCGGTCTGACCAAAACCCCTTCATCTGGAGATACGGACATGTCCACCTCAACCGGTACTTCGATCAATCAGAGCGGCAAGTCGGGCGGTGATGCCAGCGGTGTTGGCCTGTCGGGTGCGGGCGCCGGCGCGTTCGGCGCGGGCGGCGGCTACGGCGGTGGCGCCGGCTATTTGGGTGGAGGCGCGGGCGTCGGTGTCGGCGTCGGCGTGGGTGAAGCTGGGGCCGACTCCGCGGCTCTGGCCGGCGGCGATGTCTCCGACAACACCTCGATCGGCTCGATCAACATCAATTCGTGATCGCCTGATCGTCTTTCAGGTCTGATCTCTTCTCGAAAAAAAACCTTGCGGGAGTTTTTTCCAATGTCCACCAATACTGGAACTTCGATCAGCCAGAGCGGCAAGTCCGGCGGTGACGCCAGCGGGTTCGGCGCCTCGGGCGCGATGGCCGGGGCCGGCGGCTACGGCGGCGGGGCCGGCGGCGGGGCCGGTTACTTCGGCGGCGGTGCGGGCGTCGGTGTCGGCGTCGGCGTGGGCGAGGCCGGGGCTGACTCCGCGGCTCTGGCCGGCGGCGATGTCTCCGACAACACCTCGATCGGCTCGATCAACATCAATTCCTGATCATTCCCGGTGCTGATCGGAAAGGGCGGAACCCTCCCTGGGGTTCCGCCCTTTCTTTGTTCAGAGACTACTTGGTGCGATGGACCTGGGCGCAAACGTGCGCATGACTTTGAAGGATCGTGCCGGCCGCTGGTGACGATGACTTGGATCATCATCATGGCCGCCGGTCGGCAGCAGGGAAGGAGAAACCGGAATGGCGACCAGAATCGCATTGTTCGCCAATAAGGGGAGCCGGCAACTGGAGGAGATCGCCGCGGCGGTCGCCGGAGAAGGCGCTTGTCCGGTGGTTTTCGACCTGCGGATCGGCGGCCCGGCAAAACAGGAGCATAGGGCGCCGGCGATCAGCCTTTCCGCCGATCACGCAGCCTGGGACGGGGTCGACTTTGCCGACATCAAAGCGATGCACGTCCGTTGCGTCACGCCGCGGACCTTACCCACACTGCCGCCGGTGCTCAATCCGGTGACCCACTGCGACTACCGGCTCCAATTTCTGAAGGAGCAGGCGTATCAGGCCGCCACCTACGCTTTCTTCGAGCACCAGGCCGCACGCGGCAAGCTGGTCGTCAATCCTTTGACCAGTGCCTACATCGACCATAACAGCAAGGCGCAGCTCTATCATAAGCTGAGAGCGGCCGGATTCCACGCCCCCCTCAGTTTGTCGACCAATGATCCGAACGAGGCGGCCAAGTTCCTGGACACCGTCGGCGAGGCGGTGATCAAGCCGGCAATCGGCGTCGGCTCAACCCGGCTGGTCGGCGCGCGGGAGCGCTCACGACTCGACGAGTTGGTCCACTGTCCGACCCTCTTCCAGCAGCGCATCCCGGGCGACACCATTCGTATTCATATTGTTGGCGACAGCATGGTTCTGGCGCTACGGATCATCGCCGAGGGCGTCGACTCCCGCACCGGCACCAAGTCATTCGAGGCGATTAAGCTGCCGGAGCCGGAATGCGCGGCGATCGTGCGCGCCAATCGCTTCCTTGGTCTGCACTACGCGGCCTGGGACGCCATTCTCGATACCGATGGCCGGCTATGTTATCTTGATTGCAATCCCGGTCCCTACGTCGGCTGGCTGCCCGAGGCGAACCGGCGTTTCATCTTCACCCAGCTTGCCCGTTACCTGATCACCTTTGCCGAATGCGGCACTTGCGCGTAGGCCCCGGCGGCTGTGGCCGCCAGTCGGTGAGTTCGGCTGTGGCCGCCAGTCGGTGAGTTCGGCTGTGGCCGCCAGTCGGTGAGTTTCGGCGGGGCGGCCGGCACTTGGCCTCACGGCAGAGAAATGATCGATGCGCCCATCATGATCCCAATTCGTGCCATTTTTCTGGATTAAGCCCATAAGAGTCTTCGGGTGGCGACGCCGTCCTGGCCCGGAGGAGGAGCCCCCGAGGTGGGGGGCACGGACGAGAGGCGGCCCGACGGCAAGCGCGGAGCGGACCCATGGGCATCGACCTTAAGAGTTGTTCACGGGTCCTTTGCGTGGCGACGCGCTTGCCGCGTAACCGCCGCGCCGCTACCGCGATCGAGTATGCCTTGCTGGCGGGGTTTATTGCTGTGGTCGTATTCGCCGGGGTCTTGGCTGTTGGTGAGTCGTACGTAGAATTATTGAGCGTCATCGAGGACGCTTTTGCCGATATGGCTCAAGGGCAGTAGCTAAGGGACGCTTGCAGCGCTGGTGCCGCACCGGCCCTGCCGCCATTGGCGTTGCCGGCTCGCGCCGGCCGTCAGGGGACGCTGTCCCCCGACACCCCCAGCCAAAGGCCGGAAGGCCTTTGGAAACCAATTATATAGGCAATGGATCAAACAGTAAGCTCGCCGGTATCAGTCCTGCCGGCAGGGTTCCCAATTGTCGGCATCATCCCACAGAATCGTCCCCTGCTCGAGCGAGATGTTCTGATACGACTGGAAGGGCATGCCGGTCCGGGCGACTCGGATTTGGATGCGGTCGCCGGCGGTGTTCTCGACGAAGCCGACGATACTGGAGTCGAACAGGCCCATGAAATAGGTACTGGGCCGGCAGACCTTGTTGCCGATCGTCCGCACCACTTCCCGCTCTTCGGGCGTGAAAAAGCGGGAGCCGGGGCCGATGCTGTTGCCGGAAATCTCGGCGATGTAGCGGGTGCCGTCGCTCTTGATATAGATGCCGCCGAACGGCATGTCGTCCTTGTAGGTGCCCTCGAAGCGGTCGCCGTTGCCCCAGAGATAAAGCGCGCGGCCATCCTTCTTGCTGTCGACCCAGCGACCCTGATAGCCGCTGCCGTTGGCCCAGGTATAGGTCCCCTCGCCGTGGGGAACGTCGTTACGCCAGTAGCCTTCGTAATGGTCGCCGTTGCGCCAGAAGTTGATGCCGTAGCCGTTGGCCTTGCCGTCCTTGCGCTCACCGGAATAGTAGCCGTTGGGCTGGCCGTTGAGTGTCCACTCCAGCTTGCCCTGACCGGTGACGCGATTCTCACCGTCGCAGGCGCCGTCCCAGGTCGCGGACTCGCCCGGCTCGGGATAGCCGTTCCAGACCAGGCAGCCCCGGTTTTTCTCGACCAGCCATTCCCCGGCCGCTGCCGCCGAAAACGGCCCGATCGCCAATACCAGCGCGGCGGCCAGCACCGCTCCCCCGTTCCGCAACACCATCCGCATCCCCCTGTTCGTCCCGACCGCCCCGGCAGAGCCCAGCTATGACCGGTGCGGGGTATTGCACAATGGCCCCGACTCGGTCAATCCTCCCCTTGGCCGGACCGGACAGATCCGGTTGGGGACAAGCAGGAACCGCTCATCCTGGACTCCCGCCTGGACTCCCGCCTGGACTCCTGCCTGGACTCCTGCCTGGACTCCTGCCTGGACTCCTGAATGAACCACCGGACAGGTGAGTTACGGAAAATGGGCCGCCGGCGAGTGCGATCGCATCCGACGCCCCCTTGGCGTCCTCTTCCAAGGCACCGCCGAACGATCCAGGGACGACACGTGCCATGAACCCGACTCTTTACGAGACCGACTTTCACGCCTGGACTGAGAACCAGGCGGCGGCGCTGCGCCGGAATGCCACCGAACGGCTGAACCTGGCCGCCGAAATTGACTGGGACCACCTCGCCGAGGAGATCGAGAGCTTGGGACGGAACGAACTCCGGTCGATGGAGGGCGCGCTAATGCGCATCATCGAGCATTTGCTCAAGCTTCGATTTTCACCGGCTCATGATCCTCGTGCGGGCTGGCTGGAATCGGTCGCCGTACACCGGACCGAGTTTCAGGCGCTGTCGGAGGACAATCCCGGCCTGGTCCGGCGGGTTCGTCTGCCGGTCGTCTACCGGCGGGCCCGCACGATTGCTGCGTCGAGTCTTGAGCAACGCGACGGTTTACCAAAATCGACCCTTCCGGACGTGTGTCCCTATACTCTCGAACAGATCGCAGCGGATGATTGGTATCCGGAACGCCCCTGAGACTGACAGCGGCACGCACGATCTCCTTGAGCCAACCGGGCTCTGGCGCGTGCACCGCGGCCTCGATCCCGACCGCTTCGATCTGATCTCGACCGATCTGTTCGATACCCTGCTGCTGCGCCGGCGCGGCTGGCCGGATGAGGTCTTGCGCACAGTCGGCCAGCGGGCGCGGGCGTGTGGCTGGCTCGACCCCGGGATGACGCCGGTGCTGTTCGCCGCCTTGCGAGTCCGCGCGGGAGACGCGGCCGAGGCTGAGGCCGGCCCCGGCCGGGCGACACTTGCCGACATCTACCGCCACCTGCCGGCGGCGCTGGTCGATATCCCCCGGGTGCAGGCGCTCGAGGTCGAGACCGAGGCCGAGGGGATAGCGATCAACCCGTTCCTGGCCAGCCTGATTCGCCACTTGGTCCGGCTCGGCCGGCCGGTGATCGCCGCCTCGGACATGTATCTCGGGCGCAGCGAGATTTCCGCGATTCTCTCCGGCGCCGGTCTTGATGCCGGGCTCTTCACCCGCCTCTACGTGTCTTGCGAGGAGGGGGCGAGCAAGCGGGACGGCAGCCTCTTTCGCAAGATTCTGGCCGACCACCCCGGCCTCACGCCAGAACGGATCTGTCACATCGGCGACGACCCGATCGCCGACGGCATCGCGCCGGCCCGACTCGGGATTACGACATTCGACTACGCGATTCCCGCCGCCATGCGCCGGCTTGAGGAGCGCGAGCGGCTGGTGGGCCAATCGCTCGGTCTTGGCCGCGTGAGCGCGCCATGGGACCCGGCCCGCACCCTGGCTGCCCGCCTGCCGGCGTCGCTCCGGTCAACCCCAGCGCTCCCGCCGGACCCTTGCGGAGGGGATGGCGCTGACTTCTGGCCCGGTTTCGGGGCCCTGGTGCTGGCCCCGGTGCTGGTCCGCTATTGTGTGTTCGTGGTTGAGGAATGCTGGCGACTCGGTATCGAGCGCATCGTCGCCTTCATGCGCGA
>Ga0172367_10010335_pt1 | contig 10062 bp, 5 predicted proteins | sample Lak10m_FD_114542 | JGI IMG/M metagenome (GOLD analysis project Ga0172367, IMG submission 114542) | Freshwater microbial communities from Kabuno Bay, South-Kivu, Congo - kab_022012_10m | ecosystem: Environmental > Aquatic > Freshwater > Lake | place: Democratic Republic of the Congo: South-Kivu...
GAGTCGCGCCGCAGCGCCCACCAGAAGGAACTCGCGCGCGTGGCCGCGTTGCTCGGGCGGCTGCAGGAGATCGCGGCCGGACTGACGCTGCTCGGCGCGCGGCTCGAGGTCGCGGCGAAGGACATCGCCGCACTCAGCGCGACGTACGGCCGCACCGACGCGGCCGAGCTCTCGACCAGCCTCGAGGGCGAGCTGCTGGCGGCGGACGAACTCGTGCCGCGGCCGCGCGTGGCGGCGCCGCCGCCGCGCGTCGAGGCCACCGGCGACGACGACCCGTCGGTCGGCGCGGTCGACGAGTTGCTGCTCGAGTCGGGCGGCGAGCCGCTCGTCGAACCCTTCGAGAGCACCTGAGCGCCCATGGCCTCCCTCAGCGGTCGTGGCGAGCAGCGGCGTGCCGTCGACGACGGCACGCCGCTGCTCGTCGGCCTCGCGTCGGCGCCGGCGCACGGCCCCTACTGCCCGATCACGGGCGAGCGCCTGTGGCCCTGGTACACCCAGGTGCTCGCGGTGGTCCACCAGTGCCTGTCGCTGGTGGCGATCTTCGTGGGTGCGAACCACGTGCACACCGCCGTCCACGGCCCCGACGTGCCCGGTCGGTCGAGCGCCGTGTTCCTGTGGGTCGCGATCGCGGTCGCGCTGCACGTGACCGGTTGGTTCGTGGCGCGGCTCGGTTTCGCCGTGCGCACGCTGCTCGCCCTCGGTGCGCTCGCGACCGTCGTGGTGGCCTGGGACGAGCCGCTGCCGGTCGTCTTCGTCGACGCGGAGCTGGGCTGGACCGCGGCGCTCGACGCTGTCCGCGCGGACGTCGACACGTTCCTCGCGGAAGCGGCGCTGCCGAGCGCACTCGTCCTCTTCGCGCTGTGCTACGCGGCCAGTGGCATCGTGGTCACGGCGAGCACCGTGCGCTCGGTCGTGCGCAGTTGGCACCTGCCGCGCCGTCTGTGGTTCGCGCGCTGGCACCCGGTCTGGCGGCGGCGCTACGAACCGCGCGAGTCGGCCTGTCCGCTGGCCGGCGTGCTGTGGGTGCACGACGACGAGATCCTCGCGGACAAGCTCGTGTTCCTCGCCTCGCCGGCGCGCGACGCGGCCTTCCGACTGGCGCCGCCGGCCGAGGCGGCGAAGCCGGCGGCGATCCCGCTGGGTGCGCTGGCCGCGCCGTTCACGGTCTGGCGCGCCGCGGGCCACTGGTGGTCGTCGCGCGCCCTGCCCGTCCCCGACGGCCGCGCGCCGTTCGCGCTGCGCTTCCTCTTCGAGCCGCCGAGCCTGCCCATCGGCGCGGACGCGGACGCCGCCGCGGTCCCGGTCGACCCGCGCGGCCTGCCGGTGCGCGACCTGTTCGCGCGCGACGACGCGGTGCTCGCGAAGCACTACGACGAGGGCGTCGAGCGCGACGAGCTCTTCGGCCTGCTGTTCGACTCGCGCCCGGAACTCGGCGCGAACGGTCTGCCGCGCACGACGGTGTTCGTGCGGCGCGGCGGGCGCGTGCGCGTCGAACACGGCCACCCGGACCTCCTGGGCACGCCGCACCACGAGGACGGGCGCGTGGTCGTGCCGTGGCGCACGGCCGACGCGGAGCCGCTCGCGCTCGAACTCGACGGCGCGCGCGACAGCGTCCACCACATCGCCGGGGCGACGGGGAGCTACCACCTCTACTTCCTCGCGTTCGGCGCGCGCAGCGGAGGCGAGCTGTGAACAGCGGCCGACCGACCGTCGTCGTGGCCACGGACCCCGACGGCGCGCTGCACGTGCTCGCGTCGAGCGTCCGCAGCGGCGCCGCGCGCGCCGGCCTGGCCGACCTCGACGCGCGCCGTCCTTCGAGCGGCGCACTCGGCGACCTGTTCGCTCCGACGCGCCTGCGCAGCGAGGAGGACCTCGTCGACTTCCTCGTCCACCTCGCGCCGCTGCGCGCGCCGCACGCGGCGCTCTGCGGGGACGAGGGCGAGCTCGACGTGGTCGTGCGCCACGTGACACGCGGCGCAGCGCTGCCGTCGGTCGTGCCCGCGCCACTCGGTCGCAGACTCGTGGTGCACACGAGCGGCCCGCCGGCCGAGCTCGACGGGCGCGCCCTCCTGTTCGCGAGCGAGCGCGCACCCGGCGGCCCGTGGTGGGCGCCGATCGGCGACGTGCCGTTCGACGTGCTCGCGCTCGGCGCGCTGCTCGAGGCCGCGGGCCTGTTCGGTCGCGGAGCGCGCGCGAGCGTCGCGACGCCGTTCGAGGAGCACGCCGGGCCGTGGCTCGCGGACGTCGGCGCCGGGCTCGACGACGCGGCGCGCGCCTTCGCGGCCGCGCTCGGCGAGGCGCTCCTCGTCGAACCCGTCGCCACGGGGCCCGGTCCGTTGCGCGGTCGCGCCGTCGAGGGCGACGACGGCGCGCGCGTCGTGGTGACGCGCCCCGGCCACGACGGCCCGGCCTTCGAGTGGCCGTGCGCGCGCTGGTTCGCGCCGGCCATCGTCGACATCGGCGTCGCGAGCAGCGACGCGCTCGCGCCCTACCGCTTCCTGCTGTTCGACGGGCCGCGCGGCCATCCGCCGGTGCTGACACGCGCGGTCGGCGCGCGGCGCTGGATCGCCTCGCGCGACGACCTGCGCGCGGTGGAAGGCTTCGCGCCGAGCACGGCGCCGAGCACGGCACCGAACACCGCGCCGGAGGAGTTGGCGCGATGAGCGCGGCCGCTGCACCGCCCGCCGAGGAGTTCGTCGAGATCGTCCTCGCGCGCGAACACGCGCAGGTCGGTTCCGCTGGCGTCGAGGCCGTGGCGCGCGCGCGCGTCGTCGTGCAGCGCGCCGGTCGACGCGAACGCTGGCGCAGCGGCGGTGTCGGCACGCTCGAGCGCGCGCTCGAGGCCTGGCCGCGCGAGCCGTTCCCGGACCTGCTCGACACGGTCGAGCGCACCTTCGCGGACCTGCCGTCGCGCGTGGCCCTGACCGCGGACCAACTGGCCTGGTTCGCGCGGCACGCGCCGGCGACCTTCCGGCGCTTCGTCGACGACCACGTGCTCGTGCAGCGCGACGCCTGCTACGCCCTCGTGCGCGGCAGCGCGGGCGTGCGCTTCGCCTGGCGCCCCGCGGGCCCCGTGCGCGTCGACGCGCGAGCGGCGCCGCTGTTCGAACTGGCCCACGCCGTGGCCCTCGGTCGGCTCGGCACGCTCGACGGCGGCGCGGCGCTCGACGCGGAGGCCCACGCCCTCGTACGCGACGCCCTGCTCGCCCTGTGGGTGCACGGGCGCCTGCCGGCGGACGTCGAGTGGCTCGCGTCGGCCCGCGCCCTGGGCCGGCGCGGCGCGCGCGACGGCGCGCGCCTCGTGGAGGACCCGGAACGCGGCCCGCTCGCACTGCGCCTCGAGAGCGGCGAGCGCTCGCTCGACCTCGACCAGACGCCGCCCGCGGACACGCCCGCGGCCGTGGTGCGCGTCGCGGTCGCGTGGTTGCTCGAGAGCGACGCCCCAACGGGAGACGAACTGTTCGTCGATCCGAGCGGGCAGCACGCTCGTACGAGCGCCTGAGCCGCGATCGGCGGCGTGTCGGCCCGCGCGCGCCGGCGCCGCTCGTATCGTGGGCGCGCGTCGATTCGGGTCCGCGAACCCGCGACGCACGGCCCCGACGACCATGCTCCACCACGTCACCGGCCTCGCCGCCGCGTTCGCCGCGGCCACCGCCTCCCCCACCACCGCCCAGGTCACGGACGCCGCGCCGCCGCTCTCGGACGGCGGCGCCGCCGTCGCATCGGCAGCCGCATCGCCAGCCGGCCAGGACGGTCCGACCGCCGGCCCGTCGCGACAGGTCGCGGACACGCCGGAGACGGTCGTGGTCGGCCGCGCGAACGACCTGGTCGGCGTCGCGGACGCCGCCTCGGCCGGCGAGGTCGGTCGCGCGCAGATCGAGCGCCGCCCGCTGCTGCGCCCCGGCGAGCTCCTGGAGACGGTGCCGGGCATCGTCATCACGCAGCACTCGGGCGCCGGCAAGGGCAACCAGTTCTTCCTGCGTGGCTTCAACCTCGACCACGGCACCGACCTCGCGATCCGCGCGAACGGTGTTCCGCTCAACCTGCGCAGCCACGGTCACGGTCAGGGCTACACGGACCTCAATCCGCTGATCCCGGAGCTCGTCGAGAGCGTGCGCTTCCGCAAGGGACCGTACTTCGCCGACGCGGGCGACTTCTCGTCGGCCGGCAACGTCTCGATCGACTACGCGGACGACCTGCCGCGCGGCTTCGTGCTCGTCGAGCGCGGGCGCTACGACTTCCAACGCACCGTCGCCGCGGACGACTTCGCGGTCGGCGACGGACGGCTCCTCGTCGGCCTCGAGCTGCTGCACCACGACGGCCCCTGGGAGAACGAGGACGACTTCGCGAAGATCAGCGGCGTGACGCGCTGGTCGAGCGGTTCGCGCGAGCGCGGAGCGCGCGCGACGCTCGAGCTGTACGACGCGGACTGGACGGCGACGGACCACGTCGCGAAGCGCGCCGTCGACACGGGTGTGATCGGACGCTTCGGAACGCTCGACCCGACCTCGGGCGGCGAGTCGAGCCGGCAGTCGCTCTCGGCCGAGGTCTGGGAGCGCGACGCGACGTCGCACAGCTCGCTCTCGGCCTACGCCTACCGCTACGACCTCGACCTGTTCTCGAACTTCACGTACTTCCTCGCCGACCCGGTCGACGGCGACCAGATCCTGCAGCGCGACGAGCGCTTCGTGCTCGGCCTCGCCGGCGCCCACGGCTTCGACGGGGACCTCGCGGGCACGCCGTCGACGACGCTGCTCGGCTTCCAGGCCCAGAGCGACTGGATCGACAACGGGCTGTTCGAGTCGGCACAGCGCACGGTCACCGGCACCGTGCGCGACGACGAGATCGTCGAGGCCAGCCTGGGCGTGTACGCGGAGCACACGCTCTTCTGGAACGACTGGTTGCGGAGCGTGGCCGGCCTGCGCGCCGACCACTACCGCTTCGACGTCGACAGCGACCTCGCCGTCAACTCGGGCCGCGAGAACGACACGCTCGCGAGCCCGAAACTCGGCCTCGTGTTCGGCCCCTTCGCGAGCACCGAGTTCTACGTCAACGGCGGCTTCGGCTTCCACAGCAACGACGCGCGTGGCACGACGTTGGTCGACGACCCGACGACGCCGGCGCCGCTCGACGGCGTGCCCGTCGACCCGCTCGTGCGCCAGAAGGGTGTCGAGGTCGGCGTGCGCAGCACCGCGCTCGAGGGCCTGCAGAGCACGCTCGCGGTCTGGTACCTCGAGAGCGACTCCGAGCTGCTCTTCGTCGGCGACGCCGGCAACACCGAGCCCTCGGGCGCGACCCAGCGCTACGGCGTCGAGTGGACGAACTACTACGAACTCGAGGAGTGGCTCGCGCTCGACTTCGACGCGGCCGCGAGCGACGCGCGCTTCACCGACTCGGGGCCGGACGAACACGTGCCCGGCGCGATCGACACGGTGGTCGCGCTGGGCCTCTCGACCCAGACGCGAAGCGGGCACTTCGCGGCGCTGCGCGGGCGCTACTTCGGCCCGCGCGACCTGATCGAGGACGGCAGCGTGCAGTCGTCCTCGTCCTTCCTCGTCAACGCCCACTTCGGCTACCGCGTCGACGAGCGCTGGCAGGTGCGCCTGTCGGTCTTCAACCTGTTCGACCGCGAGGTCAACGACATCGAGTACTACTACCCGTCGCTGCTGGCCGGCGAGGCGCCCGGGCCCGACGACGGCGGCTACAACGACATCCACTTCCACCCCGCCGAGCCGTTCGCGTTGCGGCTCGGAGTGACGGCGTCGTTCTGATCCGCGCGCCGGCGCGCGCCGCTGCACCCTCGCGCGGCGGCGCGGGCCTCTGGTAGACCTAGGCGCCATGCAGCGCCGCGCTCTCGCCATCCAGTTGCCCTCGGGCATCGAGGCCCGCCTCGGTGACCACTCGTTCGGTCGCCAGCGGGCCATCTGCGAGGACGACCACGTCCTCGTCGTCCTGCACGCGCCGCCGACCAGCGACTCGCTGGAGCGCGAGACGGTGCTCGTGCTGCGCCTGCCGGACGGCGGCCTCGTGGCGGGCGACGGCACGGACGGCGCCGCGCGCCTGCGCGGCCTCGTGGCGGACTACCGCGCGCGCTACGAGGAGTGCGACCGCGCGTACGACGAGGCGGACAGCGCCGACGAGCTGTTCACGCTGCTGGCGCGGCTCGCGCCGCTCAACCGCGCCTCGACCAACATGGCCAGCGCGCTTCAGGCGGCGCGCGACGCCGCGCGCGACGACAAGTTCCTGATCGGCATGCGCGACGAGGGCTACGAGGTCAGCCGCGCCTTCGACCTCCTGGTCGTCGACGCGAAGCTGAAGCTCGACCACCGCATCGCGAAGAACGCCGAGGAGCAGTCGGCGCAGGCGCACGCGATGGCGGCCGCGCAGCACAAGCTGAACGTCCTGGCCGCGATCACGTTCCCGATCATGGCGCTCGCGACGGTGCTCGGCATGAACCTGCGGCACGGCCTCGAGGACCTGCCGGCGGCGATGTTCCCGGTCGTGCTCGGACTCGGTGTCGCGATCGGGTTGTTCGTCAAACGCTGGGTCGCGCCGTGAGCCCGGCGCGGCCCGCTTCGATCACTCCTCCTCGTCCTCTTCGCGCCAACGCTTGAGGCGCTCGTAGAGCTTGCTGAGCGAGATGCCGAGCACGTCGGCGGCCTTGCGCTTGTCGCCGCCGACGCGGTCGATCGTGCCGAGGATCGCGCGGCGCTCGAGTTCGGCCATCGAGAGCAGCTCACCCGACGCGGACGTGTCGAACTGCGCCGCCCGCGCCACGCTCGGGCCGGGCGCGGAGACCAGCTCGGGGTCGTCGAGGTCGCCGGCCGAGAGCACACACAAGCGCACGACCTCGTTGCGCAGCTCGCGCACATTGCCCGGCCAGGCGCGGCGCGCCAGGCGCGCGAGCACGTCCTTCGAGACGCGCCGACGTGTGTCGTCCTTCTTCGCCTGCAGTGCGAGGAAGTGCTCGACGAGCAGCGGCAGGTCCTCGATGCGCTCGTCGAGACTCGGCATGCGCAACGCGAGGCCCGCGACGCGGTAGTAGAGGTCCTCGCGGAAGCGCCCGCCCTCGACCTCCTTCGTGAGGTCGCGGTTCGTGGCGCAGACGAGGCGCACGTCGATCGGCCGCGGTCGGTCGTCGCCGAGGCGCCGCACCTCGCGCGTCTCGAGGGCGCGCAGCAGCTTGCTCTGCAGCTCGCGCGGCATCTCGCCGATCTCGTCGAGGAACAGCGTGCCGCCGTTCGCGCGCTCGAACAGGCCCTCGCGCGCGCGGTCGGCGCCCGTGAAAGCGCCCTTCTGGTAGCCGAACAGTTCGGACTCGATCAGCGACTCGGGCAGCGACGCGCAGTTCTCGGACACGAACGGCCCCGTGCGGCGATCGGAGAGCTCGTGGAGCGCACGCGCGGCGAGTTCCTTGCCGGTGCCGCTGGGGCCGTGGACGAGGATCGAGATCTCGCTCGGCGCGACGCGTTCGATGGTCGCGCGCACGCGCTGCATCGCGCTCGACTCGCCGACCAGGCCGCCGGCCGGCGCCGGCAGACCGGCCGCGCGCAGGCTGCGGCGCGCGGTCTCGAGGTCGGTGGCCTGGCGGGCGACGCGTTCGGAGAGCTGCTCGTTGAGGCGCCGGATCTCGTCGATGCGGCGCACCTGGCGGATGGCGAGCGCCGCCTGGTCGGCGAGGAGCTCGAGCAGGCGCTGCGCCCGCGCGCCGAACGCGCCGGCGTGCAGGCGGTGGTCGACGTAGATCGCGCCGCGCAGCTCCGTCGAGACCTCGAACGGCGCACACAGCACCGAACGCAGGTCGAGCTGCGCGACGCTGGGCGCCGCGCCGAGCGTCGGGTCCTCGACGGCGTTCGAGACGCGCAGGCTCTCCTGGCGCTCGAGCGCGGCGCGCACGACCGAGCGACTGACCTCGATCTGCGGGCGCGGGATGTCGCCGCGCGCCGAGTCCATCGCCGAGTCGATCTCGAGTTCGCCGTCGACCTCGAGCACGAGGAAGCCGCGCTCGGCGCCGGTCACGGCCAGGGCCTGCTCGACGATCTCGCCGAGCAACGCGCGCTGGTCCTCCTGCTGCACGAGGCGGTGGTTGATCTCGAGCAGTGAAACGAGCTCCATGTCGTCGTCCTCGTCGAAGGTCTCCTCGGACGCGAGCGCGTCGAGGTCGTCGGGTCGTGGGTCGGGCAGTCCGAGCAGCGCGCGGCGCGAGACCACGACCTCGCGCGCGGTCATGCCGGCCTCGCAGCGCGCGAGCGCCGCGCGCGCCAGGTCGGCGAGCGGCGCGCGCTCCGGCACGCCGTTCTGCAGGAGCGCGAGCGCGAGGCGCGCGGCGCGGTCGTCGCGCCCGCGCCGCACGAGGTCGTGCACGAGGTCGAGCGCGGCGCTCGGCGACGCGCCGGGTGCGCGCAGCACGTGGCGCGCGACGGCGGCGTCCTCGCGCGCCGGCCCGTCGATCGTGCGCGGCGCCGGGACGCGGCCGGCGGCGATCTCCTCGCACACGCGCGCCTCCTCGAGCACGGGCGCCTGGTCGAGGCGCTGGGCCAGGGTGGCAGCGCGCTCGAAGAACTCCTGACCGCGCCAGCGCTCGCCGCGCAGGCACAGCGCGCGGCCGCGGTGGACGAGTTCGCGCGGGTCGAGCACGGTGCCGTCCTCGGCCTCCTCGGTCGAGGGCTCGCCGAGGCGGGCGCGCAGCTCCTCGGCGCGCGCGCGCAGGAGCGGACCGTGCCGCCGCGCCGCGGAGCCGACCAGGTCGCGCGCCGCCGCATCGAGTTCGACGAGCGCCGCGCGCAGGTGCCCGCGCTCCGCGCGCACGAGCCCGAGCGTGCCACGCGCCAGCGCGGCTCCGGCGCGGTCGCCGAGGCGCTCGCGCAGCGCGAAGGCGGCCTCGAGTTCCTCCTCGGCGCGCACGAGTTCGCCGAGGTCGCGCAGGCTGCCGCCGAGGGCGGTGCGCACCTGTGCGACACCTTGCAGGCGCCCGGCGGACTCGAGCAACTCGATCGCCTCGAGCAGGAGCGGCACGGCGCGCGCTGCTCCGCGCACGCGGCGCTCGACGGTCGCAAGGTTCTGCAGCACCGCCGCCCGCGTGGTCGGGTCGACGACGTCCTCGAGCGCCAGCGCCTCGAGTGCGCGCCGCGCGCCGTCGCCGTCGCCGCGCCCGAAGCGCGCCAGCGCCGCGAGCGAGAGCGCGTTCGCGCGCGGCCGCTCCGGCCAGACACCGGGCGCGAGCAGTCCGTCGCGTTCGAGCGCGAGCACGCGCTCCTCGACCTCGTCGTGGCGCCGCAGTTCGTAGAGCTGGTGCAGGGCGGCGACCTCGGCCTCGGGGCGCCCCGTCGGGTCGAGCTCGGCCGCGCGTTGCAGGTGGGCGAGCGCCTCCTCGGGACGATGGCGCGCCGTGGCGACGCGGCCGCGCGCGCGCTCGAGCAGCGCCGCGGCGCACGTCTCGCGCGACTCCTGCCCGTCGAGCGCGGCCTCCGCGCGGTCGACCTGCGAGAGCGCACACCAGGCGAGCGCACGCAGCGCGCCGCAGCGCGCGGCATCGAGCGGTTCCGCCAGCACGCGCCAGCGCTCGAGTTCGTCGAGCCGCGCGAGGACGAGTTCCGGCGCGCCGGCGTCGATCTGTTCGACCAGCGCGGTCACGAGCGCGGGCGCGACGCCCGCCTCGCCGGCCAGCGCGCGCGCCACGAGCGTGCGCGGGTCGTCGCTGCGGCCGAGTCGCCGCACGCGGCGCGCGAAGGCCTCGGTCAGCGCCTCGCGACCGATGGCGGCGTGCAGCGACGCCGGGTCCACGGCGGAGCGGAAACGCGTCTCGTCGGTGCGCTCGGCCAGGCCGAGGTCACACGCTGCGACGAGTTCGGCGGCCGTCTCGCGCTCGCCGTCGCCGGTGAGTTCGGCCACGTCGGCGGCGCTGCCGAGGCCCAGCACGACCAGGCCGACGAGCGCGCGCAGACGCGCGCTGCCGAGCGGCGGCAGGCTGCCGAGCTGGCGGCGCGCCGCGGGCAGGAGGCCCGGGCGCAGGCGCGGCCTCTCGCCGCCCTCGAGGAACGCGCCGGCTGCGGCCAGGTCGGC
>Ga0172367_10010336_pt1 | contig 10061 bp, 6 predicted proteins | sample Lak10m_FD_114542 | JGI IMG/M metagenome (GOLD analysis project Ga0172367, IMG submission 114542) | Freshwater microbial communities from Kabuno Bay, South-Kivu, Congo - kab_022012_10m | ecosystem: Environmental > Aquatic > Freshwater > Lake | place: Democratic Republic of the Congo: South-Kivu...
ATAAATCACACCTGATCATGTATGGAAAATGAATCATGAATCACGATTTTTGAGCCCCGAAAGTACGTAATGCATCATCCCCAACGAATTCAATAGAATCCAATAGACTCCACTAGAATCGACAGACCCATTTAGAATCCAACAGACTATGCTACGAACCCACACCTGCGGCGAATTGAGAATGAAACATGCCGAAAGTTCAGTTACCCTCTGCGGCTGGGTTAGTCGGGTGCGCGACAAAGGCGGGATGCTCTGGATCGACCTGCGAGACCGCTACGGCATCACCCAATTGATGGCCGAGGAGGGACAAACAGCCCCCGAGCTGCTTCAGGCCCTTCGGTCGCTCGGACGCGAGTTTGTGGTTCAGGCGGAGGGCACCGTGGTGAAACGCTATGCCCCCAACGACAAAATGCCCACAGGCGACATAGAAATACGGGTGGAGCGAATCAACCTACTCAATCCCTCCAAACTCCCGCCTTTTTTGGTCGACGACGAGACCGATGGAGGCGATGACCTGCGGATGCAATACCGCTACATCGACCTGCGAAGGCAACCGGTGCGCTCCAAGTTGGAATTGCGCCACCGCATGGCCCAGGAAGTGCGCCGATACCTCGATGAACGCGCATTTCTGGAGGTGGAAACACCCGTGCTCATCAAAAGCACCCCAGAAGGAGCCCGCGATTTTGTGGTGCCCTCTCGCCTGCACAACGGCGAATTCTACGCCTTGCCCCAATCGCCCCAAACCTTCAAACAGCTGTTGATGGTGGGCGGCTTCGACCGATATTTCCAGATTGTGAAATGCTTCCGCGATGAAGACCTAAGGGCCGACCGCCAGCCCGAATTCACCCAAATCGATTGCGAAATGTCGTTCGTGGAGCGCGAAGACATCCTCCAGACCTTCGAAGGCCTCCTACTTCATCTACTCAAAACCATAAAGGGGGTGGAATTGCCCCCCCTGCCCCGAATGAGCTTTCACGAGGCCATGATGCGGTATGGCAACGATAAACCCGATATCCGATTCGGCATGGAATTGGTGCACCTTAAAGGGTATGGCCATGACCACACCTCCGGCGTTGATTTCGGCGTATTCGATTCAGCGGAACGGGTGGTGGGCATTCCCCTTCCCGGCGGTGCAGAATACACCCGCAAGCAACTCGACGAGCTCACCGAATGGGTCAAAAGACCACAAATCGGCATGAAAGGCATGGTGTGGATGCGGGTAGAGGCCGACGGCAGCCTCAAATCGAGTGTCGATAAGTTCTACACCACCGATCGATTGCAGTCGTGGCGCGAAGCGGCCCAGCTCCAAGCTGGCGATTTATTGCTGCTGGTGGCGGGAAGCGACAGCCTCACCATGAAGGCGGCCAGTGCGCTCAGGCTTGAGCTGGGTGAGCGACTGGGCTTGCGTCGGGCGGATGAATTTCAGGCCCTGTGGGTGGTCGACTTCCCCCTCTTGGAGTGGGATGAAGAATCGGCCCGGTGGATGGCTATGCACCACCCCTTTACGTCGCCTATACCGGAGCACATCGATCGGCTGACTCAATCGCCAGGGGATGTGCTCGCCAATGCCTACGACTTGGTATTGAACGGCAACGAAGTGGGCGGCGGCTCCATCCGAATCCACGACCGCAGCCTGCAGGCGCAACTTTTCGAAGCCTTGGGCTTCTCCCCCGAAGAGGCGAACCAGAAATTCGGGTTCTTGTTGAATGCCTTCGAATTCGGTGCGCCACCACACGGGGGGATCGCCCTTGGGTTCGATCGCCTCTGCGCCCTGATGGGTGGGAGTGAAAGCATTCGCGACTTTATTGCGTTTCCCAAGAACAACGCGGGTCGCGATGTCATGATCGATGCACCGGGGCCCATCGACGCGCAGCAGCGCCGCGAGCTCGGTTTGTGAGTATATGATTCACGAGAACAACGTATTTTTACGTTGTAGAACCGTATCAAATAAGGATGACTGCCGACAACATCAAGCTCCTGATCGCTACAGGCGAGGGCTACAACGTAGAATTTAAGGCCGCTGTACCCGCTAAAGTCAGGGAATTGTCTGAAGAGGTCTGCGCATTCGCCAATTCAGCGGGAGGAGTTCTTCTTATAGGGGTTGATGATCAGGGGCATTTGATTGGAACAAGCCTAGATAATACCCGTCGTTCAGCCATTCAAAACAGTTTGAGGGAGATCAGCCCCCCTCTAAGTTGTATGATTCAGGTTTTGGAAGTCGATGGAAAGACAATTGGGGTTATCGAAGTGCCATCTGGCCCACAGAAGCCCTATGTTTTGTCTGGGTCCATTTATGTCCGCATGGGCCCGAACACTTAAAAGGTCACCACGGTGGAGCAGATGCGCGACTTTTTTCAGCAGACCAATAAAATCTTTTTTGATGAGATTCCATGCCCCGAATTCCATGTGCAAACAATGATACACTCAGAGTTCTTGCAGGCGTTCAAAATTGAGGCTAGAATCGGGTTGGATGTGCCCAATGAACAGCTGTTCACCAACCTCCGACTTTTTGCGACTGATCACATCTTTAAGAATGGGGCGGTTCTTTTCTTCGGTCGTAACCCTGAAAGAATTTTGGAGAAAGCTGTCGTACGATGCGTGTGTTACGGAGGGAAAGACAAGCGGTTTATTGTAGATGACAAGTGTTATGGCGGTAACTTATATCATCAATATCAACAAGCGCTCTGGTGGATCAGGGGAAAGTTGAATGTAGGCTACGATATTGAAGGTCAGGGATCTAAACCGCGCAAGGAAATATGGGAAATACCGGAAACCGTCTTCAAAGAGGTCATCATAAATGCATTATCGCACCGCGATTATTACGAAAAAGGTGCGGTGACCCTTATCGAACTCTTTGATGACCGTATTGAAATAAGTAACCCAGGAGGACTTGTGAGCGCCATATCGGAGTCAGATTTTGGTAAACGCAGCCACTCAAGGAATCCCCTTATTTTCGGTTTGTTCTCTCGAATGAACGTAGTAGAACAACTCGGTTCGGGCATACCCAGAGTTTATGTCATGATGAAGGAGGCGGGATTGCCCGACCCAATTTTCCAAACGGAGGGGATGTTTACAGTAACCCTATTCAGACCCCGAAATGGCGAAAAACCAGGAATGGACAGTTTACATGGCTCGAGGGATTCATTTTCGTATCTTTGTCTTTTGGCGTAACATCTTTGGCATTAAAGTAGCCCCAACACCATGAAAACCGCACTCATTACGGGCATCACCGGACAGGATGGTGCCTACCTCACCGAACTGCTTCTCGACAAAGGATACTTCGTGCACGGCATCAAACGCCGCGCCTCTCTATTTAATACCGACCGCATCGATCACCTCTACCAAGACCCCCACCAAACGGGGCGTAGGCTGCAGCTACACTACGGCGATTTAACCGACAGCACCAACCTCATCCGCATCATTCAAGAAACCAAGCCCGACGAGATCTACAACCTCGCCGCCATGAGTCATGTGAAGGTGAGCTTCGACACCCCAGAGTATACCGCCAATGCGGATGGTATTGGAACACTTCGTTTGCTTGAAGCATTGCGTATTTGTGGACTCGAAAAGCACACCCGGATTTACCAAGCGTCTACATCCGAACTCTACGGATTGGTTCAGGAAGTGCCCCAAAGCGAAAAGACGCCATTTTATCCGCGGTCGCCTTATGGTGTGGCCAAGCTATACGCCTATTGGATTACGGTCAACTACCGAGAGGCCTACGGTATGTTTGCCAGCAATGGAATCTTGTTCAACCACGAATCACCCCTCCGAGGGGAGACGTTCGTGACCCGTAAAATCACCCGGGCTGCCGCCAAGATTTTATTGGGGATGCAAGAAAACCTATACATGGGCAATCTTGACGCGCAACGCGACTGGGGTCATGCACGCGATTATGTGGAGGCCATGTACCTCATTCTGCAGCAATCGGAACCCGACGACTTCGTGATCGCTACTGGGGTCACCACCTACGTGCGCGATTTCATCCGCATGGCCTTCGACCGATTGGGCATGGAATTGGAATTTAAAGGCGAAGGGATCAACGAGATCGCCGTGCTGGCCGGTGTTAACCGCGCACGACTAGAAGAACTTGGGGTTGAAGATGTTTCGCACCTCAAAACCGGAACCCAATTGGTGGGTGTCGATCCCCGGTATTTCCGTCCGACCGAGGTTGAACTCCTCATTGGTGATGCCACCAAGGCCAGGCAGAAACTCGGTTGGAAACCCCGTCATACCCTCTCCGACTTGGTGGAGGATATGATACAGAGTGATCTGAAGATCATGCAGCGCGAAAAATTCTTGCACGAGGGCGGATTCAATGTCCTCCATCAGCACGAATAGATACTGCGCTTCCATTCACCCCACGACTACGCTTCCTCGCACCCCACGACTACGCTTCCTCGCACCCCACGACTACTCTTCCTTCCACCCCAAGAGGGCATCTACACTGTGGCTGGCCACGGAGTGGTAGTTCGGGCGCGCCTGCTTGTATCGTTCACGTGCGCGGTCTATCTGACCGGTTTCTTTTAAGGCTTTATAGAGGGGCATAATGAACTTCCGCCGGCCAATACGGGTCATATAGGCCGCCATGGCCTCTGAACATAAGCGTTGATTGCCGTAGCTCGGCGCGAAGCGAATCACCCATTGGTACCATACGCAACCGATTTCGGCATTCGGTGTGCCCGTAAACCTAAACCGCCGATCCAATTCTGCGGCCGCCAGGGAGTCCCGCTCATCGAGTTGCCGGATGAAGTAAACCCATTCGTGGGTGCTCCAGGCATCGATTTCACTGGGTAAAGCCAGAGGGTCTCCATTGCGCCAAAGGTCTAGGCTGGAGTCAACTGCGGCAAAGCGAGTCGAAAGGGGGGGCGGACAATTCACAGGCAGTCCCGTTCCGTAAACCCATTCCTGTACCCCAATAATACGCTCCTCATCTGTGCTGAGCAAGCTGTCGAGGCGCGACAAAAACGCCTCTGTGTGCATGCTCTTGAAGGCATTTTCGTGAAAATACGTCTTTAAAAATGCATCCCAACGGGCCCGACCGATCGTCTGCTCGATCAGCAACAAGAAGTGATAGCCCTTGTCGTAGGCGATTGGCCCCACCCCGTCATCTGGATCTTCGCCACGCATATGCGCCGCCAAGCGGGTCTTCTGCTCCTGCCCACCCAGGGTGAGGCTTTTTACCTCCTCCAAAACATCGGCATGGGCAATGGCCGACAACATCGCCGCGTACTCGGGGCCGTAGAGGGCTTCCATGATCCGCATTTCCACATAGACCGTAAAACCCTCGTTGAGCCAAAAATCGTCCCAGGTAGCATTGGTCACCAAATTACCACTCCATGAATGGGCGAGTTCGTGCGCAATGAGCGACACCAACGAACGATCACCTGTGATGATGGTAGGCGTGGCAAAGGTGAGCCTTGGGTTTTCCATACCACCAAACGGAAACGATGGAGGCAGAACCAACACATCGTAGCGCCCCCATACATAAGGTCCATACAGCGATTCAGTGGTCGAAAGCATCTGCTCCATATCGGCAAACTCGTGTACAGCGCGCTCCAACATCGCAGGCTCGGCATACACACCGGTTCGCTCGCCCAAAGACCGAAATTCCAACTTCCCCACAGCCAAGGCCATCAAATAGGCCGGCACCGGTTCATTCATGCGGAAAGAATAGCGACCATCGGCGCGGGTTTCGGTGGGATTCTCCGCACTCATCAGCGCCAAAAGGCCAGGGGGAACGTCCAGCTCGGCGGTGTAGCGGAAGCGTTGGCCCGGACTATCCATACACGGAATCCAGGTCCGCGCGAGGATCGATTGGCTCTGGGTAAACAAATAGGGATGCTGACCCCCCTCTGTTTGCGATGCCGGCAACCATTGCAAGGCGCGGGCCCCCTTCCGTGTGCTGTAATGGATGCGCACCCGTTCGGTGGGTTGATGGAGCGAAACTTCCAAAGCTTGCCCCAACAATGCATCGTGCGTTCCCAGGCTAAACGGCAAGGCCTGGCCATCGCCCTCTACGGAATGAATGTCGAGGCCGTAGGTATCGAGGATCAGCACAGAGGCATGTCCGGCCACCAGAAACCAGTCGGCCGAGCCACTCAGTGTTTGTGCGTCGAAATCGACCTTCAGGCTCAGGTGCAAGGAATCGACACGTGTTTCGTGTGGGTTGGAATAGGAATGGGGGTCAGGTTTATGCATAGGAGGATTAGAAAACCACTGGCATCCGGGCATCAACAGAAGCAATGCGACAAAAAAGAAGACATCCCATTTTGGTGGCGAACCGGTCATGATCAAAAATACATGATTATCATTCAGCTACCTCCCTCAGCTACTTCCGCAACAACCACAGTTGCGGGTCGACCTTGGTGGTACCCTTCCAAATCTGCAGCTGCAGTTCCGTTTTTTCTTCCTCAGCATCGGTATATACCAGGCCGATCGGTTGCCCAGTCGTTACCCGATCGCCCTTGGCCACCACCACCCGATCGAGGTGGGCATACACCGAAAGGTACTGCCCGTGGCGAACAATCACGGTTTTCTGCATCCCCGGTACCGAAACCACGGCCGTTACTTCACCTTTAAACACCACTTTGGCCTCCGAACCCGGATTGGTGCGTATGCTGATGCCGTCGTTGCGCACGGTAACCTGACTCAATACCGGATGGGGATGGTCGCCGAATGATTCTGAAATAAACCCACGGGCAACCGGCCAGGGCAGCCGTCCTCGGTTGGCCTCAAAATCCAACCCTAAGGCACGCGCCTCGGGGGTCAAGGTAAAAACTTCGGCCGAACCCGCAGAAGGCGATGGGGGGGGCACCGCCTTCCCTTCACTCCGCAGCCGATCTTCCTCTGCTTTGCGGGCCAACTCCAATTCGCGGCGTATGATGGCCTCGATCGACTTCTGCAACTCCCGACGGGCCGCTTCCTTTTCACGCAACTTTCGCCTCAAGGTTTTCTCATCCTGTTGCAGGCGGCGCACGAGCTCACCCGTACGCGCGCTTTCGCCCGCCAAAAGGTTGCGTTGCTCCTCCTCCTTGTCTAAAATCCCCTTTTTCTCATCCGCAACCCGACCTAAATCTTGTCGGTGCCGGGTCAGCGAGGCCCGAACCATTTCGATCATTTCACCCTGCGTTTTGCGGTGTGTTTGGTATTGCCGCAGGTACTGTAAACGGCGAAAAGCCTGATTCAGATGGTCCGATGATAAGATCAGCATCCAATCGGGGTAGGCATTCATCCGCTTTTGGGCCACCCGAAGCATTTTCGCATATTCGATACGCAGACGCTGGAGATCACGTTCCAATGCCGCCACAATCGAGCGGGTTTGCTCCATTTCCCGATTCAGAAGAGAGACCTCCTGCTCGTAATTATTGATGACTTTGTTGCGCACTTCCACCTGCCGCTTGAGGGTCACCAACTGATTCACCGAGCTTTTGCGCTGCCGCTCCACTTTTTCGAGTTCTTGACGCGTAAAATTGATTTCCTCGAGCAATTCGTTGCGCTGCTGTTCTAAACGAGTGCGGTCCGGTTTCTGCGTTTGGCCCCATCCGTTAAGCGCCATTAACCCTGCCGATAAGCCCAACACGCTCCATAGGGCCCACAGAGCCCAATGACGAACCCAGGCAATACGCCCATCAAAAACAGAGCGGAGGCTTGACTTAAGCATATTTATAAATGGAAAGGGGAAAAATACGCCATTTGGCCATCAAAAAATCAAGGCATGCGCCGGTAACCCGATGGGATGCTAAAGGGGTATTCTTGCGCCTGTTCCGCCACAATTTTCGAAAAAGAAAGCTCAAGTTCAGTCGCCTTTTGGGTTTTAGAGGCTGAGGGTATGGCACGTAGAATCAAACGCTCGGGGGCCCGACGATCGCCAATGGGCATCCAGGCTTGGTAATTGACTTCGAGGCGACCTTCACTGCCCGCCAGGGATAAGCTGTGCGGACGAAAATTCACGGTATCGGCCTTCAGATCATACGTTACCCTACCCACGCTGCCCGACATAAGTCCTGGCACCTCAGGCGAAAACTGAAAGGCCACACTGCGCAATCCGCCAACCACGCCAAGCAACAATTCATGCAGCATGCGCGGATCCACAGGGGTCCCCGCCATTTCACTGAGCACGGCCATCGGATAACTGCCAAACTCACGGTTCAGGCGGTTCACGAACTGAAGGCTGTCGCGTGTTATGCGTGCCCTAAACGCTTCTACCCCCAGCATAGGCTTCAGACTAATCCACAAGATGCTGTCGCGCTGCATGCGCATTTGAAAAGCAGACTCCATGCGGCGGCCATCCAACACCAAGCCGATTTGTCCGGTCGCCGACCAGGAGGTTGATTCAAAATCGCGCATTGATAGTTGATTCAGCAAGCTGAATGCGGCTGAACTACCACCATGAGGAACGCTGTTTATTGCCTGAGGCTGTCGCTGGCGCAGCCCGACACAACCCGTAAGGACGAGATAGACACAGAGCAGGCACAACAAGCCCCTATTCATACAACTTTCCCTCGCTGATTTTTCGGGGTAAAAACTCAGAGGTCTCACCACCAACCGCTTGTGCACGTTTCCAAGAAGAAAGAGCCGCCGCTGAATCGCCCAACCTATAGAGAATATCACCCAAATGTTCATGCAAGGTGGCACTACCCGCATCATCACCAGAGGCTTTAAGCGCCTTTTCTATGTATGTACGTGCCTCTGAATAGCGCTTCAGCCGATACAAAATCCAGCCATAGGTATCGAGATACGAGGCGCTTCCCGGTTCCAGTTCCAAAGTACGGCGCGACAATTCCTCTGCCCGCTGGAGTTTATCGCCCCTTAGACTGAGGTAGTAGGCGTAGTTGTTCATCGCCAAGGTATAATCGGGTCGCACTTTCAACGCTTTCTCGAATGATTCATCGCTGCGCACATAATCCTTCATCTCGTGGTAGAGGTCGCCCAGCGAGGAATGCATTTGCGCGGCCAATTCGGGGTTGCCGCTGATCATCGAAACGCCCGATTTATAATTCCGTATGGCCTCCTCACTTTGTTTCAGTTGCTGTGCAGCCAGTCCAGCCAGGTAATAAGGAATCGGTTGGTTGGGGAACAAATCCTGTGCCCGTCGCGCTTCGGAGATGAGTGTGGGGTAGCGCGACAAATTGTAAAGGCTTAGAAGGTACTGCTGCCATACACTGTACTTTTGTCCGACCCCGTCGAGGGCAATGCAGCGGGTGTAGGCTTCCACAGCTTGTTCGTGCATATTTCGGTTGAAGGCGATCTCCGCCCGCACATTCCAAGCAGCCGACGACTCAGGATTGGCGCGCAGCATGCCTTCAGTTAAGCGTTCCGCAGCGGAGAGCGAGGCTGTATCACCCCCACCCCCTGCCGCTTTGGAGCCTTCTGAGAGGAGGCTCACAATGATTTGAATCTGCAAATCTTGGTCAACTTCATCCAAAAAGAAGCCCTGTTCAAGTAAGCGGCGTGCTTCCGAGGGGTTTTTCAGCACCCGCTGCACATCCGCCATGGCTAAGTAGGCCTTTCCGTTGCGCGGTTCAAGCTCCATGGCTTTGCGGAAGGCCTCTTGGGCCGACTTCACATCGCCCTGCTGGAAGGCGAGCTGCCCAAAATACATCCACAAATCGGCACGCATAGGCATGGCCAGGCAGAGATTGCGGATTTCCATCAGGGCTTTATCGGGTTTATTTTGCGCCTGCCAATATTGCCGCTTGGCTTCTGACACCTCCGGAGTAACGCCAACCTGCTTCTCCAATTGCTGCAAGGTCTTGATGGCCTCATCGTATTGACGCAGGGCCGCCTGCTGAGCAGCCAATTCCAAGCCCAGCTCATCGACAGGCTGTCCGGGCATCTGTCGCAAACGGATGATCCATTCTATGGCTTTAGAAGGCCTCCCCTTTTGGGTCGCCACATCAATACCCACCCTCAAATGCCAAGGGTTTTCGGGTTGCAGCACAATGGCCTCCTCGATCAAAGTTATGGCCTCCTCTACTTGCTCATTCAAGGTGAGCATGCGGGCCACTTCCACACGAGCCTGTGCATTGGTGGGGTCGAGTTTGATGATTTCTCTAAAA
>Ga0172367_10010339_pt1 | contig 10060 bp, 20 predicted proteins | sample Lak10m_FD_114542 | JGI IMG/M metagenome (GOLD analysis project Ga0172367, IMG submission 114542) | Freshwater microbial communities from Kabuno Bay, South-Kivu, Congo - kab_022012_10m | ecosystem: Environmental > Aquatic > Freshwater > Lake | place: Democratic Republic of the Congo: South-Kivu...
ATCCGTAAAATTTCAAACAAATTGTACAAGTAGGATTATTATCTAAATCCTCTTGTAATTCTTCTATGTATTTCCATTGTGAACAGTTACTACATTGTTCTAAATAGCGCAGTACTGTTTCTAGTTCTATGCTATTATCTTGTAAATCTTTATGCACCTGTTCTAGAGTCTTAGTAGTATTGACTAGTGCTTTTAGTACCTTGTGGAGCATTACGGGTTAAAAACTCCGTATTTAACATGCAGCTTCATATAAATTAATTTTCCAAGTTCGGGGAAAGTATCACAGAGTTGCATTATCTCCTTTACAGCATTTTTAAAGTTGTAAGGCCTATCGGGTACTTCTGGATTAATTAGTTGTTCACTCATAGTGGAGTACTTATAAGGGTATAGGTTTCAGGTTATTACCCGAAAGGAGGGATTTTTATAAGTACTCCACTATGAGCCCTATTTCTAGGTCTCGATAGTTTAATTATTTAGATACACTGATTAAATAATTATAATTATTTATGATCTTATTCGAACATTTTTTAGATGTTCGTATATTTAAGTATTCCAGTACTATAGCTTTATCTAGTAGTCTTAATAAACTATTAAACATATCTATATCTAATTCTGTGATTTTTCTTGCTACTGTTTCAGGTATTTCTGCTCGTTTAACTAATATATCTCTAGAACAGTGTGCTCCTATAGATACTACATACTCTAAGGCTTTTTTACACTCTTCTAAATATACATAATTTATACTATGTGCTTTTGCATACCCTATTCTACCTAATCTATAATACTCCCTAGCTTCTGGTATATTTTCTAGTATTAATTTTTGGTATTGTCTACCAGATGATATTGCTGATATAGTTTCTTTACTAATACTTGTTTCTAGGCTAAGTATATCAAAAGACTTACTTGGATAGTTAATTAAGGCCCTAAAAACTTCTAATATACTGGAGTTTTTATTAATACTACCTGAATTTTCTTTAATGCTAAGCCTATTTTTTATTTTTAAGGATAATTCGGGGTATTTTAAATGTACCCACTCATGACCACCTTTAATAATATAATGAATAGTACTCTTGTCTACCCCAGTAGTTTCTTCAATTTTTGAAGCTGTATACGTAGAGGAAGCTAGTAATTTTAGAGCTTCTTCTATTTGAAGGTTAGTATATTTAGAAGAACCATGAAGTTCTCCCCAATGTTTTTGTCTTACTGATAAAAGTTGCATGAAAGAACCTTCTGTTATATTTGTTTGATTATACCCATTATAGTAGGAATCAAACTCATTAATATAACTTTCTTCTATCTCAAGCAACTTCTCAATAGTTCTAAGCTCTTCTATTAATAGAAACTGCAGATTTGGATTAATATTAAAAGCACTCTGTAGTTTTTTATTTTCGTGCTTATTATTACGTAGTTTTGAAAAATGCTCTATTTTTCTTTTATTAATATGAATAGAAGAACCAATATACCACTTATCTCCTACCTCATCATAAATTCCATATATACCAATCATTTTGTACTTTCGGATACCAAAAATACATTATATCATAAGTATTAAAACTTTCAAGATAATTTTTTGCAAGGTCTTGAATCTTTAGGGTATCTCTCTGGATTATTTAAAAAATGAAGAAGAAAGAATACATTGCAGCCTAAATGACTTAGGTGTGATAAGCCCGTCTCAGGATCTAGATCCTCACCTTTTTGATATGCAACTAAATGTCTAAAACAAGCATTTAGTACCCTTTGATGGTCTAATCCCCCATTTTGGCAGAAATTCCATGCCGCATATTTCTTTTTACCAAACTCTAGTACTTTAAGGATTTCTTCTACGGAATCCCAAGGAATTAATGACCAATCTAGTTTTCCGTCATCAAACTTTAAAGCTATATCTTTAAGAGGTTGATCTGATATAGGCATAATAGGATTGTATCCGCAAGATTTACATTGAGTATAAAGTGATGTAGGAAGCCCACATTTAAAACAGTTTATTGTGTGATATTGTGCGTTATTAATTGACATTATTTTCTCTTTGTTAGTTCTTTTTAGTATACTTAGTAGTGTGGGTTGGGTATCACGACTTTGCCCGCGCTCTGAACCCGACTAAATATACTAAAAAGAACCACCCCTTTCGGGGTGGAATACTATAGCATTGCACTATAGGAAGGTTTAAAGGATACCTTCAACATTGGGTTTACTAATAGTACCCAACTATTAGTGACTCATTTGGGTTCAGAGAGTCTTCTGATGTTGGCTATTATCATGCCAGCTAAGCAACTTCACGAGATTATCGTGAGATAAAGTCTCTCACAGGTTAGCAACTATTTCGGAGCGCAAATACGTGGACTCTCGCACCATAGCGCCGTTATTTAACGATTAACGGTAAACGACCTTAAAGTAAGCTATTGGATAGTCGAGGCGTCCATCTAGGAATACATCAAGGATTTTTACCCAGCTCTCACCGGGATTTATTATCGAAACCACTACAAATGGATTTATTCAATAAGCAGGTTTCTCCATAACAGTTTGTAGACAATTACTTCTGATACCTTAATCAGACTTCTTTTATTTGGGGTGAAGTCGCATAATATCCCACAAAGAGCCATAAATTCCTTGTTGTGAGCAAAGCACTTCGTATGTTATATTCGATAAGCGGGGAAGGCTGTCACTGTAAAGTAATTTGTTTAGTAAGTTCTAACTAAAACGTAAGTATTATCACCTATATCCATCATTTCAATTTCATCTAGGATGAAATCATTAACGATACGGTAATTTTCCCAAGTTTCTTCTGAGATAGCTCTCTTTAGTCCAGCTGAAATTTCAAGAGGCCACTCAAGGTAATCTTGGTTACCCAAAATATCTGGGATACCTATAATACTATCTACACATGCTTCTAGTGCCTCATTTACTTCTTTAGGAAGTCCATCAACATCAAAGATAGGTAGTGTGTACAAAAGTTTTCTCCGCTTTGGTTAAAATCAAACTGTAAATAATATTATACGCGAGTTGTAAAAAATTTTCAAGTCGAAATTTTTGAAGCTTTTCCTACCCTTACTCTTTCTTTGAGCAATGCAGGCACTTCCTTCTTCTTTTTCATAATTGAGAGCAACTCTTTTACAATTGCGTTGGTGTTAGGGTTTATGCCTTTTCTTATACAAGACTCAATATAAGCTGGAAGTAATTTATCCATTACTAGATTTTCTAAGGCTTCAATATATTCCTGTGTATATCTCATTTCGACATTAATTCTGCAATTTTTAGTATTATAACACTCATGGGGAACTTTTGTCAATGCTCAATATTTCGGTGGTGGCGCAGAAGCTCAGATTTTTAATCTCGAAAACATTTTTACGTATCCAATCTGAGATGAGTAGAATCGCATTTTTAATCTTGATTCAGTATCCAAGAAGATGTATAATACAATAATCAAAACTATGCAAAAAAGTTAAAGCTATGGTAGTCACTGTTAAGTTTTTGATTGAGATAAAATTTAACCAATTATCATTTTGGACTTGACTTTTACTAATAAAAAGCGTATAATTATTATTTAAATTGATGGAGAAAGATATGTTTACAATAAGCGAACAAATTGAAGAGCTTGAAATTTGGTGTGCTGGACTAGAAATTAAACTTCCTGAATATACTATGAGGGAGAAGCTTAATAGAGCACAAGAAGCTCGTAAATTCCTAAGAACTGCTAGAGAGTTTATGAAACAAGCTCGGGAGGTACTAGAAGAACATGAATGAAAATAATCTAAAAGAGATGATATTAGAATACATAGGTACACTGGATAATACTCATAAGGAGGAGTGGTACTTTACAGATAGACGTATGCATTATATTGTTTTATCAAGATTCATGAAAGAAACTTTCGGAATTGAACTAGGAGATTAAGAATGCTTACACCAGCGGAAATGTTAACTATTGCTATTCGTATAGCAAGTAAGGCCCATCTGGGTCAATTTGACAAAGCAGGGGAACCATATATTCTACACCCTCTCAAGGTAATGTATAAACTCAAGACTACCGATCATGAGCTAATGGCTATTGCAGTCCTTCATGATGTACTAGAGGATACTACTGTTTCCGAAGAGGACTTAGTTGATTGTGGATTTAGTTCTCGCGTTATTGAGGGGATTAAGAGTGTCACTAAAATTCAAGGCGAGTCTTATGATGACTATAAGAAGCGAGTATTTGTAAACCGCGATGGTATGCTTGTAAAGAAAGAAGATTTGCGACATAATAGCGACCTGAGACGGTTGAAAGGTACTACTGAAAAGGACATCAAACGTGTCGAACGGTATATGAAGTTCTATGATGAAATTTGTGAAAAACTAGGAGATTAAGAATGCTCGCACCAAGTATTAAAACTGAACGTACAGTTAACTTTCTAGAATTACTTAAGTATATCAAAGAAACTAAAAATATAGAAATTGATATTTATGATATTTTTTATGATGATTTTTGTAATGATTGCTACAAACGATTTTATAGGGATGACGCGGATTACCCAGACTTAGAGGTAGACCCTAAGTGGTTTGAGGAGAAAAACTTCATTGTCTCTCAAACTATTGGGGAACTGTATGGTTGGGATGAATCTGAATATGTTTTAGTAGAGATAACATGGTAAGAATTATTAAAACTGAGCCGGATAAAAGCGTAGTTAAAGAAGTAATCTGTAAGAATTGCGGAGTTACCTTAGAGTATACTCCTAAGGATAAACAAGTAGACTATTCTACGGACTATTTAGGTGGGAGGGACCACTATAGTTTTATATGCTGCCCTAACTGTACTGATAGGGTTTTAATATGATTAAGGAGTGATATTAATGAGTGAACCGCAAGTAGAAAATGTAGCAGCCGAAACCTTCCGCAAATTGGCAACTATTCGACGTATTGATAAGTTGGAACCAATTGAAGGGGCAGATCGGATTCTCAAAGCCACTGTGGGTGGCTGGCAACTCGTAACAGCAAAGGATAATAACTTCAAGGAAGGTGATCTTGTCGTATACTGTGAGATTGATAGTTGGATTCCAACTGAAGTAGCCGAGTTCCTTTCTAAAGGTAAGGAACCTCGTGAATTTAATGGGGTGAAGGGTGAGCGTCTGAAGACAATCCGGTTGCGTGGGCAGATCAGTCAGGGCTTGATTCTCCCATTTGAAGGTGACGGTGTACCCGAATCCCTAGATAAATGGAAATTGGAACAGTTATTCCCAGATACAATGTGTGACCATGTTAAAGAAACTGGTCAGTTTGAAGGTGCCGATGTTACTGAAGTTCTTGGTATTCAGAAGTGGGAAAAACCACTGCCAGCTCAATTGGCTGGTCAGACGCGCCGTTACTTCCCTAGCTTTCTTCGGAAAACCGACGAAGAGAGAGTTCAAAATTTGAAGAAAGAAATCAAACAATGGTATGAAGATGGTATTGTTTGGGAAGTGTCTGAAAAGGTAGATGGAAGCTCTATGACGGCATATGTCAGGAACCTTCTGGAAGATTATTATGATCAATTGGAGCTGAATATTGATTTTGGGGTGTGTTCCAGAAATCTGGAACTCAAGATGGATCAAGAAGGCAACTCGTTCGTTGATACCGCGAAGAACTCTGGATTGATTGAAGCTATGAAGTCTATTGGCAAGAACTATGCTGTACAGGGTGAATTGTACGGCGTTGGAATCCAAGGCAACAATGAAGGCATCACCGGTATTCGGTTTGCGTTGTTCAATGTGTGGGATATTGATGAACAGAAATACTTGAGCTACTATGATCGTTGGGCTTATTGGAAAGAGTTGGTGGCCCATGGGGCCGAGATTGACCACGTTGGTATTATCCATGATAACTTTGTTCTCCAAAGTGATTCTATCGATGATCTTCTGCAAATGGCTGAAGGTAAGAATGCTGCTGGTAATGAGCGAGAAGGTTTGGTGTTCAAGAGTAAGTGTGGACAATTCTCATTCAAAGCTATCTCCAACAAATTTTTGATGAAGAATGATGGTTGATATGGGAAGAATATTGATGATCTTGAAGGGGGATATACTTGGCTAACATTCCAGTAGGGTATATGCCTAACTGTACTGAGAGGATTTTAGTATGATTACTAAAAAGATAGCTTTAGAGTCTCTTGAAGACTTAAGAAATGATATGTGGGGTTTAGCAACCTATGAAGATAATTACTCTAATTTTACAAGCAAAGAGGCTTGGAAGAATTTGCATGATATGCAAGAGTACAGAATGAGGATGGTCTATCAACTTGAAAATTTCATTGAAAGTTTACCGGAATGAGTAAAAAAATTCTAATTATAAGTATTGCACTAATGCTAACAGGATGTCTAGAACCAGAGGTACGAGAAACTACTCGGGAGGATGCTAATAATTTAGTTAATTCCCTAGTATACGTAAAAGCATCTAATGGCCTTTGCTTTGGGGTTACCTCTACCTTTCGTGTATCTTCAAATGGTACAGGTGCTTTTAATAATCTAATCGTTAATGTACCTTGTGAGAAACTAACTAATGATTGAACTTAAATATGTTCCAGATGATAACTATTCTGTAGTAGTTACTTCTAAGGTAGAGCCAGATATAGATGGCTTAGCAGAGATGTTTACAAATTTTATGAGAGGTGTTGGGTATTATGGTTATCAGGTAGTTATTGAGCCTGAACAGGTTTACCATACCTCTACAAGTATTTTAGAAGGGATTAATAGTGAAATTCAAATTACTTAGTGATCTACATATGGAGGGCAGAGCGTTCCATTATGAGTATAATGGAGAGGAGGCTCTCTTCCTAGCAGGAGATATTCATACCCTGGAGCGGCACCACCAGCTTATCGAACAGGTTCCTCAAGATGTACGTATTTTTATGGTAGCTGGTAACCATGAGTATTACCACGGGGATTTTGAGGAGGTTAAGGAAGCCTTAAGAGTCTTTGAAAGAATCTACCCTAACTTTCACTTCCTAGACAATGGGGCGGTGTGCTTTAAAGATGTTGAAATCTTTGGCGGAACTATGTTTACAGATTTTGACCTACATGGGCCTAATGAGATGTACTTTGCTAAAGAAGCTGCTAGGTATATGATAGCTGACTTTACACACATTAGGGACTGGACTCTGAATAAACACTGTGATGAGTTCATAGTCTTCGAACGGAACTTCGTTCCGTGGTTGAAGCAGACTGAGGGTAGGAAGCGTATTGTTATAACGCACTTTATGCCTACTGAGTATGGCGGAAATCCTGTGTTTAAAAATAATCGTTTGAACCCGTACTTTACTTGTAATATGGAAAGGTATATGGGCTGGGAAGGGTTTTGGCTATGTGGACATGGTCATGATACTAGAGATGTACTTCTAGGAGATACTAGAGTAGTTATGAATCCTAGAGGGTATCGTGGCGAAGACCATAATGGTTTTAATCCTAATTTAATATTAGAAATTTAAAGGGGAGAGAATTTTGGGGTTTGATATAAGTGCAGTTTTAATGGTAGGTCTTCCTTGGGATAGTTTACCATTTGATATTCAAATGTGTTATGAAGAGGATGGTGAATACCCAGAGTTAGATATAGTAGCTCCTTATTTTGATAGTAATTTTAAGGACTGTTTATTTGGTAAAATTATTGAGCGAAGTGAGGATTATAATGCTTTAACTATACATATGGATAAAGTTATGGCTGATATAGTTATAGCTCAAGATAGATTAGTTGGGATTCTAGGAGACGATCTTCGAATTCTTCTGGTTCCTAATATTTTGTAAGGAGAGTGTAATGGCAACTTTTGTAGTAACAACAATTAGTACATTTAAGCATAAATACTTTGTAGAGGCGGCTAACAAGGACGAAGCGGTTGAAGCGGTTCTAGGTATAGGAGATGCTGGAGGTTATCAAATACATCTAGGTGAAGCCGCTTTTGAGGTTGAGTCTACTGATGCAACTCAAGAGGAATTTCACAGATACGTAACTGGAAAAGGCTATTTTTAGTCTTGATTTCATTCCTTTTTCAGCGTATAATATATTTATAAATTGAGAAAGGAAGAAAATCATGTCTAAGAGAAGAGGTATTTCTAGAGCAGAGCAAGCAGAACAATATATGTTTAAACTAGCTAATAGGGATGCATCTAAGGTAGAGGGGTTTTCATTACAGATATGTGACGATTATATCCTTACTAAGGTAAATGGTGTGACTACCTATTTGTACTCAGTAGTCAGTTTCTACCTAGAAGATGATTAAACCTAAACAAGACCCTAGAACTGGAGTATATTACGTCCAGCTAGATGATAAGAACAGGATAGAGTCACTAAGACTAGAAGATTTAATTAAGCATTTGGAGAAATATTATGAAGTGGTGGAAGAAGAAGGAAGAGAGTACTTACGTTCTAGAGACAATAGTAAAGGTTCCTAAGTTATTGCTATACATTCAGTTTAAAAATGGTCAAACAATTCAAACTGTAACAGACTCAGATAACCCAGAGTTTTTCAAAGAACTATTTGATGATTGGAAAACCTCAACTAGAAATAACATTTCTTTCTCTAAAGGAGCAGTAAACCTAGCATTTCGACGGACAGATATTAAGTTCATGTACACTACAATGGAATATCGTCCAGCTACCCGGTGAGAAAAAATTGGTTTGACAAATTTATAAAAGTATGCTAAAATATTATATATATTTTGGAAGTATGACAAAGATATTACACACTCTAGTACGAAGTTTAGAATTTAGAGTTTGTAGGCTTAGAAGTGAGGTTACGAACGAGAAACTACTAAACTCTCAATAATTCGCAGAACTTCGAACGACTAGAGTGTGTGGCAATAAATTTGATTGATTTGGGCAAATTGTAACTATTGTTTTTATAAAAATTTTAAAGCGAATTCCCCCACTCTTGAAATTGCCCACTCTAGGAAAAATGCAACCTGCTAGATGCAAATTAAATTCTAGCATAATTAAAGGATAGAAATGATTAAGAATGATATTAGTACTATTAATTGGTCTAAAGGACTAGGAGAGATACCCTCAGGTGTTAAGATTAAGGAACATATAGGTGTTCCTAGTTATGCTAATTGGGTACTACCACAGTTAGCTGCTTTATTTAATAAAGTAGTTGTACTTAAACGTAGTTCTAGTGGTTTAGTCTCCTTTCAGGAGACTTTCACTACGCTTCGTAAAGCTTTAGGGTCAGGCTCAATTTACTTTGAAAGTGGTTCTACTATTAGTTTAGAAGAATTTAGAGGTATTTTAAGATTTCTTAATCATGCTCCTAGAGGGGATATTATGCCTTCCGGAGTATCACAATCTAGTAGTGTAGGAGTTAGGTATGGTACCGGAGTACCTCTAATTCTTTCTTTTTTCAAAGAGTTTAGAAATGTTGGTTATATGGAGTGGGACTGGTCTGAAGACTCTAAGTATATTAACATTTTTGTTGATAGGGACTTTGCTAAGATAGTTCCTTTAATTAGAGATAAATGGGTTTGTCCTTGGAATACTACTGAGTTGTTAGAGTTTACTGAAACTGCTTCAATTTACAAAAGTGGGTCAAAGTCGGGTCAATGTAGAACTCTATCTCAGATGACTAGTTTTAATAAGATAGGTAATGAATTTGATGATTTAGATAACGTGCCTGCTTGGTTTAAACCTATGTTATGTCAAACTTGGTTATTCCAACCACATATTATTTCTAAATATGCAATTAATAATGTATTGGATCTAGATAATCAAGTTGCTTCAATTAGAGGGGATTTAAATTTACTAGTTAATAGCTCTTCTGAAGACTCAGTGTGGGATTAAAATGAAATATACTGCTGAAATAGTTAAAAGTATAACTGAAAGATATATTGCTGACCCTAGCGTTGTACCAATCTTAGCTAAGGAGCTAGATGTACCTGAAAGGTCAATTATCGCTAAATTAAGCTCTTTAGGTATCTATAAGCGTAAAGAGTACCTTAATAAGCGTGGTGAAGTTCCTATTAAGAAAGAAGAATATATAGAACGTATTGCTACGTTACTAGATATGAATGTTGAGATAATGGAGTCTTTAGAGAAGGTAACTAAGACTGTGTTAATGCAAATGGAAGAACGTATTAAG
>Ga0172367_10010340_pt1 | contig 10059 bp, 7 predicted proteins | sample Lak10m_FD_114542 | JGI IMG/M metagenome (GOLD analysis project Ga0172367, IMG submission 114542) | Freshwater microbial communities from Kabuno Bay, South-Kivu, Congo - kab_022012_10m | ecosystem: Environmental > Aquatic > Freshwater > Lake | place: Democratic Republic of the Congo: South-Kivu...
CCTGTTGGTCGGCGTCAGGCAAAAGTCTGTCACCTACGCCATTGAGGACGCCAGGGAGAGCGCCGATCTTGCCATCTCCTGGCTCAAAGAACTCAACTTGGATGGATGAAACCAAAGACCGTGAGGCGAGGGGATGTCTGGATGACGTTTCTGGGCCTCCTGACAAAAACGACCAATGGGCTCTGAACAATCAGACCCCGCCTTGGCCAAAGCAGGCTCAGTTTTCGAGTGTCCATGATAGGTGAAGGGCCACCATCTTAAGCGAATCCAAATGTTGGATTTCAGCTCTGTCGTAACGGTTGGCCGTTCAAGTCTTTTCCGCATAAACAGCGCAGATTCAAGGCGAGAGAAGAGATCGCGACTGCCGGCGAATCGGGCAACTATGCACCACTTTAAACCACTTTTGAGACGAGGGTTCGATTCCCTTCACCCGCTCCATTCATTATCAAGGACTTACGAAGCTGTGCAAGTCAAGTGCAAGTGAAACACCGAGGTTAAGCTTCGTTTTCTTCCCTCTCAAAACACTCAGCTTTTCGGCATTTCAAGCCGAGTTCGATTCACGGATGCCGCAAGCCCAGGTCGCCATCTCTCCATTTTCCCAGTGTAAACGACTGCTTCCCCAGCGAAGAACTGGATCGGAGGAGTGCAGTTGCCCAAACTCTCGCTCCCCCTGGCTCAGTTTGGCTAGGTCACGTTAGTGGCACGAGTGACATCCACATGCCTCACGCGAAACCAGATGGCGTAGAGCGCGGGCAGGAAAGCCAACGTCAACACCGTGCCGACGGCAGTGCCTCCGATCAGCACATAAGCCATCGAGCCCCAGAACACGGAATGGGTGAGCGGAGTAAATGCCAGCACGGCGGCCAGCGCGGTCAGGATGACCGGACGCGACCGTTGGACGGTCGCCTCAATGATCGCGTGATAGGGATCAAGACCGTCCTCTTGATTGGAATGAATCTGCCCGATCAGGATGAGGGTGTTCCGCATCAAGATGCCCGACAGTCCGATCAAGCCGAGGATGGCATTGAATCCAAAAGGTTGATGAAAAATCAGCAACGTCGGCACTGCACCGATCAGTCCAAGCGGGCCTGTCAGCATCACCATCCACATCGCCGAGAAAGAGCGCACCTGAATGATGATGACTGCCAGCATGAGCAGGATCATGAGCGGGAAGAGTGGCAAGAGCGCTGAGTTGGCTTTCGTTGCCTCCTCGATCGAGCCCGCCATCTCGATGCGATAGTTTTCCGGCAGGGATTCCCGGAGCGGAGCGAGTTTGGCCCAAATCGCGGAAGAGACATCCGGCGGTTGGGTGGATTCAACATTGTCGCCGCGCACCGTAATGGTGGGAACGCGGTCGCGCCGTTTGATGAGTGGATCTTCCGATTGAATCTCAACTCGTCCAATTTGGCTCAGCGGAATCGCTTTTCCATCCCGGGTCAAAAGGGTGAAGTTTTCCAGCTTGGTTGGATCGAGTCGCTCCGGCCCGGCACTCCTCGCGACCAGATTTACTGTCCGAATGTTCTCACGAACCTGGGTGATGGTTTGACCGCTCAGGAGAAACTGCAACTGCTGCGCCGCCTCTGCGGGTGAAAGCCCGATGAGTTGCAACCGCTCTTGATCCAGAACGAAGTGTAATTTGGGAACGCGTTCGCCCCAATCCACGTTCACGGTGCGCATGTGCGGGTCGTTGCGCATGATTTCTTCAACGTTTCGGGCGATTTCTCGGACTTTATTTGGATCAGACCCCATCACCCGAAAAGCAATGGGGAAAGGAGAGTAAGGACCAAAGACCAGCTGCGCCGCGCGAACCCGTGCTTCCGGAGCGAGGCCATCGGCGGCCGCCTGGCGCAGGCGCAACTTGAGACGATCTCTTGCCCCCGCATCCGGCGTCAAAACCACGATCTTCGCAAAGGAGGGATCAGGCAGCTCGGGGTTGTAGGAAAAGAAGAACCGCGGTGCACCCGCCCCGATGTAGGCGGTCACGATCTTCGCTTCGGGTTGTTGCGACAGCCAGTGCTCGACCTTCTTGGTCGCGGCGCTCGTGGTCTCAATGCTCGTTCCAAACGGAAGCTGGACTTCGACCAGTAGTTCCGGTCGGTCGGAGTTCGGGAAGAACTGTTTCTTCACGATTACCATGCCTCCGCCTGTCAGCAAAAACGCACCCACGACAATTCCCGCCACGGTGAATTTTCTCTGCACGCACCACATGATGAGTCGGCGCAGCCGAGCGTAGCCCGGGGTGGAATAGATTCCCGCGTGACCGCCGTGCACGGCTTTGATTTCCGGCAGCAGTTTTACACCAAGATACGGCGTAAAAATCACCGCCACGATCCATGAGGCAATCAATGAGAATCCGACAATCCAGAAGATGTTCCCGGCGTATTCTCCCGCGGAAGAACGCGCGAAACCGACGGGCAGAAATCCGATCACGGTGACGAGCGTCCCGGCGAGCATCGGTGCTGCGGTATGACTCCAGGCGTAAGCCGCGGCCTGAATGCGATCCATTCCCTCCTCCATTTTCACCACCATGGATTCGATCGCGATGATTGCATCGTCCACCAGCAGCCCCAGCGCGATGATGAGCGCGCCGAGGGTGATTCGATCAATGACCCGGTCTGTGACCATCATGACCACAAACACTGCGCCCAAGGTCAGCGGGATTGCCGCCACCACGACAATTCCAACGCGCCATCCGAGACTCAGCAGGCTGACCAGCATCACCACACCGACCGCCATCGCGAACTTGATCATGAACTCGTTCACCGCCGAGCTGACGTTGACGGCTTGATCGGTGATTTTTTTCAGGCCGACTCCCAGCGGCAGATTGGAGGAAATCCTATCGCTTTCGGCGCGCAGGGCCTTGCCGAGATCCAGCCCGTTCCAGCCTTCCTTCATCACGACACTCAGCAACAGCGAAGACTCTCCATTGTGCCGAATGACAAAGGTTGCCGGGTCTTCGTAGCCGCGCGTGACCTCCGCGATGTCCGACAGTTTGAAGCTCTTTCTGCCGGCTACGATCGGCGTGTCACGGATTTTCTCGATGTCGCCGTAGGCGCCATCAAAGCGGACGAAAACCTGCGCGCCATCCGTGTCAACCGACCCGGCGGGCGTCACTGCATTCTGTCGGGCAAGTGCGGCAAAGATGTCGGCTGGCGAGATGCCCAGCGTCGCAAGCTTCGGATAAGAAAACTCGACGAATACCCGCTCCTGCTGTTCGCCCACAATGTCCACCTTCTTGACTCCCGGCACGTGCAGGAATCTTTGTCGGAGCTCTTCGGCGACGCGAGTGAGCCCGCGCAGCGGCATCCCCGGAGCTTCGACCGAGTAGAGCGCGAACGAGACATCCGAGTATTCGTCGTTCACAAACGGCCCGATTGCGCCCTGCGGCAATTTGCGGGCCTCATCTCCAAGTTTCTTTCGCGCTTGATAGAACTGCTCGGCAACTTCTTTGGGCGGAGTTTTATCGAGAAGTTGGAGCGTCATCAACGCGAGCCCGGGTCGGGTGATGGTTTCCACCCGATCGTACCAGCGCAACTCCTGGAGTCTTTTCTCCAGCGGTTCGGCCACGAGGTCCTGCATTTCCTGGGCGGTCGCCCCGGGCCAGACCGCAGTCACCGTGAGCACTTTGATCGTGAACGAGGGGTCTTCCGCACGGCCCAATTGGAAGTAGGCATAGAAGCCCGCACAGGCCGAAGCGAAGATGAAGAACAGCGTGATCGCGCGTTCCCGAACGGCGAGGGCCGAGAGATTAAAGCTTTGCATTGGTTGGTCCTCCCGATTTCCCGAATTTGACGACCTGTTCCTCGTGGAGGAGATGGGCTCCGAGCGCGACCACCTTCTCACCGGTTTCGATTCCACCGGACACGACGACTTCGTCCCGACCCATTGAAGCAATCTGGATGGAGCGGAACCTTACTTCCGACTTCGCGTTCACGATCCAGACGCCCGGCCCATTACCGCGATCGTAGACCGCTCCTACGGGCAATCGAACGAACTTATTTTCAGAGTTGTTCGTCGTGAGCAGTGTCACGGTGACGGTCGAGCCAAGCGGGGCTGCAGCGGCTTCACCCTCGAGGACATAGCGTGCCGCAAACGTTCGACTTGTCGGGTCTGCCGCTTCGGAGAGTTCGCGCAGTCTGGCCTGATGAACTTGATCTCGCCCATACAAGCGAGCCGATGCAGTTGTTCCCAAATCAGGCCGCACGGCCTCGGGCAGGTTGATCAAGGCTTCCCGCGGACCATCCTGCGCCAGTTGAATCACGGTTTGGCCTGCGGCTACGACCTGACCCGGTTCGCTCGACGTCCGAACAATCACTCCATCGGCATCTGCCAGCAAAACGGCATACTCACTGGAGTTGTTACTGACTCTCGCCTGAGCTTCCGCCGCGCTCAACTGCGCCTTGGCGCTGTCCAGTGCAGCGCGAGTCTGATCATATTCCTGACGCGACACCGCACGGGTTGCGACCAGCGCGGCAGCGCGCGCTTCATCCGCTTTGCTTTGGGTGTATTTGGCCCGGGCCGCCTCGACGTTTGCCTGTTGTGCGGCCACTGAGAGTTTGAGGTCCACGGAATCAAGCCGCATCAGGACCTGACCTTTCTGAACGCGCTGTCCCAGATTGACTGATCGTTCCAGGATTTTTCCGCCGACTCGGAATCCAAGGTCACTTTGCACGCGGGCTTCGACGATCCCGGTGAAGGTTCTGCTATTCGTGCGAGCCGCCACCGCCTCAAAGACCTCCACTTTCGGAGACTGGAGGCGCGGATCTTTCGCGGCTGGCTTGGACTCGCCCGCAATCAAGGCTGCCATCAGCCCTCCTGCAAGCAGGCCTATGGCCATCATCGGCCACCGATATTGTTTCACAAAGCTGGCTTTGTCCGTGACGACAGCGTTTTCCGGTTTGGATGCCTTCTGTGGAGTCGTCGGTTGCTGGCGCACTCCGACGGCGGGTTCGTTGACTGATTGATTCATAAAGTGTTTGGAGGTGAAATTGGTGTGTAGATGGGCTAGTTGCCTTTGGCCTGCCAGCCGCCACCTAGCGCTTTATAAAGTTGAATGGTGGCGATCAATTCTCCCACCCGTGCTTGCACTTGCGCACGCTGGGTTGGATAGAGCTCCTGTTGGGCCTGGAGTAATTCATAGTAACCTGACCGTCCGCCTTCATATCGCTGGGTGGCCAGGTCAACGGCTGAAGCCAGTGCGGTAGCAGCCTTTTCACTATAGGCACGAACTTCCCCAAGCTTTTGCCGGGCAATCAATGCGTCCGACACTTCCTGAAGGGCCGTCAGAATATTTTGTTCGTAGGCCGCTTTGGCTTCTTCGAACCTTGCCTTGGATCCGCGGTATTGCGCGCGAATCTGTCCCCCTTGGAAGATTGGGCCGGTCAGAGTAGCGCCAGCATTCCACACGTTGGCCGTACCGGCGGTGAAAGCCGACAGCTCCGGGCTGGCCTTGCCGATGAATGTGGTAAGGCCGATCTGAGGGAAAAAGTTCGCCCGGCTTGCTCCGACATTGGCATTGGCCGCGATGAGGAGTTGCTCACTCGCGAGCACGTCGGGCCGGCGACGCAACAGCTCGCTCGGCAACCCGGCGGGAATATCCGGGGCGACCAGCGGCTGGTTGGTGATGGGGTTTCGGGCAATCGGTCCAGGGTTGCGGCCCAACAGAACGCTGAGCTGGTTCTCCGTGGTGGCAATGCTGAGTTCCAACTGCGGGAGATTGGATTCGGCATTGGCCAGGGCGGCAGCGGTTCGATCCGTTTCGAGTTTGGAGGCGGCACCGTTGGTCAATCGGTCGGAGAAAAGCTGGTAGCTCCCTGCGAACGCGTTGGTGGCCGCACGCTGGATGGCGAGCTCCTCATCGAATTGCAACAACCGGAAATAGGCGATCGCCACTTCGCTCACGAGGGCAGTCGTGACACCGCGCCGGGCATTGTCCGTAGCGAGATACTCCGCACGGGCGGCTTCGCTCATCCGCCGAATGCGTCCCCAGAGATCCACTTCCCAGAACGCGTTGAGGTTAACCTGCGCGGAACTCGCCGTTTCGCCCATCGAAGGGAAAGGAGAGTTGAAGAGTGCGTTGCGGCCACGTCCAACCCCTCCGCCGTAGCCGATCTTCGGCAAGAGCGGCGCTCGGGCGGCAATCGCCATACTTCGGGCCCGCTCAACTCGCGCCACGGCTTGCCGGAGGTCGTAGTTGTTCGTGACCGCCGTGCGAATTAGTTGCGACAGAGTCGGGTCTTTGAAGACTTCCCACCAATGCAGATCGGCGAAGGAATTGGTGGACTGATTTGCAGCGAAGCGAAAATCACTGGGCACGTCCACTGTGGGCCGTTTGTAGTTCGGACCTACGGCGCAACCCGCCAATGCTAGCGCGAGAAGGGAAAGGAAACTGAGAATCTTGGTTTTCATTGGGCTTTCATGACGCGGGAGAAAACAGCCTGGTGCAGCCAGCGCGGAGTGCCCCAGATAAACATGGCCATCACTTTGTTGGGCAACCCCGGCACGATGCTCATGCACCCGGCGTTCAGTGAACGAATGCCGGCGCGTACCACGGGGGCGGGTTGCATCATCAACAGTCGCAATATCGGCGTTACCTTCATCTGAGCCGCCTTTGCGAATCCTGTGTCCGACAAGCCGGGACAGAGTGTCGTCACCGTGATTCCGTCGGGCTTTAGCTCGCGATTGAGGGCTTCGCCGAGGCGCAACACGTAGGCTTTGGCGGCGGAATAAACAGCGAAGTTCTCGACACCGAGATTCGCCAACAGGCTCGCGACGAGCAGGATTTTCCCGCGACGCCGTTTCCGCATGTCCTGCGCGAAGACGTGCGTGACAGCGGTCAGGCTCGCGACGTCCAGTTGCACCATCGAAAGCGCGGCGTTGAGCGCAGCGTCCGCAAACGGGCCCTGCAGTCCGTGGCCGGCGTTGTTGATCAGGATGTCAATCGCGATACCCCGCTCGCGAAGCCGTTCCTGCAATCGAACAATTGCCGCGACATCGGAGAGATCAACCTGCTCCACGACGACCTCAACGCGATACTCTTGGCGGAGCGTCTCGGCCAGAGCTTCCAGCCGGTCAAGTCGCCGCGCCACCAAGACCAGCGCATAGCCTTGCTGGGCGTACTGCCGCGCAAACTCTTCGCCGAAGCCGCTTGATGCACCCGTGATAAGGACCCAGGTTCTGGTTTTTAATGTGGTGTGCATATACACATACAAGTTCTAATTTTTTGCCTTCAAGGCATTCGAGTTTCGGTTAGTTCCTCAGAGCCAACGCTGCCGTTTCAAGATCGGAGAGGATGTCCGACCAACGCTTTTCACCGAGAGTTTTGACTGCGGCGCCCTGGGCGGCATTCCAAGCCGGGATGAGTTTCTCAATCTGCTTTTTGCCTTTGGCCGTAATTGCGAGTTCCACACGATTGCCGTGTCCGCCTCCGACAGCCTGCACAAAGCCATCCCGCTGCAATGGACGGAGGTTTCGCACCAGCGACGTACGTTCCAAACCGAGCCAGTCGCTCAACTCCGCCATGCTCCAAGTCTCCTTGGAACTCAACGAGAGCAGAATCGTCCCCTGCGTTGGACGGATTCCGTGCCGCCGCATCTCCGCGTCATAAAACTGCGTCACCGCCCGCGCCACCCAACGCAAGTTGAAGCACACGCAGTTTTCCACCGCCGCCATGTTGAGTACTTCCGACATCTTGATGTGTATATGCACGTTCTTCACGAAAACGTCAACTTCGATTTTGGATCAATTTTTTGTCGCGGGCAAAAGGCACCTGAAATCAGGCCTTCGCTTGGCGTCCGACCGAAAAGATCCCAACCAACGGGAGTGCAACTATTTTAACCTAACCTAACTTCCCTAAGAATTATAGCAAAACCTCGATTTCATTGGTGTTTTGTAAAATAGTGTAGCAAGTAATAGTGATAGTATTACTGATGTATGTATTGACTGTAAATTAACTATGTGATTATTCTGTAGCCCGTGTTTGTTCAAACCACCACTTCCTCGCGCAAAAACGGCAAAACCTACATCTCCTATCTCGTTCGCGAGTCCTTCCGAACCCCCGATGGTCCCCGGTCCCGCACTGTTTGCAATATCACCGATCTGCCCGACCACATCCGGGATATCATCACTGCCTCCCTCAAGGGTCAGAGTTTCCTGCCCGCCGACCAAATCCACCTTCATGAGGCGCTCGACTACGGCGGTCTGGCTGTCCTCAACGATGCCTGGTCGCGTTTCCGGCTCAAGGAACTCTTCGCCGACATCGGTTCCTCCCGCCAGCGTGGACTGCTACAGGCGGTCATTTACAGTCGGCTGCTCTTCCCTTGCGCCAAGCTCTCGCTGGCTATGAGGGCAGCAGGTACCTGGCTGCCCCAGGCCTGCGGCCTGGAGGCTGACGAATCCTTTGACGAGGACGATATTTACGCCGCGATGGATCAACTCAACGGCCATTGGGTAAAGCTTGAAAAGCAGCTTTATCAACAAGCATTCCCACAGAGGGTCCGTCTGGTGCTCTACGACTTGACCAGCGTTTACTTTGAAGGCAATGGGCCAGCCCATCTGGCTCAATACGGGCACAGCCGTGATCATCGTGGCGATCGGCCTCAAATTATTATCGCCGTGGCGACCGATACCGAGGGGTTGCCGATCCATGTGTCGATTTTGCGGGGCAACCGCAATGACACACAAACTTTGCAGGGCCTGCTCCACACCCTGCGCCGCCGTTTCGGGGTCCGTGAGGCGACCTTTGTCTTCGATGGAGGGATGAGCAGTCAGATCAACCTGGAAGCCATGACTGCAGCCAATCTGGGTTTTGTGACCCGGCTATCCACAACCACCCTGAGCAACCTGGTGGAGGAATTGGGCTTGGAAAATCAACTGGAACTGGGGGATCGCCAAGAACTCATCGAAGTGACTCATAAGGGTAAGCGTTACGTCGTGGCCGGGGGGCAGTGGCGTCAGCAGCGCGACCAGCAGCGCCGACAATGCCGGATCGACAAGGCGGAGACCGAGCTCAAACGCATAGCCACAGTCAAACGCAAGAAGGTGGATGCGCAGAAACTGGCCAGTCAGGTAGGGCGAATGCTCCAACGCCTCAAGGCTCACAAATACTTTACCTACCAGGTGGATGCACAGGGCTCCTGCGTTGGGAACGCAAAACTGATCTTATCGCCCAGGAAACCCAGCAGGATGGCTGGTATTTGCTACATACCAACCAGTCAGCACAGACGTGTTCAGCAAAGCAGGTCTTGGGTCATTACAAGGGGTTATTGGACGTGGAGGAAGCCTTCTGTGAACTCAAGAGTTACCTGGAGGTTCGCCCAGTCCATCACCGCCGGCCAGATCGGGTGATCAATCATGTGCGCCTGTGCTTTCTGGCCTATTGGATAAGCGCACGGCTGGGCGGGGAGTGGCGTGCCAAAGGCGAGAGCCAAGAGGTCCCGCGAATACTGCGCCATCTCCAGACCATTCGTCTAGGCCGCCTTCAGATTGGCTGCGACGTCCAGCGTACAACCATCACCGACATTCCGAAGAACTTGAATGAGCAGTTACAAGCACTGGGATTGATGTCGCTATTCGCGTCACCACCAAAATTGTAGGATTGTAGCCCGACGAAATCGAGAAATCCTCGATATTGTTGGGCTTTTTGCCGATGGCTTAAGGAAGTTAGGCTAACATGTGCAGTGAATAATCACTAGGGTTCGCTTCCTTTCACCCGCACCATAGATGCTCAAGCACTTACGAAGAAGTGCAAGTGAAGTGCAAGTGAAACAGGGCGTCGAGTGCCCTTGAAAATAGTTCGCTCATCTCCCTTTTCCGGAGCCTTCGAACGGCTTTTCCGCAAAAGTTCGGGCCTGGGTTTTGCGGTTCCTTCCATTCCATCGCCGATTTCCGATGCCGCCGTGGCGCTTGCGCTGTGTCAGATAAACGTGTATACATTTCTGACGTTAGCGCTCACGAGAAAGGACCCGCTTGTGCTCACGGGAAGAGAGCCATCTGAGAAAGGGGTGGAGGGATTTCTTTTCCAAGGAGGGAGGAGCGGGTTCCGAGTAGTGAAGCTCTGGA
>Ga0172367_10010341_pt1 | contig 10055 bp, 9 predicted proteins | sample Lak10m_FD_114542 | JGI IMG/M metagenome (GOLD analysis project Ga0172367, IMG submission 114542) | Freshwater microbial communities from Kabuno Bay, South-Kivu, Congo - kab_022012_10m | ecosystem: Environmental > Aquatic > Freshwater > Lake | place: Democratic Republic of the Congo: South-Kivu...
AATTCGACGACGCTCTTCGGCGGAAGAAAAACCAAAGCTGCGTCCGGTAAAGCGATTGGAAATATTGGAGCCTAAGCAACGGGAGATGACCAGTGTTGCTCGTCCTAGTTTTAAGGTGGAACATACGGAAGCAAGTGTTATTGCTCAAATGCTGGGAGAGGAGTTGCTAGACGAATCAGAAGAGTTGTCTGATTTGGAAGATGAGTTGGAGGAAGATTACGACGAAGATTACGAGGACGAAGAGGAAGACTCAGAGGAGGTAATGCCTTTAGTTGCAAGACGAAGGTTAAGTGAAGCGCCAGTTCAAGTCTTGCCATTTTCCGCAGCACAGTTGCCGAAAAGTTGTTATTTAGTTATCGATAGGTCTTCTGAGTTAATTACCCGACCACTTAAGGATTTTGGTGATTTGGGTCAAATCCCTAATTTAGAAACCCTGCAAAAAACTTTGCCAGTGTTTGATAACCATCGGGTTGCAAAGCGCTTTTCTACTAAGCGGGATCGCGTGATTAAAGTTCCTGACAGTAAAGTTTTGCAAAAAGCTAGTACTCATCTGCAAGCCAAGGGTATTACGCGACTGTTGATTGATGGTCAGGTTTATTCTCTGTCTATGGTTTAAAAGTTATGGAGATACCTGCTGATTATGGTGTAGTACTGGTGACAACTGCCAACAGGCAGGAGGCAGAGAAAATTGCAAATGCCCTTGTGGAAGCTAAGTTAGCTGCTTGTGTGAGTTTGTTGCCTATCCATTCAATTTACGCTTGGCAAGGAGAAATATACAAAGAGTATGAGTGGCAGTTACTAATCAAGACTGATTTGGCGATATTTTCGTCTCTGGAAGCTAAAATTCGTGAACTCCATTCCTACGAGGTTTCAGAAATTATCGCCTTACCTATTGTTGCCGGTTCCCAAGCCTACTTGCAATGGATTTCTGGGCAGGTTAAACCTTAGCAGTTGTCTGAGAACGCCTTTTTCCCTCCTCCCTTGGCCGGGAGGGGGTGGGGCGATTTAAACAATCTGAGCGTCAATGGCTTTTGCAAAACGCTCTGCCAAGTTAATAATGTCTCTTTTGCGAGGAATTTTTTTGATCCATTGTGGGGGAATATTTTCTACTCCATAGTAAATTCCTGCTAACCCCCCAGTTACGGCAGCAGTGGTATCTGTATCTCCTCCCAAGTTGACGGCTTTTAGTACTGCCTCGGGGTAAGATGAAGTGTTTAACAAACACCACAGTGATGATTCCAAAGTATCAATCACATATCCGCCAGAGTTAATTTCCTCTATGGGGATATTGGCTATTTCACCGCTGAATATTCGGCGAAAATGGGGCTTTTCTAAAATATGTTCCCGCTGACAATAAAGTGATTGGATTTTTTCTAATGCTTCTAAATAGGCTGTCTCTAGGTTCGCCCCTTTGAGTAGGGCTAGGGCAATGGTAATGTAAATGCCGCAGGCCATTTGCGATCGCATATGAGCGTGGGTAATGGCAGAAACATCATGCACCCGCACTATCAATTCTGGTAGGGTTAGGTTTTGATAACAATAAGCCATAGGTAAAATTCTCATTAAAGACCCATTGCCATTGCTATTTTCTACTTTACCTCCTGCGTGTTGAGGTAATATTCCCTGTTTAAGGCGCATAATTGCTTCATGGGTGGTTTGACCAATATCAAACAGGCTGCCACGGGGAGTCCAATAAGCTTCCTTGTACCAACGCCAGAAGGAATTGGCTATGGCATCTAATGAATATCCTCTACAGAGGCTTTCTGCCAAGCAAAATGTCAAGGAACTGTCATCTGACCAAGTTCCTGGGGGTTGATTCCATGTGCCATAACCTAGCATTGTTGTCACTGGAGATTTCATTCTTTCAGCGCGGCTAGTAAACTCAACTGGCACACCCAAGGCATCACCGACACATAAACCCATCAAACCAGACAATGTTTTTGTAGCGGTTAGCATTATTTACTCTCCATGAGCATTACCAAAATTTAACTTTATAGATTACTTCTTAATGTTGTTGCCATATCTGCTACAGCCTCCGATTCTATTCTATGTAAAAAGTCAGATAGCAGGTATTAATTAACTATTTTATTTGCCATATTTATGCAAAATTTTATCAGGTTGTAAAATCTGTGCATCAATGCCGAGAAGAATGCCAAAAAAGATTCAAAATTAACCGGAACATTTTCAAAGTATTTTCGACTTTGAATATATAAGTGAAACATACAAAGTTTTTCCAGATTATGAAGAATATACTCAAGTCTTTTGTGGCAATATCTGCATTGTCTTCTTTAATAGTTGCTCCTTTTATTATTAATGGAGGTGAAGCTTCTGCTCAAGTAAAAAGGGGTACGGATGCCAGTTATGTTGGTGCTGGGGTTGCAGCTGGTGTTACTAATGGTGGGCAAAACAGTGATGCTGCCAATTTTGGTGGTAATCTGACAGGCCGTGTGAAATTGGGAAATACACCGTTGTCCGCCCGGGGGAATGTTCTTTGGAATGATGAGACCACCGCTGTTATTCCAGAAGTTTCCTTAGATTTGGCAATTGCCAATGGTACTAACGCCTTTATCACTGGCGGTTATTCTTTTGTAGAAAAAAATGGCTTGTCTACTCCTTTGGGTAATAAGGATGGTGTAGTAGTGGGTGCGGGTGTGGAAAGGGAAGTTGCTAATAATTTCCTGGTTTATACTAATGCCAAACTCGGAATCAGGGCTTATGAAAATAGCTCGGCTGCTGCTGTTAGTATCAATGGCGGTTTAGGTTATCGCTTTAGGTAATTCCTAATTGATAGATAAATAGATAAACTTCTACACTTATAGACACACCTATAGGTGTTTTATGTTTAAGTTTCATGAGTTTGCTGCAAAAATCCTTGGTTTGGGTTAAGTAAAACTTGTTCAAAAGGTCGGTTTTGTTTTGTGAAGTGCTGAATCACTGATAAAGTCGGCTTTTTGCCGTGTTAAAATAAGATTATTACTTTTATTGCCGACCAAATTACCGGGAATTACCCAGCCGGAAAAATGCTTCGGCTTTTACCGATGCCTTATTGAGAATACTAGAACAATTCTGATGGTTAAATCTGCTCCTGCCCCCATTGCTAATCGTGATCAGCCTTCTAAGGTAGAAGGCCTCAAGGAAAGAAGTAATTTTTTACGCGAACCTGTAGCTACCCAAATCCTTGAAGATACAACTCATTTTAGTGAAGAAGCAGTACAAATTCTGAAGTTTCATGGTTCCTATCAGCAGGATAACCGCGATAATCGCGTCAAGGGACAGGAGAAAGATTATCAGTTTATGCTGCGCACTAGAAATCCAGCTGGGTTTATACCACCCCAGTTATATCTGGCTTTAGATAATTTGTCTGATGAGTACGGGAACCACACGTTAAGGGTTACTACACGTCAAGGCTTTCAGTTGCATGGGATTTTAAAAAAGAATCTCAAGGCGGCCATCGCCAGTATAGTAAAAAATATGGGTTCAACTTTGGGTGCTTGCGGTGACTTGAACCGTAACGTGATGGCTCCACCGGCGCCTTTCAAGCATCGCTCGGATTATAAGTATGCTTGGGAATATGCCAATAATATCGCTGATTTGCTGACACCCCAAACTGGTGCATACTACGAAATTTGGTTGGATGGCGAAAAGATAATTAGTGGCGAAGAAAGCCCGGAGGTGAAAGCGGCACGACAGCGTAATGGTACTGGTACTATTATTCACAACAGTCCAGAACCGATTTATGGCACTTACTATATGCCCCGCAAGTTCAAGATTTGCGTGACCGTACCTGGTGATAATTCAGTTGATTTATATTCCCAAGACCTGAGTTTAGTGGTGATTACTAATGAACAGGGAGAATTGGAAGGATTTAATGTTTTCGCCGGTGGCGGTTTTGGCAGAACACATAATAAAGAAGAAACTTTTGCTAGGGTAGCAGATGAAATTTGCTATGTAGACAAAGATGATGTTTATGATTTGATTAAAGCGATTGTTGCTACCCAAAGAGATTATGGCGATCGCACTGACCGTCGTCATGCGAGATTAAAATATTTAATTCATGAGTGGGGTGTAGATACCTTCCGCGCGCAAGTGGAGGATTATTTTTGTAAACCTGTGGCACCCTTTAAACCACTGCCAGAGTTTAAATATTACGATTTCCTCGGTTGGAATGAACAGGGTGATGGTAAGTTATTTGTGGGGATTTCTATTGAAAATGGTCGTGTTAAAGATGAAGGTTCATTTGAACTGAAAACTGCCTTGCGGAAAATTGTCGAGCAATTTAATTTACCTATGTGCTTGACACCTCACCAAAATATTATCTTTTACGATATTGAGCCGGAAAATAAATTAGCCATTCAGGAAATTTTGCACGGTTGTGGTGTTGCTGATGACCCCAATATTATTGAGCCTTTGGTGCGTTATGCAATGGCTTGTCCAGCTTTGCCTACTTGCGGCTTGGCTATCACGGAATCAGAACGGGCAATACCTGGTATTTTGGAACGAATTCGCGCGCTTTTGAATAAGCTTGGTTTACAAAATGAACATTTTGTGATAAGGATGACGGGTTGTCCCAATGGCTGCGCTCGTCCCTACATAGCAGAATTAGGTTTTGTGGGGAGCGCTCCGGAATGTTACCAGGTTTGGCTAGGAGGTTCCCCAGATCAAACAAGATTGGCGCAACCTTACATAAATAAGCTACATCATAATGACCTAGAAGGTTTTTTAGAGCCGATATTTGTTTACTTTAAGAATTTTCGGGAGTATGAGGAAAGCTTTGGTGATTTTTGCCATCGCCTGGGTTTTGATGCACTGCGGGAATTTGCGGCTACTTACGAACCTCCAACTAATAGTGTAAGTAAATCACGACATCGAGTTAGTATTCGGGATGAGGTATATGGTCAGCTAAAACAACTAGCTAATGGCCAAAACAGGCCAATGACTGAATTGGTGAACGAAGCTTTAGAAGCTTATTTTAGGAATCTGGCGTAAATCATATAAATCATAACTTTGTACTTCGATGTTTACCTACTCTCGATAAGGGTTAATGGAGAGTGGGTTTTATTTTATACCTTTGACTTCAGGTAATTAAATTTAGCATGGCGCAACTACAAAGAATTGCGATCGCACCTTCTCAAATTCAAGGCAGTATGATTATTTTGGGTAAAGAGCAACAGCATTATCTAGCACGAGTGTTAAGATTACGTGAAGGCCATCGGTTTATTGCCATGGACGGTGGAGGGAAATGGTGGTTAGCTCAGTTACAAGGAGAACAAGCCCAGGTTTTAGAAACTCTAACGGTAGAAACAGAACTACCCCTGGCAATTACCCTGATGGTATCCTTGCCCAAAGGTAGCGGATTTGATGAAATAGTCCGGTATTGTACGGAATTAGGAGTAAGTTGTATTGCTCCCTTATTAAGCGATCGCACTTTACTAAATCCCAGTTCTCAAAAGCTGGAACGTTGGCGACGTATAGCCACAGAAGCGGCTGAACAATCAGAACGTTCATTTGTACCAACAATTTTAGAACCTGTAGCTTTTAGCGCTGCGATTACGGCCACTAAAGCAACACACCGTTATATTTGTGAAGCCCGTGGCAATTATCAGCATTTAAACAATGTAGTTAAATCAAATACATCAGAAGTCGTCATTGCCACGGGACCAGAGGGGGGATGGACGGAAAAGGAAATGGAGCAAGCCATAGCTAATGGATTTCAACCGGTTTCCCTTGGTCGTCGTATCTTGCGAGCAGTTACAGCACCAATAGTGGCATTAACCTTAATTTCCGCAAACTCTGAAGTATATTCGCTGTAGCATTTACAGCACATTTCATCTGAGTATATACAAGGCGACAAGATGCCCAGGTCACAAAGGTATTATGATTCATATTTCTAGTACCACAAAGGACTTTCATTGGAAAGTAGCACATCAACTTTGTGATACTGCGTGATACTGCTCAAACTATCTTTGTAGGGGATTTGAATTTAGTTGGTTTGTCCAGAGGATTACTTGAAAAGCATTGTCTAGATGCTGAATAGGGACAATTGTTTCACATTCTGGAGTAGTGTTGTTTCAATAGAAAGGGTTAAAAAACAGTTGTCGAGAGGGTGTTCATGGTTACAGAGGTTGGGGATACAAGACCCACCGCGATGTTGCAGCCCTCGGGCAAAGGGTGAAGATACTTGCTGTTAGCGGAGCGGCGCGTTAGCGGGGGTAAATTCATTGGAATTTTTTTGAAGCAAGAATCCCTCGGCTTTTAGCTGTGGGGACTGTCAATAGGTCTCCCACCCGTGGATTCTGCTAGGAAGTTAGTTGGAGGTTTTCATTTTACGAGCCATATCTAGGTAAGAATTCATATTCGCACCTGGACGACGACGAAAATTAGAGCTAGAGGCTGAAGGAACAAGATATTTAGGTGCAAATGTGGTTTCCCCAGGTGGTGTTTTTGTACCATTGGAGATTGCTGCTGGGGCTGTGGCTGGTTTAGCTTGATTTGCTTGACTTTTTTGTGATGATTCTACCTTTGTCACTGGTGTAGGAATAGGTGCAGTTGTCGGCGAATCTACTGCTACTGATGCTGTAGTTTTTGTACTATTAGATGTACTATTTGTTACTTTGTCATCAGTGGATTCGTCTAACTCCAAGTAGTAGCCATTACCTTTAATCCCAGGTAACAACCCAGTGATGAAACTCAGAATACCGGTGATTAACTTTTTGATAAAACCGAACATGAGAATTTCCCCTCTCTTGATGTATCTGTATACTTGACCGTGGTGTTCAAAAAAAACCAAAACACAAGGTTACATTTGCTTGCGCCAGCTATGTCATTGGGATGGCAAGCTTTATAATTATACACCTCACCTGTACCTAACCTCTACCCTGCTTAAAGGCAAGGGGATTCTAAACTAAAGTACCGTAAGAAAGCTACACAGTTAAATTTTCTCCAGAATTGTTGATGCAGACCAACTTGAAAGATGAACAGCAAAAACCAACGGCGTAACTCTGTGTTGTTGATACATGGCATTGAAGACACCGGAGCAGTGTTTAATAAAATGGGAAGTTATCTCAGACAATCGGGTTGGTGTGTGTATACCCTGGATCTAGTCCCTAATAATGGAAGTGTCGGTCTTGATATTTTGGCACAGCAGGTAGCCGATTATGTCGTCAATACCTTTGGGGCGGAAGAACCAATGGATTTAGTCGGCTTCAGCATGGGGGGAATTGTCGGCCGTTACTATGTTCAACGCCTAGGAGGAATTAACCGAGTACAAAGATTTATCACTATTTCTTCACCTCATCATGGAACCATGATTGCCTATGGTTCTCAACGTTACGGCTGCTTACAAATGCGCCCTAACAGTCCATTTATCCAAGATTTAAATGCTGATGCTGTAATGTTAGGGCAAATCAATTTTACTTCAATATGGACACCCTATGATTTGATGATTGTTCCGGCAAATAGTTCACAAATGCCAATGGGAAAGGAAGTGGTATTGCCGGTTGCACTGCATCCTTGGATGTTAACCGATGGGAGGATTTGTGCAGCTGTAGCATCTGCTCTAGCGGACTCAGTTAAGCCCCATCACCAATTTCGTTATACTGATGACCACCAAAAATCCCCTCTGGGTGGCGGTAATATTTAAATTCTATCAAGTTGTAAAAAGGATCTTCTAGAAAGAAAGTACTATGCTCTAAGGTGGAACCAACAAAGCGACTTTTGGGTAATTCTCGAAAAATGAGTTGTTGGTTACAGGCTTTTTGTAGTAGTTCCTCCCAGTGGTGTTCGTGAATAAAAATTAGTCCAAAGTGTCTGGGATATATACTTTTTTGGGGTGATGGGGTTTCTTTTGTAACGTGGGCTACTAATTGATGACCGTAGAGATTAAGAATCAAGGCTTGGGGATTTTCACGGCCAGGAATGCACCCTAGAGCATCAACATAGTATGCTTTAGTTTTAGCAATGTCAGTAACAGGAAAAGCTAGGTGAAATAAAGTTTGGCTCATGATAATTGTAAGAGCTGGTTATGTTTAAATAATTTTAGATTTTAGACTTTAAATTGATGTTATTTTTTATTGACTTTGCAAAGGTCTGGTTGGTAGCAATAGGACTAAATACTGTCTTATTGGGTTTGGTATGGATTGCACCGAAACAACTACTTACTCCCGCCGGCATATTTCACGCTTGGTTACTGGGAGTACTAATTTGGGTAACCCTCGGTTGGCAAGGATATGTGGTGGTAGGATTCTATTTTTTAGTTGGTTCTGGTGTAACACGTATTGGGATGGCAAAAAAAGAAGCACTAGGAATAGCTGAAAAGCGTTCTGGAGCAAGAGGCCCGGAGAATGTTTGGGGTTCAGCCCTGACTGGGGCTTTGTGTGCATTGGGAGTGGGGATTCTCAATGGGGGATTATTAATAACTACGATAACTACCAACCAATCCCTGGTTTCCAGTTTGAAGTTGCTACTGTTCCTAGGTTATGTGGCTAGTTTTAGCACTAAACTTGCTGATACCACTGCTAGCGAAGTTGGTAAAGCTTACGGTAAGCGGACTTTTTTGATTACCACACTAAAACCAGTACCACGGGGTACAGAGGGAGCAGTAAGTTTAGAAGGAACTTTAGCTGGTGTGGTGGCTGCGATGGCCATGGCTTGGGTAGGTTGGGCTGTTGGTTTGATGGATTTATTGGGAGTACTTTGGTGTGTATTGGCAGCATTTATCGCTACTAATTTAGAAAGTGTGATTGGCGCAACATTGCAGTCTAAATATGACTGGCTCACTAATGAAGTAGTAAATATTCTCAACACGTTAATAGGGGCGGTGGCCGCAATGGTATTTGCCTTAATTTGGACCGTGACTATTTCTACAAAAGTTTTATGATTATCTGTACCTGACATTCCCAGAAGGTGCTGTAAGTACTTTTCCATGGGAGTTTAGTGCTGTGGGTTTCTTGTACCTATACAACAGTTAAAATTGCTAATTGTCCGGGTTTTGCGACACGGTTTAGTTAAAAGTAAATAAGATGAAAATCAAACAAATCAAAAAACTAACAAAAAAACTAGTCAAAAAACCAATATTTTTATTTGTGTTAACGCAGAAGTGTGGAATCCTGCAATAAAAATTTACAATTTTTGCGTTTTACCCAGATAAAGTTCATTGTCTATTAAGAATAGAGTCATTAATTGCTCAAATTTTGTATCACCGATGCACAAATTGGAAACTCAACAGTCAACAGTCAACATTTCTGGTGTTAACGTAACTCGGTTTATCTTGAGTTGACGGTGGTTGATTTTTTTTGTTTTTTTATTTTACACGGTGTTCAATTGTGACATTAGTAATATTTATTTTGTAATATATAAAACTTTAGCTGTTGTTTATGGGTTTAGTTCATGGAATCTTCATCATTTTTGCTAGTAAATGACCAGCCAATTTTTATAAATCAAGCGGTAAAATATCTGCAAGCCTCTGGAAAATTAGCTCATTTCATTGGCGATATTCTCCGCCAGTATGTTATTGAACAAGAAATACAAAGGCGAGACGACATAGAAATCAGCCCTGGTTTGACGGAACAAACTATTATTGATTTCCGCATCAATAATCATCTAAATGACCACCAAATTTTTCAGGAATGGTTACAAAAAAATGGTACGGATTACACAACTTTTTATGAATCAATTGCTTTTGGATTTAAATTAGAAAAGCTGAAAGTTTTAATTACAGAAACAAAAATTACAGAATACTTTATTGAACGTAAAATATTTTTAGATAGGTTGATAGTTTCCCGGATTGTTGTTGAAAATCGAGAAATAGCTGAAGAACTACAAACTCAAATTGAAGAAGGAGGTAGTTTTGAGCAATTAGCAAGAGAATATTCACTGACAGAAGATAGAATTCTCAACGGAATGATGGGGCTAGTAAGCCGAGGAACAATGCCACATCAATTAAGAGCAGTTATTGATATGGCAAATCCTGGACAAGTTGTTGGGCCGATAGAAATGGAAGGACGCTATGGTTTATTTCGAGTTGAACAATTTTTACCGGCGTCTTTAGAGGATATACA
>Ga0172367_10010342_pt1 | contig 10053 bp, 10 predicted proteins | sample Lak10m_FD_114542 | JGI IMG/M metagenome (GOLD analysis project Ga0172367, IMG submission 114542) | Freshwater microbial communities from Kabuno Bay, South-Kivu, Congo - kab_022012_10m | ecosystem: Environmental > Aquatic > Freshwater > Lake | place: Democratic Republic of the Congo: South-Kivu...
ATTCACTGATTCCCGGAAGTACCTGCCGGACATACCGATGGTGTTTCTCCTCGATATAGGTACTCAGCAGCACCAGGCTCCAGTCAGCAAAGTCCAGCCTGTCGGGCTGCTTCTCCATCTGCTGCACCGACTCGAGTTTCTCCTGTACTTCTTCTACTGCAATGCCCTTGGATCGACAAGTTTCTTCCAGGCTCCGGCCACCGCCACAGCAAAAATCAATACCGTATTGCTTGAATACTACCGCCGTGCGGTAATCTTCAGCGACTACCGAACCTACCGTTTGAAGAATATCTACTTTCATTGGATTATTAGTTGAATCGTTAAAAATCTTTTCGGGCGGCCATGCGCTGAATCCACCAGATGGGGAGCGATAGCCAAACGAACAGGCTCAGGCCAGACATGCCCATTCCCCAGCCGGTACCGAGAAATTTCTGAAATACCGCTCCGGTATAGCCCATGAGCGCAGAGATATCCAGCTTGAGCAGAATAAGTATGCGAGCCAGGTCGATTGGATTGAATATCGAACCTACCAAGGCTACGTATTCCAGTGGATAGGCACTGAATCCGATGAGCAGCAACAGCAACAGCCCGTCGTAGATGACTGCAAAAAACAGCCAGACCAAAATGGCCAGACCGAAGCCCCGCACCCGATTTTCGTGGTGAAGCGCAATGACGTACGCCAATCCGGAGAATAAAAAAGATAAAACCACCCCATCCACCAGCAGCATACTGAAATTCCAGATCCCTGCACTTCGGAAAATGCCATAAAACAAAAAGGGAATTCCTATTCCAAGTGCCAGGCTGGCCGACAGCGAAAGAGCAAGCCCGAGGTACTGCCCCCAAAACAACTGGGTGCGGGAGATAGGCTGCGCGAGTAGCAACTCCGTAAACTCCCTCGAATTATAGGCATACATCACCCCGAAAATGGTGGCAATCAAAGGACTTACCATTAAAACAGCCTGCATAAGGCTCAGCACCACTTTGCCGGGGTCACCCAGCAAAAAAAGCAGCGAGAACGTAAACAGCAGGAAGAACCCAAAGTAAAAGTACGTCCAGCGGCTGCGCATCAGATCGAAGAAGCTGTATTTCAATATTTTGAACATAATTGCAGCATTAAAGGGTTAAATCGGTTTGGCAGCGAGCCCAGGCGGAACCATCCTGGCTTCCGATGTCGGGCAATTCCAATCTGGCAAGGCGGCAGGTGGCACGGAGGCCGGATCGAGGATAGCAGCAATGGCGCGTTCCAGGTCGTCGGTCGCGTAGCGGTTTTTTAGCTCCTGGGCGCTGCCTCGGAAATAGACGTTTCCTTCCAGCAAGAAAATAATTTCATCTGCCAGCTCTTCGACCAACTCGATGATGTGGGTAGTAATCAGGATGGTTTTGCCGCGGTCGCGCTCGGCGCGGATGTAGTCTTTCAACCGGATTAAGGCAACCGGATCCAGTCCGGAGGTCGGTTCATCCAAAATGAGCAGAGGGCTGTCGTACATAAATGCCAGGGTGAGATTGACCTTTTGCCGGGTTCCACCCGACAGGGCACCAAGGCGTTTGGATAAAAAGGGTGCTAAACCAAAGAGGCGAATCAATGCCTCCTCCGATGTTTCCACCCCCCGAATGTCCTTGATGAGCGCGATTACTTCCCCGACGCGGAGGTTTTCCGGGAATCGTGCAATCTGGGGCAAGTACCCTACCGAGGCGCGGTAGTCAAACCGATTGGCAATACGCTGCCCGCCTACCAATATCTCCCCTTGGTCGGGCAATACCATACCCAGGAGGCATTTAATCAGCGTTGTCTTACCCGAACCATTTGGGCCCAGTACCGCCGAAATTTTTCCGCGCTCCGAAAAGTGCAGGTCGATACCATTCAGTACCCGAAGGCTTCCAAACGATTTGTGCAGGTTTTTTATCTCTATCATGGCACTGGCTGCATTAAAGGATGTTCGTCAAAAATTTCTGCCGGGGTAAAAGCCGGACTCACTTTTTCTGAAAAATTGAGCAAATCGATAAATAGGCTGCGCAGAAGAATAATAGACTCCGGAGTACGGGTAACAATAAAGGAAAACAGCTTCACCGGCCGGTGGGGTACGTCCCCGCGCTGGTCGCGGTCCAGGTCATAGCCCGTATATTCGCTCCAGTAGTTTTCGTTGAAGGTATTAGAGTTCACCCTGCCGTTGAGTACAAAGTCCAGGGCGTTGGCTTGAAAGTTGTTGTGGGTGAAATGATTTTCCAGGCAACCGCCGGCTATCTTTACCGCCCATCCGTTGCGAAAAAAGTGATTGCCCTCGTAGCGGATACGGGATGCTCCCTCGATATGAATGCCGATGGTATTCATGTCAAACTGGTTTTCGATAATCCGGGCATCGTAGATTTCCTTGAGCAGCAACCCATAGGAAGCACGGCCCCAGTTTTGCCGGAAGGTGTTGTGCCCCATACCAATGCGCTTCCCAAACATCACCGCTACGCCAGCGCCGTTTTCGTAGAATGTATTGCCGTAGTAGTTGTCGTCGTTGGAAAACATAAAGTGCAGCCCGTATCGGACGTTCCCTTTGCTATCATTGCCTTCAATGCCACAGAAGTGCATAAACTCCAGATAAATCCCGTCGCGATGTCCTTCAATGTGGTTATTTTCGATACATACGTACTGGCCGTACCATCCATGTATGCCGTTGCCGGAGCTGAGTTCATCCCGCGCAGTCCCCACAATAGTATTTCCGGATACTTCGCCATCGTGCGCGTACTCGAGGTAAATGGCGAAAAACGTATCGTAGAGGCGGTTGTTGCGAATGGCGAAAAAACCGCGGCGATGTACCCGCAGCGCCGCCAAATCACGGAGTGCGTTGCCTCGTACATGTTGAAATGTACACCCCTCTACCGTTACCCCATCGGCATCTACGACCAAAATTTCCTGGCCTTTTGGAGCTTCCAGTACCGGATGTCCGATGCCCAACAACACGATGGATGTACGAATGAGTAGGGTGTTTTGAATATAACGGCCGGGCTGTACGCGCACCGTATCCCCCTTTTCAGCGGCATCGAGCGCGGGCTGAATAGCCTGAAATGTGGCAGCAGGTCCCACTTCCAGGGTGCGGGCGCTGATGGCTGGCACATTCGCCAACCAGAAGAAAGCCCAACTCAGTATCGGAAAAAGTCGCATAGTCGCTCTCTTTATTCATTGACCCAAGTTCCGCTGCGCTGATGCAGGGCGCGCAGTTCGGCATAAGTGTATAGGGTTCCCCCTTTTTCAGCCAGCCAGGCATCGGCTGTTTCCTTGCTTCCACAGGCACTCAAAAAGGCACCCATTGGGCTGGGCACATTCCGACTGATTAGAAAAAAGGCGGTATCTGCAGAGAGGAACGCCCCGGGGTTCCAGTAGTCGTTGACCAGCGTCAGGGCTACGGGTTGCTCGCTGTGTTGCTCGAGGTAATTCACCAGGCATTCTATCGCATCGAACTTATACACGCGTCCTTTGTCGCTTACTACCTCTGCGCCATGCTTCGGATCCACAATCGTCATTTGGCAGTAAATACATGCCTCTGCGCCGTATTCGATGGCTACGGGTTGGGGGGTACAGGCGCTCAGGAGCAAGGAGAGTGCGCTAAGCCCGAAAAATAGCTGCTTCATATCGATTGCTTTTTTTTGAGGTATCCCGCCACAGCGCTCAACGCAATCCCCAGTCCCGCAAAATACCCTCCGATATGAGGAAGAGAAACGGCGATGAAATTCAGCATATCCTTAGAGCCCAGCAAAGGCGGTTGAAACGAGGCACCGGGAATTTTAATCGGTGCTTCCGGACTGAGTGTATGGCCGTAGTCGTATTCCCAGAGGTAAAAATCGTATATACCGGCTACAGCGAGCAGCGCCATCAGTAATGTCCAGCCCCAAAATCCCCATAGCCGATTCCATACCGCTGCCCACAGCCCCAATCCGACCATGGCCAGGATGATGTATTGAAAATACTGAAGCTCCGGAATAGATTCCGGTTCGATGATTTGCATACCCACATAGTGGTTGAGGATATTCACGTTCTGCAAGGTGCCGGGTGAGGTGCCTCCGATTTTGTTGATCCAGATATGCATCTCCACCCCGTCGGGATACTGTGGTGCATAGAGTACAATCTTCCACATAGGGGCAATGAAGAGCACCAATAAAGAAAGCGCACCTATCGCCATGATGAGTTGTGGTAAGCGTTTCATTTCAATAGCTTAAATGAGTATATAAAACCAAGGTTCGAAGGGGGTCCCGAATGGTCGGGAAGGAATCCGGGAAAGGAATCCTCCCCGACAAACCCGGTGCCTGAAAAGCGGCGATTCGGTGGTTATTTAGAAGTGGAAGCGGCGTTTTCACCCAGTTTCCAGGTCAATGGCACCTTGGATCCTTTGGAGGAAACCCGGAGGTAGCCCTGCATTTCCTGGTGTAGAGCCGAACAGAAATCGGTGCAGTAAAATGGGAAGACACCCACCCGATCAGGCTCCCACAACAGGGTCTCGGTCTGCCCTGGCATAATGAGTAGCTCAGCGTTTTGAGCACCCTGTACGGCGAAACCGTGCGGAGTATCCCAATCCTGCTCCAAGTTTGTTACGTGGAAGTACACCTTATCGCCCACCTGAATTCCCTCGATATTGTCGGGGGCAAAGTGGCTTCGAATCATAGTCATATAGATGTGTACCTCGTTGCCTTTGCGCTCCACTTTGGCCATTTTTTCACCCTTGGCCGCGTGGGCATGGGCGTTTTCTTCAATCGGATAAATTTTCTTGGAGCGTTCGATGATTTTGGAGGCAGCAATCCCCTGGGCATAGTGCGGCTCCCCTATGGTGGGGAAGTCTAGGATGAGCTTCATTTTATCCCCTGAAATATCGTAAAGCTGTGCCGATTGCGTCAGCTCGGGACCAGTAGGCAAGTAGCGGTCTTTCGTAATCTTGTTCATAGCCACCAGGTATTTGCCGTCGGGCTTGCGGGAATCACCGCCAGGAATCATCAGGTGTCCAACCGAATAATAGCAGGGGGCGCGATCTACGACTTCCCAGGTACCGAGCTTCCATTTCACGACTTCAGAGGAGATGAAAAACGTGGTGTAGGCATATCCCTTACCATCAAACTCTGTATGCAAAGGGCCAAGGCCAGGTTTCTTTACTACGCCTGCTACAATCGCATCGTATTTCAGTACCGGAACACCGTCAATGGTGGTTTCAAATGCGTTGTCTTCAATCGCTTTCAGTACCTTATCAAAAGAGTGTACCGACATATCCGCAGAGAGCTTGCCGTTGCCTACAATATATTCACCGGAAGGATCTACATCCACCCCATGCGGCGATTTGGGTGTAGGCAGGAAATAGACCAGACCCGGACATTCGGAAGGAATCAGCACTTTTACTTTTTCTCCCACCTTCGATTTGGCCGTATGGGTGCGCTCATCGTACTCGTTGTTGAAATATCGAGCCGGAATCTCCTGGTATTTGCCCTGTTTCAGGTATTCTTCTGCCTTTTTCCAGTTGACAGCAGCGATGAAGTCCTTGTCGTTTTGAGAAGCATTTACCTCCAACAAGGTATTTTTCAACTCGGTGTTATAGCTGGTGAAAAAAGTCCAGCCATGGGATTTCCCTTTGCCCGAATGGGCCAGGTCGTAATTAAAGGCTGGCAGCAATACCTGGAAGGCGACGTCCATATCGCCCGAGTTTTTATCTACGCTGATATAGGTAAGGGCTCCTTTAAATTCTTTGGCGTAGCGGTCGATTTCGATGTCTTTTTGAGGAAATGGAACCCCAAACCGGGTTCCGGCTACTACATACTCGGTGTTTTCAGTCGTAAAAGGCGAGGAGTGGTTGCCACCTGAATTCGGGATCTCAATAATCTCCGCGGTCTCAAAGGTTGTCAGGTCGATGCGCGCAATACGTGGCGTGTTGTTGCCATTGATAAAGCACCAGCGCCCGTCGGTCTCCCCGTTGGTCTGCGATAGCTCCGGGTGATGGGAATCATCCCAGGGCACAAAGCCAAATGAAGTCTGTAACATGGGCTTCGTCTCCTCATTAAACCCATACCCCTTCTCCGGATCCAGCGAAAAAACGGGAATCACTTTCAGTAGGCGACCAGAAGGCAACCCATATACACTCATCTGACCAGAAAAGCCGCCCGATATGAAGGCGTAAAATTCGTCGTACTCCCCTGGTGCAACATACGCAGCCTTCGCTGCATCTGCACTCAGCGCACCGCTGTGCTCTTTGCCCTCCTTGGGCCCACAGCTCGTCGCAACTACTAAGCCCAGTATGGTCAGTACGGACAACATAGCGCTCCTTCGGAAATCATTGATTTTCATAAGTAATTGATTTTCTATATCAAAAAAATAGGATAAAAGGATTTTTTTATCTTCTATTGATTTCTTATTTCTTTCTGATAGCACAAAGATAAAATCTTATTTAAGATAAAAAGACTTTTTTGTCTTTTTTTAAAATTACTTTTTATCTTTGCCCTGTCACCGACACCAAATAACCCTATTGGTTCCATTCATTGTACACAAACACCACACATCGCATGTTCTCCAAAGCCTGTCAGAATGCCATCCGCGCCGTTTTATTCCTTGCCAAGGAAACCACGCCTGAGGAAAAAAAAGGAGTACGGGAAATTGCGGAGGCGCTCGACGTACCTGGCCCCTTTCTGGCGAAGCTGCTCCAACAGCTCACCCGCAATCACCTGGTCTCATCGGCTAAAGGGCCACATGGCGGATTCTACCTGAGCGAGAAAGACCGAAACCGCCGTCTCAAGGAAATTGTGGACTGCATCGACGGGCCGGAAGCGCTCAACGGGTGTATCCTCGGGCTTCCGGTTTGCTCCTCTGCCAACCCCTGCCCTCTGCACGAGCAAGCGTTGAAGTACCGCCAGGGAATCCTCCAACTAATCAACCCTAAGACCATTGCTGAAATCGCCGCGGAGGTTCCTTCCGGAGAAAATATCTTAATACCATAATATACACCACATGAAAAAATTGCTCTTATTGACCGCTGCGGCCTGGGTACTCACGGCCTGCGGCGGCGGAAACACCGAAACCAGCTCCAACAGCAACCCCCAAAGCATGGTCGCTGACGAGCCCATCGACGACGGCAAAGGCCTGGGTGAAATTACCTCGGTCACCCTCCATACACCGCTCAAAGCGGATATGGCTGATCGCGGACAAGCTATTTACGATATGAAATGTGCTGCTTGCCACCAGCTCAGCGAACAGCGGGTTGTCGGACCGGGTTGGAAAGGAGTCACCTCCCGACGCAAACCGGAGTGGATTATGAATATGGTGACCAACGTGGACATTATGCTCGACAAGGATCCGGCTGCCCAGGCCTTGCTGGAAGAATGTCTGACCCGCATGCCCAATCAAAACGTCTCCGTAGGCGACGCCCGGGACCTGCTCGAATTCATGTTTAAAAACGACGGGCAAGCCGTAGGCAACTGAGGCTCATGCGCGCGATCTGGATACGAACGGCTTTGCTGAATTTCCTGGTAGCTGCACTCATGGGGGCCGTGATGCGCTTTGCTTTTGTACGAGAAATCCCCTGGCTTTCCTACAAGGCCTTCCTCCACGGCCATTCCCACGGTGCCCTGCTTGGCTGGCTCTATTTGATGTTGTTCAGCCTCTTTATTGGTCTGTTTTTGGAAAAACCCCAACGAAGTCGGGCCGTGTACCACTACCTGTTTTGGGCTACCCAGGTCAGCGTAGTAGGAATGTTCGTAAGCTTCCCCCTACAAGGATACGGACCGGTTTCCATTTTCTTTTCCAGCGTCCACATCCTGCTTTCCTATGCCTTCGGCTTCGTTTTCTGGAAGGATATTAAAGGTCAGACGAGCCTGGCTGCCCACCTGGCTCGGCGGGCGATCTTCTGGATGGGGTTCTCAACCATGGGAGTTTGGGCTTTAGGGCCTATCATGGCGAGCGCGCTTCGTGGCTCCACCTGGTACTACCTCGCCATACAATTTTTCCTGCATTTCCAATTTCACGGCTGGTTGGTTTTTGGGGTACTGGCACTCTTTTTTCGTTGGTTGGAAAACCAGGCGCTGCTGCCATCCCGACCCTATCCGGCGGCTTTTTTACCTGTTCTTTCCTGGGCGACTCTGCTGACCTACGCGCTGGCGGTAGCGTGGTCCAATCCGCACCCCTTGGTGTTTGCGCTCAACAGCACGGGGATTCTACTACAGCTCTGCGCCCTCTGGATGCTGCGGGCCATGGTGCGCCCCCTCCTTACCTCTATCCGCCAGCGAGTGCGCCGGGATGCCTTTTTGCTCTGGCAGACGTCCCTGCTTGCCTTTATTGCCAAGGTAGGGATACAGGGTATGGTCATACTGCCGTTTGTCGCCCGTATGGCTTATACGATTCGAAACTACGTGATTGGGTTTGTACACCTGCTCATGCTCGGGGTGCTAAGTCTTTTCTTCTTCGCATTGCTCACACAGGAAACGCGCATTTTTGCACGGAATGGCGCACACCGGATCGGTCTGACCTTATTTATCCTTGGTTTATTGCTTTCGGAGGGCTTACTTTTCCTGCAAGGCACGCTGTTTTGGGCGAAACTCGGTTTTCTTCCCCAGTACTACCCTGCTTTATTTGCCGCCAGTATCTGTATGCCTGCTGGCCTGCTCGTAATGTGGGTGTCAGGGCTTTTACAACCCGCGACCGACTCCAACACTCCCTCCCCTACTGAGGCGATGGATTTGGCAGAAAGGCCAGTACGCGGTCCAGGCTCTGCCGGGCATGAAGTATCTTGAAATGGCCGGTATCGGTCAGCTCATCCAACTGACACCCCGGCCATTGCTGGTGTACCCGACGCGGTTGGGAAATGGGGATTACCCGATCGCGCACATCGTGGAGTATGAGCGCCTTCCCTACCGCAATACCCGATACGGCGGCTCCGACACTCATTTCGTCCACTACCACCCCGCTCTCTTTTTCAATGCGGCGGATTAAGCGACGGGTCACGGTATCCGAAACGCCGTTGGTAGCTGCGACCCACTCAATGCGCTCCCGAAACCGATCTGGCGTAGTGAGCATAACACAAGTACCCAACGTCCAGTCGGGTATGCGGGTCATGGCCGTCACGATAGCCACGCTTCCAAATGAATGCGTGATAGCGATATCTGGCTGAATGCGGGCGACTATTTCCGTACAGAGGTCAGAAAATGCAAACATACTGGTTTTCCCCCTGCTGCTCTGCCCATGTGCGGGCGCATCAAAGGCATATACATCGTATCCCTTTTCCCGAAGACGCCCAATGAGGTCGGAGAAATTGCCAGCCTGCCCTTCCCAGCCATGAATCAGCAGTACTTTTTTTCCAGACCCCTCCCAATGGTAGTGTTGAATCCGAAATGAGCCAAATTGGCTGGTCGTTTGCGTCGCTTGCTGCAACACCGCCTGCTCTTTCGCACGCATTCCATGATGCCGCGGATGGGTCATTTGGTGATAGGCGATGCGGGTCATCAGGCCGGGAGCGAGCAAACTCGCGGCACGCAATAGTTTTTTGCGCATAGGTTGGGTATTGTTGTGCGCGCCAAATATAGCAAACATCCGCTGTTTTATTCGTGGGGCCGCCCGAATCCGCTGCCGGGAGGGGCGCGCTTTTCCGAATCCCTGCGCCCGCTGTGGCGACCTATCTTCAGCTTCGACAGGTCGGGCTGACCGGCATCCGTCCAGGCCGTGTACCAGGTACTGGCAACGGCTCGAACCGCTTGCCGCATACGCTGCTCTACCAGCCCATCCAGTGCCTGCTCATAGGCATAGGCAAAGCCCGGCGACTGCGTTCGGACCGCCGTACCACCCCTCCGCTCCAGCGAATACTGCTGATCGGGCGGAAAGGTGCGTCGAAGTACCCGCTCCGTGTCCAGTACCCGATCCACCCACCGGTGGCTGTCCAGCACGATATCCCAATAATACTCAGCCGGATTGGCCACATAGTGCGCAGCCCCTACCAGGTATTGATATCGGGCATCGGCAAATAGCTCGGGGATTCGGCTTTCCCAGAAAGCATGTATGCCGTATTGTCCAGTCAACTGCCCGTTGTAGTTGGCCGTGGTATGCAGGGG
>Ga0172367_10010343_pt1 | contig 10053 bp, 14 predicted proteins | sample Lak10m_FD_114542 | JGI IMG/M metagenome (GOLD analysis project Ga0172367, IMG submission 114542) | Freshwater microbial communities from Kabuno Bay, South-Kivu, Congo - kab_022012_10m | ecosystem: Environmental > Aquatic > Freshwater > Lake | place: Democratic Republic of the Congo: South-Kivu...
GTTGCTTTTGGTGGTGGGACTTTAAGCGATTTGAGTCGCCATCCCGACACAGTTTTTAAAGGTAGAAGTCGTGCCGCTGGAGCGTATCAGTTTCTTCCAGACACTTGGCAGTCTCACGCGAAAGCCTTAGGTCTTGGGTCTTTTGGTCCCCGCGACCAAGATCTCGCAGCTTTGCGTGGAATTAGAAATCGATTAATGCCTCTAGGTGGTTTAGCTGTTCTTGAAAAAGAGGGCTTTAGTCCACGAGTGTCTGCTGCTCTAGCTCCTGAATGGGCGTCGCTACCTACTTTGAGTGGTGCCAGTTATTATGGTCAACCTGTTAAAGCTCTTAGTGATTTACAGCGTGTATACGGACAAGCATCTCCTATTGGATTAGAAGGGCAACCGACTACAACGGCTAAAGCTCCCGTAAAGCTCCCACGGATGAGTTTTGTCGAGACAATGGGTAATGTTTTAAAGCAGTTTGGAACCACGATTGTTGGGCCTCAGAGCTCCGTGGGGGACAAAGCTGCTGATTATTTACAAGCTGCGGCTCTTGCTGAAGATCCTGAGGTTGCCGCTAAGTACCAGCAGCTAGCCATTCAAGCAGCAGGATCGGATGATCAAGATCTTGTTTCCAGTATCACTCAGATACCCGGACAGCTGCTTGAAGGTTATGCAACTGTAAAATCGTTTAATGACAGAGCGGCTCAACTCGAAGCGTCATTAAATGAAAGTGATGTTGTTAGCAGCAATACACCTACGACGGGAAGAGGTTTTGTTGCTCGTACAGGTAATACAGGTGTTAGCACTGGACCTCATCTAGATATTCGATACGCAAGTGGTCAACCTATTTCTCCTAAAGAGTTAGATCAGTATTTACTCATCGGAAATAAACGTCCTAGTGAGCTCCCGTTAACCAGCCCTTATGGCCCACGGACTGCTCCTACTGCGGGCGCTAGTTCTTTTCACAAAGGTATTGATATAGGCGTCGGTGCCGGAACTCCTATTTATGCAACAGGCGGAGCTAAGTTAGTCAGAAGCTACGGTGATACAGGAGCCGGTGGGTATACCGTAGGAGTTCAGATTCCGGGGAGAAGTGAGGTTCAGTTACTGCATTTAACCCGGGGATCAAGTCCTTTAAGCGGACGGGGATAATTAAAACTCGACTGTTTACGGGTAATTTCTGTAAACTAGAGCTAGGAGTTTCTAGTAAACATGGGCGAGTCACCGGAAGCCAGGGCTCAACGAGCTGCACGAGAGGCTGCTGATGTGGCCTATGACCGTCAGCAGGGATTAATTGCAGATGTTGGCAAGAAAGCCAAAGAATACGAGACAAAAGCAAAAGAGTTAATACCTACACTTTCGACCCTTGCAGGTCGGTCTCCTACTGAGTACGTTACTGGCACCCGTAAAGGGTTTGAGGATTACGTTGGTCAGTTACAAGGTAAATACGAACCTCTGTTGACCCAGTTTGATCCTAATGTTTTAGGCTCTCCATCTTCTCAGCGTCTTAACGAATCGCTTCTTGGATCCGCAGGACTGTTTACTCAAGGAGTAAGCGATGTTGGACGGCGTACTTCAGCAGATCTTTACCGGACTTTGGCTGCTGGACCTGAAATTGCTAGAACTTTAGCTTCAAGCAGCGCAACCAATTTAGCTTTAGATCCTGAAATCATGAGGTTAGCTACTAACCCTCCAATTAAGACTGAATTGAATCCAGGTAAACTAGGTTATTCGCAGTACATGCAATATAATGTTTAATGTAAAACGTCCTTCATTTCATGAGCGTGAAGTTAATTTTCACGCTAAAGCACCGTTTTCTAAACACGATTATCGTTATCGACAAAGAGCTGATATTCGTTTAGCCGGTAAAGTCTGGTCAGAAAGTTCCGACGAAAGGACTCGTCGATTAATGCGTACACGAATGTTCCGCAAAATGCGAAACGTCGCTGTGGGATTAGGTTTCGGCGAAAACGATAAGTTTGGACCTGACGAAACTTATGACACGCCAGATCCAATCAGACAAACACCCGACCAAGGTTACTATAAAGGTTACTAAAGTCGTATATACGTTGTTCTGTGTTTATGGAGCTTGGAAAATAATAAACAAACCCAAGGCATCTAGTATTGTCGAGTTTATTTAACTCAGGCGTATCAATATATAAATTTGGTTTGTCTCTAAGTATGCACAACGGAAAATCTATTTCGAGTTTTTGAGTCGTTAACAAAGCCACTTCTGTAGAAGTTAAAAAAACGATTGCTTCATCAAACTCTTGTCTGAGATACTTTCGTTTGCATTCCTCTAGCCACACACGTTGTGCAGATTTCTGAAAGCGCCTCCGCTTTCTAAACAGATAGGCATCCGCTGGTTGCTCGCTTCCTAACAAAAAATCCCGTGGGGGAAATAAATAAACGTTTTTAGCTCGCCAAATTTGATTTAATCCGTTGTTTTCATAAGTAAAAAATTTAGATGCACAAACTAATTTGTTGGCGCTCACACTTGATGCGGGATCGAGAGCTATTTCCCCGTCAAAAAATGCGGTCGTAGTTGCAATAACTTCTGGCGGAGAAATAAAATCAACACTAGCTAGGGGCATCAGTCAAATAATCCGTGATGTTGTCAGAAACTTCGTCAGGGTTAACGATGTGAATACTCATACCAGTATCTGTCACCAACACCACGATTGGTTTTTCTTCGTTTTCATTTTTTTCTACAATATTTGCCAGTTTCCGTAGAAATTCTGTCAGATGTTTATCCATCAACTCCTCAGACAAAATGACGTCTTTTCGAATATCCGATAGTGTCACATAACGTGAGCACTTTGGATTTGAGGGTATAAAAAACAGAGCTCCGGATCCTTCATTATTTTTAAACTCTGAGTACAGAGTCACTATATCGCTTACGATCATCTTGACCGTGCTTAAAGCAATGCGATTTTGAATTTCAGAGAATCCAAAGACATTTTTAAATGCTTGTTTTGTTTTATTCGAATTAAACATTGTCGTAATTAGTGAAAGAATCCCAAGCGTCCGTGGTTATTTGCACGGGGTCGAACAGAAAGTTAGAAGTGTTTTGTTCTGTCGGATCTAGCTTACAGTAATGACGCAGTTCAACAAGGCCGGATTTACCTCCTGATGTAATTCCTTGGTAAATCAACTTGTCGATTGTTACCGGAGGCACACTCAAGCGAGAGGCAATAACTTTTTTTGAAACAAATACAGTTTTCGCTGCTTTTGTTTTGTTTTGCGCCAATATCTGCAACGATACATCGATGCTTTGCAGCAGGTTTAGGAGTTCGCGAGAATCAATTTCCATAATTTAAGTAATTTGGGGCTGCCCCATCCCCCAGCGCCGGGCAATGGAGTTCAGTTGCCACACTCGGGAAAAGGCTAAAACCGAGCGTACCCCAATATACTGACTTTCGGCCTTTCTTACGAAAGCCAGTAACAGAAGTCTAAAGTTGACGCAGCCACTCCGCCGTGGACAACTCACTCATATCTTTTAATTTTCTGTTGAATCCGCTTTGTACTTTCTTTTTTATTGTTTCAGCTTCAAAACGTGATTTGTGGTGGGCAGGATTTACACAGCCGATTGTTCCGCAGATTCGTTTCAGAGTAAAGTTTCCAATATCACCCTTATAAAAGTTGTAGTAAACGTTCTCTATATTTAGGCGTTTACCAAGAACTGTAATCGTTTTATACGAGCTTTTCCAACACGTATATAAGTCTTGGTTTTGAGCAGTTAGCTGCGTAAAAAGAGCCCGGAGTTCGGGCTCAACATCTTGCAACTGTGGTTCGCAGGCAACATTATTTATTGTTTTCAGGCACTCCTCACAAACCGTATCCGTCTTTATATGATTCCTGTTACGCAGGCAAATCGTAGAGTGCTGCGAGTTGTTGTTCAAAATCAGCAGGTTCCTCTATTAACAGTTTAATAATCTGATTTAGTTTTTTATCTAAATACTTAGGATCCGGTTCTTTTTCGTTAAGGATCAACCAGTATTTATAAGCATTTAGAAGATACAAATGTGTCTGCCTAGCTCGTAACGCTTGAGTTTTCCACTTATCGAAATCGAAAGAGGACTGATGACGACTGTTACCTGTTTTTAATTCCAGGTCTCGTATCTGAATCTGTAAGTCGATATCTTCGATTGTGTATTCGACAGAGGAAATCTTTGCCTGGCACTCGTTTATTGAGCGTGGTTGCTCGTTATCTGTGTAAATCCATGTAGGAAGATTTTCAATAACATATTCGTCATCCCATCGAAAGGGTTTCTTATCGAGCTCTGTGTTCATAATCCAAGTGTAGTTTTAATTAACGAATTGTACTCTCCGTTTAGCACATACAGCGTATGCGTTTCAAAAGAGATTTTTCGTACCAAATCAAGTTGTACTAGGGATTTTAAAGCCCTCAGTAAGTTGTCCTTGGGTGAATACAACTCACTGCGTATCTCTTTCGTAGAAAGAGGTTGTCGAAATATTAACAGCTGAACGAGCTCTTCGTAAAGCCTGATTGCTGAAACTCTTTTTTTAGCGATTGTATAGTCCGAATAGAAAACGACTTTTGAAATTTTATTTTCAGCAATTCCACAACCGATTTTGTTGTTTTGCCGTTCTTTAGCCATGCCTGTACAGCCTCTAGCATTTCTGGTGTCATTTTACGCGCAGGACTTTTACCGATCATCATGTGATAAGGATTTAAACAGGATTGATCTCCGCACGAACACAAAACTTTGTCTTCCGTAGTCAAGTCGCAATTAAAAAACACCTTATATATGTAGCGACGCGGGCGCATGATTTCCTCGTCATCAACCAGGCGGTGTAGGGATTCAGGAAGATATAAGTGCTCGTCGGGGTTTATCGCCAGTTTTCGGCGCCGGAACCAAGCCTGGATCAGTTTTGAACGACCGGGGTTGGTGCGGGACTCTGCGATGCAGGTAGCACAGGCCATCATGCCTCGGATCGGAGCTGCGTGGGCCACGTCGCGCATCCGAAGGGCTATCGGGTCCTGCCGCCCGCACTGGCAGCGAAGGACCCCGGTCTGCCCGTAGACGGCCAACTCGAAGTTGCCTAGCTCTCGTGTTTCGTCCGGAATGCCTCCCGGAGGCTCTGAAAGGACCGGTTCAAGGATCCCGAGGTACTGGGTTAGAAATACAGATGTACTCATTTAAGTTCACACAGCGTATGGAACGCACACAGCGCACCATGTAGGTAGCTTAGCCGTTCGTGCTTCCTTTTTTGACTTTTTCCTCAATCATTAGATTACTTAACGTAAATTTCGTCTAAATAGCGAGTTTTACAGTATTTAACTGCAGCGAAATTTACGTTAGAGCATACTACTTATAATATAATTTTAAAATATATAACTAAGCACGATTTAAAACGAAATTCACGTTAAGTAAACGGGCTTCTGGAGATAGTTTTGAAACACGGTGTTTTGGTTTTTAGAGCCGTGGCAACCTGCGTACTATCGACTATAAAGCAAGCAGTACAAAACTACGCTTTTTCTGGAATATCTGGTAATATACGAACAACATCTTCTATGGATGGGTCATGCCTACAGCAAGCTTAAAACCAAATACAGCTCTAGACCTGTCGGACGAGGAGTTCTGGGCGGAGTGTCGCCGCAGGGCTATGAAGTTAAATATTCCAGCTTGGCGCATAGCTGAAGAATTTTATCAGCATCGTGAGGTTGACATTAAAGTAGGTGCTAGGTAAGGTCAACTCAGTTTCAAGCTGATTATGGGTCGTATTTGTCCTTCGCCGGAAGCTAAACAACGTTTTGCGGATATTTACGATTATTTGATGGAGGGAAAGAGCTACGCTGAAATAGGTAAAAAATTCAATATTTCAAAGCAACGAATTCAACAGATTATAAAAAGTTTTGCTTCTGCCAGTCAGTACGCTGAAATTCGTAAACGTATCGAACAACGGGCACTTTCGACATTTTTAGGTAAAGAAGTTATCGCGCAGTTAAATGCCGGGCACAGCTGCAACAAGGTTTCAAAAAATCTAGGCTGCAATGTCAGTTTTGTAAAAAGGGTTTCGGCTAAGCTGAACAAAGAAAAAATAAATCAGTGCGCTAGACTTTACGTTGGAGGGTAGTATTTTTAAGAAAACTAATGTCCGCGTGCGGTCACTACCCATCTCGTCATAGTCTTCACACTCCCAATTTTCGGGGGGCAGTTGACGCCCTTGTCGAATGTATTTACACAATTAGCGGCGTGGGAACAGCATCTTTCACTATCGACCCCTCAGGATATGCCGCCAATTTTGAGGGATTGGTGCAAGTTATTGAGGATTTAAATTGGACTCTGAGCGGAGTTAATTCCGGGGGTTCTATTGTCGCTGGTTCAGGTATATATACAACTGCAAGTGGAGCGTTTACGGTTGTTAATGCCGCTATCGAAGGTGGTTCGGGTATTTACGTAACCTATAGTGGACGTTATGCGTTTATTAACGCCACAGTCCTATCTGCATCTGGTGTCTCGTTTACCGCTGGTTCCGGTCTATATCTTTCTGATGGAGGCACCAAGTTTAATTTAGGTGCATACGGTGAGGGCAGTACAACAGTAACTTATAACGGAGGAAATGTAGCTATTAGCGGACGTGATACACCAATAACTGTATCTGGGAATCCGGCTCCGGGGTATGGAAATGGCAGCCTATGGTTTGATACAACCGAGGGACGTCTTTTTGTCTATGCGAGCGGAAACGGCACAGCCTACCCCGCGTGGTATCAAACAAATGCAGAAGCATTTGCAGTTAAAAGTGAAGTACCTCCTTCTGGAGCCGGTCTAAATTCTCCTCCTAGAGACGGACAACTTTGGTTCAATAATTTATTAGGTTCTCTGTTTATTTACGACGCGACAACAAGCGGCTGGTATGAAACCGGTCCTTCGCGATCATTTGCTTACAGTTCAACCGCCCCCGCTCCTTCTGTTGAAGGTGCTGGTTGGTTAGACTCATCTGTGAGTGTTTTAAAAGTCTGGAATGGTTCAGCTTGGATTACTGTATAATTTCGCTATTTTTACTACCTGACATTCTCCTTTACTGCACTAACCTGATTACGTTACTTTTTAATCATGGTCAAACCAAAATCCTCTGCCATTCAAAAAATTGAATCTAAGCCTAAAAAAACCAAACAAGGTTCTGGTATGAACAGCAAACCTTCACATGGGCGTAAATTAATGAGGGGTCAAGGTAAGTAAACTTATAAAAGACTCTTTTTAACATGGCCCTTGTTACTTTCTTAGCCGGAGAATCGATTGATCGACTGAATCCTGTTGTCGTAACTAGCGGAGGTCTTGTTTATAAAGCTTCTGCTTTAGATCCGAACACTTCTTACAGCACAGGTATTGCGCTTAATTCAGGAGCTGTAAATAGTCAGATTCGCGTTCAAACGGATGACATTATTTCGGACTTTACAGGTTTAACTACAGGTGAAACGTATTATTTAGGCACAACATCGGGCACACTCGCGAGCGGTTATTCCGCGTGGGAGACCGCCGTTGTTAACGGCTTTAGCAACGGGGCTTTTTTAAGCTCCATAGGTGTAGCTTTAAACTCCACCAGTTTGGATGTGGAGATTGAACGCCCGATTTTTGTAACGACATCCGGTTTACTCTGATTAAATAAGAGTCGGGTGTTAAAATAGGATGAGATATCCGCTATCGCCTTTATATGACGGATCGGGCGATTTTTAATAGAAAATATACTTCGTTCGATTCGGGCGGAACGACTGTTTGGCTCGTTAATGGTGCTGGAGTAACGACTGATCCGACTTCAACAGTATCTTTTACTGCTGGTGAAGCCCTTTCTCAGGGAAGTTTTGTTCGTGTCAGTGGAACTTACGTTGTTAAGGCTACCGCGCTTAGCGGATTGGCACCTGTAAACTATGCAGTAATTGGTGCTACTACCGAAGCAGCCACACAAGGCGGCACAGTTTCCGTTTCTACCGACGGCGTGGTTGTTTTAACCAGCGCAAACATTACTGCTTCTGGCGTACTTGTTCCCGGTACTCAATATTACCTGTCTAAATATTCTGGCCAGATTGTTCCTTATAGCTCGTCGTCGGGTCTCGTCAGTAATTCGGGAACTAATCAGTATCAAGCCTTTGTTCCTGTTGGTCAGGCTGTCAGCCTTACGGAGTTCAATATTGAGATTCAACCAGAAATCGTTCTGTACGATTGACGCTATTATTTAAATAGAGGAGGTTCCAAATGGTTGTCCGCAACGCATTAGTTTTAATCAGCGGTGTTACATCGCAACTTCCTCCTGGTGATCTTGTACCGGGTCAAGATACTACTGCGCAGGCTAGTGGTAATGCTGCGCTTGTAGTTGCAGAAAATGCTCTTTCGAGTGGTAATTTAGGTATTGCGAATGCGGCGACCGCTCTTGCTAGTGGTAACGCAGGTATTTCGACTGGTTTAACTGCACTTGCAAGTGGTAATGCAGCCCTTGTAGTCGGCGCGGGAGCTTTAGCCAGCGGAAACGCAGCTCTTGTTAATGCAGCTACCGCTTTATCAAGTGGTAATGCCGGTATTTCAACCGGTTTGACAGCTTTAGCCAGCGGTAATGCTGGTATCTCCACCGGCTTAACTGCTCTTGCTAGCGGTAACGCAGGTATTTCTACTGGCCTCACCGCTCTTGCAAGTGGAAACGCTGCTCTTGTCGATGCAGCAACCGCATTGGCCAGTGGTAATGCTGGTATTGCTGCTGCCGCTGCCGCTTCCGCTTCTGCTAGTGCTGCGAACACCGTTGCAACCGCCGCTTTAGCTAGTGGTAACGCTGCGCTTGTCAATGCAACAACTGCATTGGCTAGTGGTAACGCGGCTTTAAGCTCCGTAGGGGGTAAATACGATAAAACAGGTGGTCCTATTAGTGGACCGATTGTTGTTCAATCACAAGCTTTCGGAACTCCGAGTGGCGTTATCCTTGGTTCCGGCGTCATCACTTTAAATTTTGGAACACGAAATAATTTTGAAGTTGTTTTAACTGCTGGAAGTTCTACGTTATCGTCTCCTACGAATGCAAGTGGCGGACAATGCGGAGCTCTCGTTTTCCGTCAAGATAGTGTTGGAACGCGTTTACTAACTTATAGCGGAGCCTGGAGTTTTGTATCTGCTACAGCACCTACTTTGACTACCACGGCCAGCGGCGTGGATTTATTAGCGTATTACGTTGTTAACCCTAATCGGATTAACATTGTCTCATCGCTTAATTTTGGTTCAGGAACCGTCTCCTAATTAAGACAAATTTATGTCTATTCCTGGATCTTCTAATGCTTTATTTCTAGCCACTGCTGCTGCTGCTGGTGGCTACCAGATTTCCAGATCCTTACGGTTCAATAGTAGTGACAGTGCCTACTTGTCCCGCACGCCATCATCGGCGGGCAACAGGAAGACGTGGACCTTTTCGTGCTGGATCAAGGGACCGTTTAATGCCGCTGACTTTCCTCGCATCCTTAATGTCGAAGGGCCATCTGCCGGTTACCGCACTACGCTTAGATTTACAAGTGGCTCGCTGATTGAGGCTTACAGTTACGACGGCTCCAACTTTCAATGGCAGCTTACAAGCAGTCAAGTATTTAGAGACCCGTCTGCATGGTTTCATTTGCTTTTGGCAGTTGATACAACTCAGGCTACATCAAGTAATCGAGTCAAATTTTACGTCAATGGCGTTCAGGTAACTGCATTTTCTACTGCCAGTTACCCGTCTCTCAATTTTGATACTGGCGTCAATCACACATCGCCTCACACTATTGGAGGAGGGCAGCCATTATCTGCTTACTTGGCTGATATATTCCTGATCGACGGCCAAGCGCTAACCCCCAGCAGCTTTGCCGAAACCGACGCCACCACCGGCGCGTGGAACCCCAAGGCATACACCGGCAGCTACGGCACCAACGGTTTCCACCTCGACTTTGCCGACAACAGCAACAACACCGCCAGCACATTAGGGAAGGACACTTCTGGCAACGGGAATAACTGGACGCCGAACAACCTTTCGGTCACGGCAGGTGCAGGCAACGACAGCCTCGTAGACTCCCCCTCTAGTCCGGCGGGCCAA
>Ga0172367_10010345_pt1 | contig 10053 bp, 4 predicted proteins | sample Lak10m_FD_114542 | JGI IMG/M metagenome (GOLD analysis project Ga0172367, IMG submission 114542) | Freshwater microbial communities from Kabuno Bay, South-Kivu, Congo - kab_022012_10m | ecosystem: Environmental > Aquatic > Freshwater > Lake | place: Democratic Republic of the Congo: South-Kivu...
AACAGTAAGGTTTTGAATTTCCAGAATTTTAGTCATAATGTTAGCGGTCAATGTCTCTCTCAAGGCTGTTCCGTTCTTCAAGAATCACAGGATCACTTTCAAGCTGGGGATAGGTAGTAATCAATTTAGGTTTGCCAATCAATGCGCGAAATTGATCCAAGGGGTTATTTTTAAGCCAACCGACAAAACCATCGGGGAGTACCATTACTATCACTAGGAATAAGGCTCCTTGAAAAAATAACCAAATTTGGGGAAATTGTTCACTCAAAATACTTTTGGCAAAATTAACCAGTAGGGTACCAATAATGGCTCCGATTAGGGTGCCGCGTCCACCCACTGCTACCCAGATGACCATTTCAATGGAAAAAGCAATATCCATTGATTTAGGGGAAATAATGCCGGATTGTACGGTATAAAGTGCTCCCGCAACCCCAGCTAATAAGGCAGAGGCGGCAAAAACCACCACTTTATAACTGGTGGGATTGTAGCCGGAAAACCGCACCCGACTCTCATCATCTCGAATGGCGACCAGAAGGCGACCAAACCTACCACTGGTTAGCCATCGACATAAAAGATAAGCCAATGCCAGTAGGATAACGGTTAAGATATAAAAAAAAGATTGAACTCTTGGATCACTAACCTGGGTTCCGAATAAGAAGGTAGTATCAGTTTTCAGACCATTTGTGCCGTTAATTAATTTCTGTTGTCCGTTGAAAAAGTTGAAGAAAACGATTAAGGCGGCTTGGGACAGAATAGAAAAATAAACACCCCGGATACGGTTCCGGAAAACTAAATACCCCAAAACCGCAGCCACCAGAGTGGGTACAATCAAGACGGCAGCAATGGTAAACGGAAAGGAATAAAAAGGTTGCCAAAAAGAGGGTAGGTCTTCCACTCCAAATAACATGAAAAACTCTGGCAGTTGACCAGGGGGCAGTTGAAGTTGCAGATACATGGCAAAGGCATAGCCCCCTAAGGCAAAAAATAAACCATGTCCCAAGCTTAGTAGTCCCGTATATCCCCAAATTAAGTCAATCCCTAAGGCAACAATTGCCAATGATAAGAATCTGCCTAGCAGCTTGATCCGAAAAGCTTGCCCAATAGCTGTTAGGGCAGGGGGAACTAAAAATATGGTAAGGAGGGCGATCGCCACAATTACCATTATTTCAATACCCAAATTCCATTGCTTTGCCTGGATATCCCGATTCTTGACTGGTGTATCATTAGCCATTCCAAATTTAACTATCCCAATTCAATAGTTTATCAACTGAGCTTTCAGCAGCCTGAGGGTTGATTTATGATTGTCTTAATTAGGTTAGTCTAATCCCCACCTTTTCTCAAAATTGTAAAATATGACACAAAATTCTATTTTTAGAAGGACGGGGTGATGACTACTTAAAAACGCGCTTCATATTCAACAACCGCCCTCTCTTCCTTATTCAAGTCAGTGGAGGTACGAATTAACCAATTATCATTCAATCGATAACGAATATTAAATAGAGTTGGTACATCTGCCGTCAAAATTTGAAGGACTGAAAACGAGACACCAGCAGGTAAATCAAAGCCAATTTCAGCCCCTAAGTCTAACGCAGATGTTTGAGATGGGATCACACGTTTACCATCCTGATCACGAATCGTTACATTTTGAGGGATGGTTGTTGGGAAAATCCGTAACTCACTTAAATTAAGGGCATCTCCGATAAAGGCTTGAATATTACCCAAGTTAAACAAGGTGGTTCCAGCGAAATTAATTAAGGCTAATGGATCACTAACCGGGTTAACCCCACCCGCCAATCCACCAAACCCTAATAAACTATATAACTCCGCAGGGCTACGGCTTGGGTTGCTGGTGATAGTCATTCTTTGGGTTAATTGACTGGCTGGTCCCTTAATATTGACCAGAATTCGGATGGTTTGTAATGCTCCCAAATTTGTAATGGGAGCATCTGCTACTTCCGCTGAGTTTAGGGTTTGGATAGGGAAGCGAGTAACCTGAGGGGCAGATGTTTTTAATTGAATATCTAACTCTGGGTCAAAACCCTGAGTAGGGATGAAACGAACCAGGTTGGCACGGCTACGGTCTAAACTGAATTGGGTAGACAATAAGTTGACTAAGCCAAATTGAACTTTAATCGTACCATCTGGTTCAAGTTTATCTAGAAAGCCATTTAAGGTTAGTTCACCCGTTCCACGGAAAGTCAACAGGGGTTGTAATACCAGTTCTACCCTATCTCCCACTAATAATTTAAGGTCATCAACCTTGAAAGAACTGAGTAAGGTTGGTTTCATTGAGGGGCTAATGAATGGAGGGTTGCCAGTTGGCAGAAAAACACTACCACCGGATAACTTAAGTTGACCGGTTACAGCGGGCTCTAATACACTACCGGATAACTTAACTAGTCCATCCACAGTGCCACGATACAACCCCTTTAAATCAATGTTTAAATTCTCCATTGACAAACTAAGGGGATTTAGATTGCTCCGGATATCATTGGGTACGGTTACGATGGGGATAGTTCCCTTCATGGATAAGGAACCACCACTAAACTTGGCGCTTAATCCATTGACCCTAATGCGATCCCCTTCAAATTCCGCTGAACCAGTGACATCTGTCATTGGTTCAGAAAACCCTTGGCTACGAATAACCGCATTGTTTAACGTTAATCTTCCTGTGGCGATTGGTTTCTGAGTCGTTCCGGTGACCTTCAAATTCACCTCCCCCTGTCCCTTTTCCCATGCGACTTGTCCCTGGGTTAACAAATTAAGTAATGCCAAGCCTTCATTTTGAACCTTAACATCTAAACTGATCAGTTCATTATCTGGGGAACGGGAACCACTGATTGGCAACTGATAGGGTACACTACCCCTAAACACCAGAGGTTCGGGATCAGATACTTGTAAACTGCCATCAAAATTAAGGCGGGAGTCAACATACCCAAATGCCGCTTTTGCCAATCGAATTGGGGCGTTATTGAGGGTGCCCTGTTCCAGAGTCAGTTCCCCTCGAGCCAATGGATTAGCCCAACTCCCTGATAATAATACTGAACCGTTTAGATCTCCGGTCATATTCAACGGGAGGGACAGAATTTCCTGTACCGCAGTTGCGGGAATCTTTTCCATGCGTAGTTGACCAGATTGGGTACCGCTATCCCCCACGGTCCCAGAAAATGCTAGCAAACTTTGATTTGTTTGAATCCTCAGGGGGGTAAGGGTAAGGATGCCGTTTTCAAATCGTCCAGATGCAAGTATTTGACTAGCACGGTAATTATCCCAAAGCCAGTCTTTTCCTCTTAGATCAAAATCTACCGTTAATCCAGATTTCAAGGAAGCCCTGAGGGCAAACTTACCGTTGAAATAACCCTTCAGGTTTCCTAGTTCCGGCAGCGGGGATTGGCGTCTTCTTCGTTCCTGTTGTTGTACCAATAAAGACTGGATTTCAGCCAATCGCCTCAATTGGTTAATCAACCCTGCATTGGACACATCTATGGCATTGGGAGCCACCATGACCGCCTTACCATTGAACACAGGATGTTCTAACCCCCTTGTCAAGTCAGCAAAATCAAACCATTGAAATGCGGTAAACACATCCTCTACAGTTCCCCGTTTTGCTTCCACCTGTGCCGTGAAAATTCCATCTCCGCCTTGGCGCCATTCTCCATTCATTGCATAAAGACTGTTCCCAATCTTTAATTCTCCTTGGCTTAGTTTGAACCAATCCTGGGCAAATAGAAAATTCGCCATGAGTTGATCACCCCTGATATACCCCAAGGTCGGGTTCAGTATTTTAATACTTCCCGTGCCATTCAACAGATTAGGATTGATATTGAATTGGGCTGATAAGGTTCCACCTAAAGGAAGGGAATGGGTGGATGATAAGGGGGCTGATGATTTTAACTGATATAACCCTGGGTTGGCGGTTGAAGATGAAATGGGTACTTTTAAACCAAGGGCAGTAATGGGGAATTGATTCATCACCACTGCTAGGCGATCGCCTTGGGGACGACCTATGATTGAAGCTTGGTCCCATTGAATCGAAAAAAATTGAGGACGAAGAGCAGAGTTGAGCGTCAAGGCAATGCGGTCCCGTTGTCCTTGTAGGTTGAACGTACCCCCACGACCACCAGTAAAATTAACCGTTCCCTGAAGTAAAGGTTCAAACCCCAATTGATTAACAGCTAAATTATGCAAACCCACCTGTCCAGTAATAGTGGGGGTAGATGGTGTCCCACTAATACGAGCAAGGACATCCACCCCGCCCCGGGGCATGACTGTTGGCGGCAACCCGATGGCTAAACTTTCCAGTGGGTAGCGGTTCCCCCTTACTGCCAAATCCAATTGACTCATTACGGGTAATCCCTGGGAATTGGTTTGGGTAAAGATTTGTCCCCGAGCTTCTAAACTATCGGACTTGGCTGACTGAACCCGAATTGTTTTCCCATCCCATGCCAGAGCTGCATCAATTGGTTTTTTAATGAACCCCAACCCCCGACTGAGTTGCAACTGACCCTGAGCTTGAATATCGGACCACCGGAAAGAAGTGGGGTTTCCGGTCATGGAAAGCTGTCCGTTTAGGTTTCCCCGCAAGTCATTGGAAAACTGGTTTAAGTTGATCTCTTTCATTCGGACCAAAGCTTGCCATTGCTTTTCCACACCCTTGCCTTCAGCCGTCAAACTACCCCCCCCTACCCTGGCTACCAGGTTATTTAAGTAAGTAGTATGCCCACGCAACAAAACTTCTCCACTGTTGGGATAACGACTGAAGGGGGCTTGCCAACTGATTACGGTTTGTAGAGGGTTGGATTCATTGATGGGGGATTGGGTTGATGATGGGATTAATGGTTCCTTGGGAATGGTGGGAGAGTCTGGTTTAGTTTGAGAATAAAGGGAACCAGTCGCTTGCATGCGTATTGAAATGGGACCGATGCTAAAGTTAGGAGATTGTCTATAAATAGCCGCCAACTTGTCACCAGGCACCCCCGTGGCTTGTAAGTCGGAAAGGAGGGTTGGATTCTGCCCCATTTGTACCCGCGCCTGCCCCGTTAGCTGTCCACCCAAATCAGGGGATGCCTGAATACGAGTAAAAAGCATAGATTGGGGATTTGCCACCACATTCGCCTCTAATCCGTTAAAGGTTAACTTGTCGATTTGAACCGGTTTAACAGCAGCAAGAGTTCCCGTAAAAATAGGATTACCCAGTTCGCCCTGTACCTTTAAGTTAGCTTTGGCTATTCCCGCGACTGAAACTGGGGTCTTAATTTCTAACGTCTTGAATAATTCAGATATGTCAGTCGGTTGAACGTGAACCCGTAAGTCATACCCTTGAGTTAGATGTACCCCTCCCGACAACAACATGGGAGCGCCAGCATAGGTGGCTTCCCCTTTTTCAACCACAATTTTTTGATCGTGAAAGCGGAAATCACCGTTCATGTTGGTAATTAACTGGGGTAATCCCACAACTTGAACTGAACCGCCAACAAAGCTCAAACGACCCTTTAGGTTGGGTGGTTGATTAAGTTGAAATCGGGTTTCCAGGTTGGTATTGGCTTTCCCTGACTGCATATCCAATGGTAGATTAGTCAACTGAGTCAAAACAGGCATGGGTAATCCAGTTCCCCGTAATGACATTGCCAACCGTTCACCAACGGGATTAAACTCCCCGCTGAGGTCTAAATTCCCATGATTTTTTCCGTCGAAGTCAACAATTTTTCCTTGGATGATAAAGTTAAGCTGCTCTAAGGGGTTTTCATCCAACAGAGTTCCTCCTGTTACAGCATAGGTCAGGTGGGTAGTTCCGTTAATCTGAGAAAGGTGGATTGGTTTCGTGGACTTTCCTGTGACATGATGGGGAATCATCACAAGGGTCGCATCTTGCAACCGCACCACCGTCAATTCTTGTTTAAGCCACCCTGGTGGTTCTGGTTTCCCCAACTTGGTTGTTATCCATTGCCCGTCGGGGTCTTGTTCAATATGGAATTGGGGCTTAACCAGGGTTACGTCCATGGGAATTGTTCGGGTCCATAATGCGGTGAACCAATTAAACCGAACAATTAATGATTGGGCTGTGACGCGATCCCTATCCATAGAAGTAGCTGGAAGTTCTGAAGCCCCAAACCGGATCTCCGTCAGTTCCACTCCCTGGACAGTACCAATGTTTACAGGTCGTTGAAGCAGCTTCGTTAATGTGGCACTAATCTGGGGAGTTAATTCGTTATAGATATAATTGCGTAGAGCTAGTCCCCCCCCTAAAGTACCCATTCCTAAGACAAAAACGGGAATGCCAATAGATAATAGGGATTGCCATCGTTTAGTCAGGAGTAATGGGAAGAACCCAAATTGATTCCCGGAATGATCGTTTTTAGAATTAGGGTAAAAGGGCATATATACCTCACACTATGACGATTACACCTAGTGGTAGTTTAATCGAAAAAATCGGTGGTCCTAAACAAGTAAGGATGGGAATTGGTTGGGGATTTGGGTGCGAAGCCACGACCACATCTCTTAAATGCTAGTTTTTTTACCACCACCCAAAAATCTAATCAATAGTTTTATTGTCTAAGATGGGTTCGGTAGTCTTTCAAACCCCAATGACATAATAGAACAAAGTGTAAAATTTAGTTGGATTCAGGTTGGATAACTGATCCAACCTGATTAAATGAAAAAATAGTACAAAAGTATAGTATGACTACTGATAGTCTCAAAGTCCATTATTCCCTATGGTTCAGTAGAATAATTTATTTAATCAACAATTAAAAGTCGAACGAATCCTGAATTTTTTACACAATACTATTATCCCGACCTACGCTGGAAGGATAGGAGCATCGGTCGGGGAAAATTTAACGATGAAGACTGTTTTCTGAGAGTTTCTATGAGGCTGCTCCCATAGCCGATGAACGGGTTCGGGTGCGAGCACCCGCTGAAATAGAACTTGGGTGGGATGGGGAAGAATTAATTGAACTTAAGGTTGATTTCGCCTCTGGAATTTGCACTAAAAGAACCAGTAATGGCTCAGATTGTAAATCCCGTCGCAATAACTTACCCACTTCCCGTTCCAGTTGTAACTGTATTCCGTCTGTATCAACTTCGATGTGATTATTACCCAACCGACGGCAAAATTCACTCCAGCGATCGCGGAGTACAGCTTCAATTGTTGACTCGATTGATTGTCGCAAGTGTTTACTATCGGCGGATACAACCACTCCCCGTAGGTGAATTTCTGGTCGTGCTAGTAACTGTCCATTGGCAGCGATTGCCGTTGCCACTGTCACTACCCCATCTTCAGCTAATCGTTGCCGTTCCTTGAGAACTTGATCGTTGACGACACCATTACGGGATCCATCCACTAATTCAATACCAGAAGGAACCTTACCCGCAATTCCAATGGATTCAGCAGTGAGTTCTACAATATCGCCATTGTCAATAATCACCATATTTTCAGGAGGAATCCCCATACTTTGGGCAGTCTCGGCATGTTTAACTAACATACGATGTTCGCCATGGACGGGTAGAAAGAATTTGGGCTTAGTCAAAGCCAACATGAGTTTTTGATCCTCCTGACAACCATGACCTGATACATGAATGCCGCGATCGCGTCCATAAATCACTTTAGCCCCTTGAATCATTAATTTATCAATAGTATTGACCACTGCGATAGTATTTCCGGGGATAGGATTCGCTGAAAAAACCACCGTATCCCCTTCCCGAATTGAAATTTGTCTATGTTCCTTATTGGCAATGCGCGTTAAGGCTGAAAGGGGCTCACCTTGGGAACCAGTGGTTAGAACTAATACTTTTTCATCGGGCAGTCCTCGAATGACATGGAGAGGTTGTAATAAACTATCCTCACATTTGATATAACCCAAATTACGAGCATGAGCAATTACATTAAGCATGGAACGTCCCAGCACCGAAACCACCCGTCCCAACTGCTGTGCCAGTTCTAAAATCATATTCACCCGATGCACGGACGAGGCAAACGTTGTAACGATCAACCGACCCTTTGCCTGACTAAAAACCCGCTCCAAGTTGGGATAAACTGAACGCTCGGATGGAGTGAACCCTGGCAGTTCAGCATTAGTGGAATCACTAATTAAACAAATAACCCCCTTTTCGCCATACTCAGCCAATTTTTGGAAGTCAAAAAACTCCCCATCAACGGGTGTATGATCAATTTTAAAATCACCTGTATGAATGACCACCCCCACTGGTGTATGGATGGCTACTGTAAAGCTATCAGCAATGGAATGGGTATTGCGAATATATTCTACAAAAAATGAATTCCCAATCCTCACTAAATCACGGGGGCGAACTCGACGTAATTCTGTCCGTCCCGCTACTCCTGCTTCCGTCAATTTATCCTCTAGTAAAGACATGGCAAGCCGAGGACCGTAGATGACTGGGATTTCAAATTGTTTGAGGTGAAAGGGAATCCCGCCAATATGGTCTTCATGACCATGGGTCACAATCATGCCTTTAATTTTATGACGATTATCCCGCACATAACTCATGTCGGGTAGCACAATATTGACTCCATGCATGCCATCAGTTGGAAAAGCCAAGCCTGCATCCAGCAACACCATCTCATCACCATATTCAAATACACAGGTGTTTTTGCCAATTTCATGGAGACCGCCTAAGGGGATAATCTTCAGGGTAGGTTGACTTTCGTGATTACTCATTTGCATCCTTGTATAAAAAACTAACTTTAGTGAAACAATCGGACAAGCGGTTCTGGGGATATCCCTAATCTTTAATCCTTAACAAATTAAGGAGAGAATGAATGAAACATAAAACGAGTAGGAATGATCATCATTCAAGAGATAATTCAGAACAAAAAACGTTAATAACTCTTTCAAACCAGTGATAAACAAAATTTCCATGATTTAAAGAGCAAAAAATTTTAGGGATTTTTCTGAAACATTACTACGAAGTTAATTTGCCACTATACCCCTTCGTAGATGACATTATTTCAAAAGCCCCAATTCTAACATTGGTGCCTTAATAGATTGAACCAATTCTTCAGGTAACGGACATAGTGGAGGGCGTAATACATCCGCCTGCCAACCTAAGAGACTCAAGGCAAATTTAATTGGGATAGGATTAGTGGTGGTGAACAAAGCCTTGAACAATGGCATTAACTTTACATGAATCTGAGTCGCATTATTGACGTGACCATTTAAAAAATATTGTACCATTTCTTGAATTAGTTTACCCACCAAATGGCTGGCAACACTGATTACCCCACTACCTCCAATGGACATTAAGGGTAAGGTAAGAGAATCGTCCCCGGAATAAAGTGTAAATTCAGGTGGGGTTAGACGACGAATAAGACTCGCCTGATCCAAGTTGCCACTTGCTTCCTTAATAGCCACAATATTAGGAATGGAAGACAGTCGAGCGATGGTTTCTGGGCTGAGGTTTTGCCCAGTTCGACCAGGCACATTATAAAGAATAATCGGTAAATCAGGACTGGCTTGGGCAATAGCACTAAAATGATAGTACAGACCTTCCTGAGGGGGTTTGTTATAGTAGGGAACAACCTGCAATGAACCATCTAGTCCCATCTTAGATGCAGTTTGGGTTGCTAGTATCGCTTCCTGGGTACAGTTGGAGCCGGTTCCAGCAATTACTTTAGCCTTATTGCCAACCACCTGTTGAACAATGCGAAATAATTCATGCTCCTCTTCCCATGTTAAAGTGGGGGACTCACCGGTTGTACCACAGACCACTAGTGAATCTGAACCATTGTCCACTAGGTATGCTGCTAATTTTTCCGCTTCAGCATAATTGACCAACCCGTCAGAATTAAACGGAGTGATCATTGCCGTAATAACTTTCCCAAAAAACGTCACCCGTGTTACTCCTCTCCCAACCTGATGTCTATTCGTTTATTGATTCTCCCCAGTTTTTAATTGAAAGAGCAAGTCATTGCCCCCAAGCTGGAATATTCTGAATTTTAAGTATAAACTAATTATAAGGTTTTTAGACCGCCTCAAGTAAGGGTATGGATTTTTATCATGGGTAGATGATTAGATTAGATGCATCACTTCGATCAAT
>Ga0172367_10010347_pt1 | contig 10051 bp, 7 predicted proteins | sample Lak10m_FD_114542 | JGI IMG/M metagenome (GOLD analysis project Ga0172367, IMG submission 114542) | Freshwater microbial communities from Kabuno Bay, South-Kivu, Congo - kab_022012_10m | ecosystem: Environmental > Aquatic > Freshwater > Lake | place: Democratic Republic of the Congo: South-Kivu...
GACAACGGCATGAGCATCGCGAAGCCGCAGGGCGCGGTGGCGCAGTACTTCGACCGCGTGCGCCTGTCGCACACCTACGGCGAGTTCAAGAAGGCCGCGAAGCAGATCTCCGAGAACATCCCCGGCGGGCGCCTGGCGCGTGACCTCTATCACCGCGTCGGCGAGAGCAGCAAGAGTTTCATCAGCGACGATGCCTGGTTCGAGCACTTCGGCCTGCTCACGGTCGGCCCGATCGATGGCCACGACCTGCCCACGCTGATCGAGTTCCTGAACGAAGCCAAGCACACCGACCGTCCGATCGTGCTGCACGTGAAGACCGTCAAGGGCAAGGGTTTCCGCTTCGCTGAGCAGGATTCGTGCACGTTCCACTCGCCGAGCCCGTTCACGGTCGCGGAAGGCGATCTGGAGAACGAGGGCTGTCGCGTCGAGATCAAGAAGGGCGGCCGTTCCTTCACCGCCGCCTTCGGCGAGGCGATGGTCGACCTCATGGCACGCGACCCCAAGGTCTGCGCGGCCACGGCCGCCATGCCCGACGGCACCGGCATCTCGAAGCCGCTGGCCAGGTTCCCCGAGCGCACGTGGGACACGGGCATCTGCGAAAGCCACGCGCTCGACATGATGGCCGGCCTGGCCAAGACCGGATGGAAGCCGTTCTTCGCCGTCTACAGCACCTTCCTGCAACGCGCCTACGACCAGGCGTTCCAGGAAGTCGCGCTGCAGGGCCTGGCCGTGCGCCTGTGCCTCGATCGCGCGGGTCTGGTCGGCGGCGATGGTGCCGTGCATCACGGCTTCTGCGATGTGTCGCTGCTGGCCACGCTGCCCAAGGCAGCGCTGCTCGCGCCGATCGATGAAGCCAGCATGAAGGCGGCCATCGAGTTCATGGCCGGCTACGACCAAGGTCTTTCGGCCATGCGTTACCCGCGCGCCAACGTGGATACGCGCCTTGCCAATGACCCCTGTCCGGCCTTCCAGCTCGGCATCGCACGTCCCTTGCTCGAGCCAGCCGGAGCTGACGTCGCCATCATCGCCTACGGCACCGTCGCGTTCGATGCGCTCGATGCGCTGCCGATGCTGCCGGAGTACCGCGTGGCCGTCTACGACGCCCGCTTCGCCAAGCCGGTCGATGCCGGGCTCCTGCGTCGCCTGATCGAGGCGGGCACCCCGATCGTGACCATCGAGGATCACTCGGTGCGCGGCGGCTTCGGCTCATGCGTGCTCGAGGCGTGCAACGAAATGGGCCTGGACACCTCGCGCATCGTGCGCATGGGGCTGCCGGATGCCTGGATCGGCCACGGCGAACGCGCAGAGCAGATGGCGGATGCGGGCATCGACAGCGCCAGCATCGCGCGCACCGTCCGCGCCCTGATCGACTCGCTCGGCTGCGGCGCCCCGCGACGTGCGGAATCAACGGCCCCCGCTGCGCAGGCCAGCTCGGCCGTCCGTACAATCGTTCCGCGATGATCATCGACGCGCACACGCGCACCTGGCCCGGCCTCGACCTGTTCGGCAGGGAACTGTCGGGCCCCATGCAGAAGGCGGCGAAGCCGCTGCCCTTGGATGCTTCGCCGGCTGCCCTTGAGCGCGCCACGGAGCCACTGACCGGTGCCCTCCTGCATGGCTTCCGCGCCGACCGCGTGGGTGCAAACATCCCCAACGACGCGATCCTCGATGCCGTCCGACAGGGCAATGGCCGCTACGTCGGCATCGCTGGCATCGACCCGACCAGTGACGACGCTTGGGATGAGTTTCGTCGGTGCACCGACCTCGGGCTGTACGGCATCTGCGTGAGTCCCGCACTGCAGGGCTTCATGCCGACCGATGAACCGGCCATGCGGCTCTTCGCGCAGTGCGCGGCCGATGGGTTCCCGGTGTTCGTCAGCCGACCCGCTCCGTACACGCGCAACGCAGCCATCGGCAACGATCGTCCGACGGCGTGGACCGAAACCATGCGTCAGCTGCCGCGGCTCAAGGTCGTCTTCTCCGGCATGGGTTGGCCCTGGATCGATGAGTGCACCGCCATGATGACGGCGTTCATGAACGCGTGGACCGACACGAGCGGCATCGTGAGCCAGCCCTGGGCGCTCTACAACGCCATGCTCGGTGCCGTACAGCACGGTGTGGCCGATCGCGTGCTGTTTGCCTCTGGCTGGCCCTTCGCCAACCCCAAGGCCGCTGCTGAAGCGGTGTACGGGTTGGGATCCTTCGCGCTCGCCACGCCGCTGCCCCGCATTCAAAGCAAGGTCCTGCGCGCGATCGTGGAGCGCGATGCGTATGGCGCGCTGGGCATCCCCGAACCAGCGTCCCTGATCCGTCGCCCTGCAGACGCGCGCTTCGGATTCCTCGGTCGAACCCCTGGAGCAGCACGATGAAGCACCTCGCCTGGATCGCGCTCGTCGTCGCCGGCTGCGGAACCGCAGCGCCCATCGAGGTCACGCGCCGTGGCGGCGCCGAGGAAGTCCTTGGTCTCTCGCCGGTCGCTGCGTCCTTCAGCATCGAGGAGGCCGGTGCCTCGATCGTGCTCACCGACATCGACCCGGCCCGGCTCGAATCCGACGACGCCGTGAGCGGACAGGTCCTTCACGTTGGATTCCTGTGGAATCCTCTGCCGGGGCGCACGGCGATCGATCCGACGAGCACCAACGTCTCGCTGAGGCTGCTGGTGCTGAGCGCCGGCGAAGCCGGCCTCTACGGCGGCGGCGGATTCGCCTCGGTGTCAGGCAGCCCTGAAGCAGGTTCCATGTCGCTCGAGGTCGAGGGCTCTGACCTGCGGCTGATCGCCCGCACCAAGGGCTTCGTCGACCGACTCACCCCGGCGGAACTGCTCGGCGAGTTCTCCGTCGATCGCAACGAAGGCCAGGCCCGACGCATGCGACGCGCAGCCACGCAGCGCGTGACCAACGCCCTCGGCGCGATCCAATGGGTCGATGCGGGCATGGGCTTGCCCATCGGCATCGAGCTCGCCGCCACCGACGCGCAGCCCTGATCCCGCTACGCTGCGGGAATGACGAGTCTGTCGAATCGACCCGCGTCGGCCGCCGCTGGCACCTTCCGGACCGCGCCGCTCGATACGGACCGCATGCCCCCGGGCATCCCGTTCATCATCGGGAACGAGGCGGCGGAGCGCTTCAGCTTCTACGGCATGAAGACCATCCTTGCGGTCTTCATGACGCAGTACATGCTCAGCGCGACCGGCACCCCCGACTACATGACGCGCACCGAAGCGACCGAATGGGTCGCCTGGTTCGTGGCGAGCGCCTACTTCTTCCCGGTGCTCGGCGCGCTCATCGCCGACGCGCTGCTGGGCAAGTACCTCACGATCATGATCCTGTCGATGGTGTACTGCCTGGGCCATGCTGCCCTGGCGTGCATCGACCTGCCCTCGGCCGCGCTGCAGGCTTCGCTCGACCCGCGCAGCTGGCTCATGGCCGGCCTCTTCCTGATCGCGTGCGGCTCGGGCGGGATCAAGCCATGCGTCTCGGCCCACGTGGGCGACCAGTTCTGCCGCCGCAACGGCCACCTCATGAGCCGGGTCTTCGGTTGGTTCTACTTCTCGATCAACTTCGGATCGTTCTTCAGCACGCTGCTCACGCCGTGGCTCCTCAAGACCCACGGGCCGGGATGGGCCTTCGGCGTGCCCGGCGTGCTCATGGCGATCGCCACGTTCGTCTTCTGGCTCGGCCGCAAGCGCTATGCGCACCTGCCGCCGCAGGGCTTCGCATTCCTGCGCGAAACTGCGGCGCCCGAGGGCCGCTCGGCCATCCTGCGGCTGGTGATGGTCTATGCCTTCGTCGCGGTGTTCTGGTCGCTCTACGACCAGACCGGCAGCGCGTGGGTGCTCCAGGCGGGCCAGATGGACTGCAACTTCCTGGGCATCCAGTGGCTCGAGAGCCAGGTCCAGGCGGTCAACCCGCTGCTGATCCTGATCTACGTGCCGCTCTTCGCCTATGTGATCTATCCGGCGATGGGCAAGCTGATCAAGCTCACCCCGCTGCGTAAGATCGGCATGGGCTTCGTGCTGACCGTGGTGGCCTTTGCGATCTCGGCGCATGCACAGCGCCTGATCGATGACGAGCAGGGTGCGTTCCGGGCCAAGATCGCTCCGATGGTCGCTGCCGAGGGCATCGACCTGGCGAAGACGGCCGAAGCCCTGCGCGCGGTCGAGCGCAACGCCCCGGCGGCGGCGCTCGATGCCCTGCGCACCACGGCAGCGGGCACCGAACGCGACGGCAAGGTCGCCGACACGATCGCCCTCGGCGGGATCGCGATCGCAGCCGACGGCACGAAGCTCCAGGCCCAGTGGCCGAGCATCGCCTGGCAGCTCCTCGCGTACCTCGTGCTGACCGCTGCGGAAGTCATGGTTTCGATCACGGGCCTTGAGTTCAGCTACACGCAGGCGCCTGCATCCATGAAGTCGATCGTGATGAGCCTGTGGCTGCTGTCGGTCTCGGCCGGCAACGTGCTCACCGCGCTCGTCAACCGATTCACGCAGGATGCCGACGGCAACAGCACGCTGGTGGGTGCCAACTACTACTGGTTCTTCACGGCCCTCATGCTCGGCGCAACGCTGGTCTTCATGGTGGACAGTCACTTCTACCGCTACCGCGACGCACTGCCCGCAGCCAGCCATCCCGAGGCCGCCAACGGCTGACCACAACCTGTAGTGGGTGCACGCGCGGGAGCACCCATCGATCGACGCGGTTGTGCAGGAATCCCAATGGACCGCGTCGTTTTTTCAACGCCGCCGTTTTGCGCGGCCGATGCATCCTGCACGCCACAGGAGGCACCATGCTCGACAAGGACCACCTCATCGACGAGATCACCAGCCTGAACCCGAGCGCCGGCCGCGACTGGCTCGAGCTCTTCGACACCGACGACCTGCGGCGCTACCTCGATCACCTGCACCACGCGTGCACGCCGCGCGGAGCCGACAGCGTCTGGCACCGCGAGGGCGACACCCCGCCGGTCGTCATGCGCATCGCCGCCTGATCCCAACACAACCGTCAAGCGACGCGGCCCGCCATCATGGCGGGCCGCTGTCCTTTGGTGGATTGTCGGTTGGCGGACGGCGTCCCGAGGATGTCGGGCGCCGCGCGGCGTCAGGCGCGCTGGTCGCGCATGTAGTCGGCCAGGCGCTTCTTCAGCAGACGAAGCGCCAGCAGCCCCTTCACGCGGGCGAGCAGCTCGACCTTGTTGACGGGCTTGCTCACGAAGTCGTCGCAGCCGCACTCGACCGCGCGCTCCATGTCCGAGACCTCGTGGAGCGCCGTGACCATGATGATCACGATGTCGCGGGTCGTCGGATTGCCCTTGAGCTTCTGGCAGACTTCGAAGCCCGACATGCGCGGCATCATGACGTCGAGCAGCACCAGGTCGGGCTGCTCGCGAGCGATCGAGGCCATGGCCTCGGCCCCGTCAGTGGCGACCTCGAGGCGGCATGGCAACGACTCCATGTAGGCCTGGATCAGCTCAAGGTTCTGTTGGTTGTCGTCGACGATGAGCACCTTGCCGGCAGCCAGGTCCACCCCCGCAGCGGAGGGGTCGAGGCCGAGGTCGAGTGCGTCGGATCCTTCGGAAGCCATGCGGCGATCCTAGCGCAACGCCCGGCGCAGGAGGCTGATCGGATGGAGCGCGGAGCGGCCGGCAAGGTCCTGCACCTGATGGCGACAGCTGGTGCCGGGTGCGCACACGATGTGGTCGGGGCGCGCGGCCAAGGCCGGCAGCACGTCGTGCTTGGCGATGCGCACCGACAGGTCCGCCGTGGCGGCGTCGTACCCGAATGCCCCCGCCATGCCGCAGCAACCGGTGGCGAGCTGCTCCGCGCGGGGATAGAAGCGGCGCAGCAGCCCCATCGTCGTGGTCCCGCCCCACAGTGCCTTCTGGTGGCAGTGCAGGTGCACGGCGATGGCCTCGTCGATGCCCGGTGCAGGCAGCGGTCGCTGCGGGTGCTCGTTCCATCGGCGCTCGAGGAAGCCCTCGACCGAGTCGACGAGTGCAGCGACGGCGCGTGCATCGTCGAAGGCGGCCGGCGGCAACGACAGGTCCTGCCAATCATCAACGATGGCGCTCATGCACGATGGTTCGAGCATCAGCACGGCGACCGCTCGTTCGCGCTCGATCGATGCGCGGAGCGCGTGCGCCGTGCGCGGCACGGTCACGAGTGCTTCGGCGAGCATGCCGGTCGAGATGAGCGACCGAGCGCAGCACCCGGCATCCGCAAAGGCCACGCGATAGCCGAAGGCGTTGAGCACGGCGACGGCATCCATCGCCACATCGCTCTCGCCATACTGCGTGAAGCAATCGCCGAAGAGCAGGACAGTCGGTGCACCCAGCGGTTGCGGCACGCCGCGCATGCGCCGCGCGGCATCCTTGCCAAAGGCCGGCAGCGGCCGATCGGTCGCCAGCCCAAGGACCGACTGGAGCAGCTTTCGCAGCGGCACGATGTTCGCCACCACGTTGGCCAAAGGCGCCACGCGGCTGCCAATCCGTTGCAGCCCGCGCACGCGCCCGCGCACGCGCACCCGCCACGGGACGCGGCCACGCTCGGCGAAGCCCTGCGCGGTGTACTCGGCCTTGATCTTGGCCAGATCCACGTTGCTCGGACACTCGCTCGCGCACGCCTTGCACGACAGGCAGAGGGAGAGCGTCTCCTGCGTCGCCGGGTCGGACCACGAGGCGCGGCCACCATCGAGCTGCCCCGTGATCGCCAGGCGCAGTGCGTTGCCACGACCACGCGTGGTGTGGCGCTCGTCCAGCAGCACGCGGTACGACGGGCACATCGTGCCGCCGGGAGCGGTGCGCCGGCAGATGCCGGCGCCGTTGCATTGCGATGCGGCGTGCTCGAGTCCCTCCTCAGGTCCGAATCGGAAGAAGGTGGCACGAGGCTCGACTGCGACGAATGCGCTGTGCGGGCGCACCCGAAGGTGCTCGGTCATGCGGGCGGGGTCGTCGTGGTCGACCAGGTTGCCGGGGTTCATCAGGCCGGCTGGGTCGAAGACGGCCTTCACGCGGCCGAGCACCGCGCACAACGCCTCGCCCAGCACGATCCGGAGCAGCGGCGTGCGCACCCGGCCGTCGCCGTGCTCACCGCTGAGCGCTCCGTGGTGACGCGCCACCAGCTCGGCGATCTCGACGGCAATCGCACGCATGACCGCAAGATCCCGTTCATCATCGAGCGCGATGAGCGGCCGGATGTGCAGGCACCCCACCGAGGCGTGCGCGTAGTACGCCGCCGTCGTGCCATGCCGCTCGACGATCGCCCGGAACTCCTTCACGAACGCGGGCAGGCGCGCCGGATCGACCGCGGTGTCCTCGACGAACGTGACCGGCTTGCGCGCACCGGGCACCGCGTGCAAGAGCGGCTCCCCTGCCTTGCGCAGCTTCCACGCCTGCTCCATCGAAGCGGCGTCGACGCACGTCCGGTGTGCCGCCGTGGGCACGAGGCCGGCCACCGCGTCGCACCGCGCCCGGATCGTGTCCGGATCGACCCCGAAGTACTGGACGTAGAGCACGGCGCCGAGCTGGCCCGAGGCAGGCTGCGGCATCACGTGCACGTAGCCGGCGTACTCGCGGTTGCGCAGGGCCATGCTGATGATGACGTCGTCGACGAGTTCGACGGCCGATGGCCCGGTGGCGAGCAAGGCGCTCAGGCTTGCCAGCGCATCATCGATGGACGCGAATCCCAGGATCGCCAGGCCGCGATGCGCCGGTCGCGGCACGAGCGCGAGCTCGGCGCGCAGGACCGTGCCCAGCGTGCCCTCCGCCCCGCACACGAGGTGCGCCAGGTTCACGCGATCGAAGGTGCCCGGCGTGCTGGCGCGGACCTGCTTCAGGAAGAGGTCGAGGTTATAGCCGTCGACATGGCGCAGGATCTTCGGGATGCGCGCATCGACCTCGCCTGCGAGCGGCTCGATGATCGACCAGAGTTGCGCAGCGAGCTCCGCCTGGACCGGATCATCCACCGCACCACCTTCGCGCAGCCACGTCACGCGGCCATCGGGCAAGGCCACCTGCAGCGCGATCAGGTTCTCGACGGTGCGGCCGTACAGGATGCTGTTGGCCCCCGCCGAGTTGTTGCCGACCATGCCACCGATCGTGGCGTGGCTCGACGTGGCGACATCGGGGCCGAACATGAGCCCCCGCGGAGCCAGCGTTGCATTGAGCTGGTCGAGCACCACGCCGGGCTGCACGATCGCACGCCGGGCCTCGACATCGATCGACTCGATGGTGCGGCAGTGCTTGCTGAAGTCGATCACCACCGCACGATTCACGGCCTGCCCGGCAAGCGCCGTGCCACCGCCGCGGGGCAGCACGGGAATCCCGCGCTCGAGGAGCCAGCAGGCGGCCTCGGCTCCGGCCCCCGGCGTGCGAGGCAGCACCACCCCGAGCGGTTCGACCTGGTAGATGCTCGCATCCGTCGCATAGAGCATGCGATCGTGACGCGACGTGAGCACCTCGATGTCCGACACCTGCCCGGCGAGCAGCTGCAACGACTCGGCATGCGGCAGCGCAGGCTCACCACCGATCGTGAGCGACGCCGGGACCGCGGTCACGGCTTGGGTTCCAACTCGGTCGGGAGCCGGCGTGGCGCGGGATCGAGTTGATCAAGGAGCGCCTGGAGCGAGGCAGCGATCGTGCGATTGGGCTTCGTGATGGACACGGGCTTGGCCTCGACGGGGCGAACCTTGCCGCTCCACGACCACTCGATGGCCGGCGATGCCTTCAGCGCCGGATGGGAATAAACCTCAGGGAGCCGTCGCGCCACGCGAACTCGAACCGGCAGGCCGGTCGCGCCGTCGAACTGCACGAGCACGTCGCCACCGGCGGCATCGATGAGCAGGACCTCGGTACCCGCTTCGGTGGTTCGTGATCCGGCCACCGCGGCATCGGGCAGCTCATCCTTCCAGATCGCATCCGCCAGCGAACTGCCCAGCCGAACCGAGGCCATGACGGGCAGCACGATCTCGGCCTCCGCGAACGACTCGCGGCACCCCTTGGCGCACTCGACGAGTGCCATCTGCCCGGGAAGCGCATCGACCGTCACGAAGGCGCTGTCATCGAGGCCCACGACCTCGATGCCACGCTCCGCGCGAAAGGTCCACGCGCGGGCGGCAGCGCGGGATTCCCAACGCACCGTGTCGCTGCCTCCGTGAGCGGCGTTGGTCTCGGTGATGACGGCGTCGCCGAGCGCGCGGCACGCGGACTCGGCGCGCTCAATGGCTTGTGTGGCGGCAGCGATCGATTCAGGAGTGCGGGCCGAGGCTTCCCAGCCCTCGGCGTTCATCGCAGGCGGGGCGAGCACGGCAACAAGCGACGCGGCAATGGCGGCAAGCATGGTGGTTCTCCAATGACAGCGGGCGGCCCAGACCGGAGTCTAGACCGCCCGCTATGGTCATGCGATCGATGCGCTCACTTCTTGGCGAGCAGCGCCTCGATCTCCTTCTGCAGGTCAGCATCCAGCGTCGCAGCGAAGCCCGAGTGGATCTTCGCGATCGTGCCGTCGGCCGCGATCACGACGGTCGCGGGGATGCCGTTGAATCCGTACTGCTTGATGTAGGCGCCGCCCATGTCGCGCAGCGACGGGAAGGTGAACGCCTGCTTCGTCCAGAAGTCCTTGGCCTTCGCGAGCACCGCTTCCTCGGCATCTTCAGGGCCCTGCTCTTCCCAGGTGTTGATGCCGAGCACCGTCACCGGGAGCTTCTTCTCGGCAGCCCACTTGGCCACGTTCTCCAGCAGCGGCAGGCCCTTGCGGCATGGGCCGCACCAGGTCGCCCAGAAGTCGAGCACGACCACGCGACCCTTGAACGAGGCCAGCTCGACCGACTTGCCTTCGAAGTCCTTGAGCGAGAACGCCGGGGCGACGTCGCCGGGTCCGATGAGCGTCTCGAGCTCACCCATGCTCGACACGGCCTTGCGCGCGCCGGCATTGAAGGCGATGGAGCCCTTCTCGACCGCCTTGGGAGCCATGGCGAAGTCGATGCCGACCGTGAAGCCCGGAGGCGCGCCCTCAGGCGAGAAGACGAGCTTCATCGAGCTCGGCAGGTTGGTCTTGGCA
>Ga0172367_10010349_pt1 | contig 10050 bp, 8 predicted proteins | sample Lak10m_FD_114542 | JGI IMG/M metagenome (GOLD analysis project Ga0172367, IMG submission 114542) | Freshwater microbial communities from Kabuno Bay, South-Kivu, Congo - kab_022012_10m | ecosystem: Environmental > Aquatic > Freshwater > Lake | place: Democratic Republic of the Congo: South-Kivu...
AAAGAAGCCAAAGAACTTATTGAGAAGAATTTTAAAGAGATTGTAAGAAGAATTGCTCGAAATCCTGACATTTTCTTTATGGATTTCAAGTTAGGATATAATAATGAATTGTATCAAACCTTAAAAACTAAAGAAGAAATCAAAGAATTCTATAATAATAAAAAAAATCTATTGACAGCAGAAGAGATAAATAAAATAAATTCTATCAAAAATTTAGATGATTTGAAAGAATACACTAGAAAACTTTACACTTTAAGATGGAGTCCAAGAGAAATTTTACAAGGTTATAAAATTATCAATAAACAACAACCTAAAACTAAAGAAGAAATTAAAGAATTTTACAAAAAAGAAAAAATTCCAATCAATGAAGAAGAACTTAAAAATATTCAAAATGTAAAAAGTGAAGAGAAAAAAACTATCTCTGAAAGTCTTGATGATAAATCAGTAATTAAACTTGACATTCTCGCTTATATTGATGGAGAATTTATAGAAATGACGAATCTCTTTGAGTTCTTAGTTGGTAATAAACCTCTTAATTTTGAAGAAGATTCAAATGTTATCAAAAGTATCAAAGAAGATATAATTTATTATTATGACGAAAAAAATTATATCAAAATGTTAAAACGAATTTTTACTATTGCTAAATTAAGAGAGCATAAAAATATAATTAAAAAACTCGTTGATATCTTCAATTCTGGATTAGGTAGAACTTATCAAGTCTCATCAAATTTAGAGAACATTATAAATTTAATTGAGAAGTTAAACAATACAAATTTAGAAAAAATAAGAGATAAAATTATTACTTACATCCAAGAATTAAAATCAAGACTTGGAAATGTATATGAATTTGAGATACCTCTTAATTTTTATAAAGAATTTGATAAAATCAGTAAAATAAAAGACTTTCAAAAGATGAGCCGAAGTATTGAAGATTTAAGAGAGAAAATAAAAATGAAACTGAATAAGGAAACATTAAAACGTATCAAAAAGGATAAGATAAACTTTAGGAAATATCTAAAATAATATAATAAAATGTCCTTAAATTTTGCTGGGATAGGAAGACCTATAGCTATCATTAAAGGAGGTAAATATGATGGTAAAATTATATATGTTGATAGTGATACCACCCGAAGGGAAGAAGAAGAAAAAGAAGAAATCGAAAAGATTCCAACTTTTAAAGAATTAAAATTACCTAGTGATGCGGTTTTTCAACCAATACCTGATAAAACGAAAGAGCGGGATTGTCATTTTATCAGTGGTGCGTCTGGTTCTGGTAAATCAACTTGGACTAAAAAATTCGTCAAAGAATACCAAAAACAACATAAAAAGAATCCGGTATATTTATTTTCAAGAAAAAAGGAAGATGAAAATTTAGATGATGTAAAACCTTTGAGAATCAAAATAGGAGATAATTTAATTGAAGACCCTTTGAAAATGGAAGATTTTAAAAATTCTTTGGTATTATTTGATGATACTGATATCATCTCAAATAAAATTCATAAAGCTTTAATCGACCATTTACGGGACGAAATCCTTCAGGGTGGAAGAAGTATAAATGTAAGTTCTATTATTACTAATCATAACTTCACCGGAAGAGAACTGAAAACGGTTTTAAATGAATGTCATACTATAACTGTTTTCCCTGCCAATTACAACCGAGGGATGAAATATTTATTAGAAGAATATTTAGGTATTGATAAAAAGATTATCAATAAGATAAGAAAAGCTGATACCCGCTGGATTACTATCTTTAAAAATTTCCCGATGGTTATCCTTGAGGAAAGAGAAATTTACTTAGTAAAAGACCTAATGGACTAACTTTATAAAAAGATGTAGGGTTGTATGATGTATGGTCTATTTCTACTCCGTATATTTATATTACACTTTTTTTTATAAAAAAAAAATAATCAATTTTTTTTTATATTAATTATAAACCCTACATACCCTACATCCCTACATTTTTATATATAAATTGAAAGAGATAAATAAAATTATTGATGTAGGGTTGAATGTAGGGTTTAAAACCCTACATTAAAAATCTATATAATGTTATATGGACGATTATAAAAATTTATCTACAAAAGAGCTTAAGTATATCCTTAAACAATGCGGAATTAAGGGATGTTCTAAAATGAATCGTAAGCAAATAGTAGAATTAATTGATAGTAATAAAGAAACTTTAGAAGGAGCCGGTTTTTTTGACTTCCTTAAACAAGCGGGCACTTTTATTTCTAAAGGTGTATCAAAAGCTATTGAATTACCTAAGAAAGCGATTCAAAGAGTTTTTTCACCATCAAAAGAATTAAATAATATTTCCAAGAAAACGCTCAAAGAATACGGACACTTTCCAATTGTAAGACTTCAGATTTATAGAACGCCTCTCAGTGGAATGATTAATACTTTATTATCTGCTGTCAGTTTTGGTAAAATAGATGAACTAAAGAAAAAATATGGTTATGATAAATTTTATCATCTGGCTTTAGTTGCTACGGTAAAAACTCACAAAGGAGAAAAGAATATTATTATAGAAAAAAACGAAGCGCCTAATATTTCTACAAAATATGAAACAAGCGAACTTACGGAGGTAATGACCTTACCACCTCTTACAAAAAGAATCTCATTACAACAATTAATAGATTTTACTATACAAAAAGTAGGAGAGAACTTTTTCAGATATAGTGCTTTTACTACTAACTGTCAAAGATTTATTATGGATATTTTAGAATCTAATCAAATTCCAACAACTGAAGCTAAAGATTTTATTCTTCAATCAATGGAAGAACTGGCTAAAGAACTTCCCGATTATGTTAAAGGAACGGCTCAATTTATTACAGATTTGGGAGGAACAGTTTCTAAATTAACGGGTAAAGGTGAAGAGAGATTAATTGGAGGTAAAGGTGATTTAGACTTTACTTTTGGGGAATATATGAATAACACTACAGGATTAATAGACCCTAAAACAAGCATAAATAATTGGTTTAAAACAACTTTTGAACAACCGAGTGATGTTTTAATATCCGGACTCGTTAGAGGAAATTTATCCACACTCCTTTTATATCCAAATCAAATAGTTAAGCCATTATATGGAAAAACACCACTAACAAAGGATGATATAAAAGATATTAGTAAACTAATAGGAGTTAGTCCGACTTATGATTTTAAAAAATTAGTAGGACATACCTTGAGCTTTATAACTAAAACTTATGAATTATCTCAGAATGAATTTGAATTAGGAGTTAGTATTTTAACAAGATTTTTAAAAGATAGTATAGCTTCTTCAACAAGAACAGCTACCGAAACATCTTTAGAAGGTCATACCAAATATTTAAGTGATTATATGTTAGCCCCTTATATGTTTGGAATAGAATTATATCCATACATAAAACCTTTTAATTCTTCCAAATATAGACCAGACCCCACTAGATTATCAGTAATTACAGGAGCTGGAATTTTTGAATTGACAAAATTTAATGACTTAATAGGACAAGGAATAAATACTAAAAAATACGAAGATTTTAGAAATAAATTAATCAGTATTCGTCCGGTTAGTAGGGTAGATAATTTTGTTTTAAAATTATTTTTGTATGAGTGTGATTATAATTATTTCGATATGAAAAGGAAAACACTTGACCCACGCTTTAATATGACATCTGACTTTAAAACATTGTCTACTCAAGCTAAATTATTTTATGAAAATTCAAAATATGCTTATGACCTTACTTTAAATCAAATAGCAACAGCAAATTATTACGCAAATAAAAATTTAAAAAAATTTGCAACTGAAGGATTAGAGGAAATTTATCAAAGACTCAATCAAGTTTATTTACCTCCTTATTTACAACCTAAAGCTGAACCTGCCAAAGCAGAGGAAGCACCAAGACTAAGACCAAAAGCTGAAGAATTTATACCTGAGGAAGACGCTCAACCAGCACCTGAAGAAGACGCTCAACCAGCACCTGAAGAATTTATACCTGAGGAAGTCCCACCAGCTCCTGAAATTTCAGAAGAAGATAATCCTTTTATTGCTGATTTACCTCTTCCTCTTGATGAACCTCCAAAACCTCCAATTCCTACAACAATAAATCCATTTGTTGATTTACCTTCACTTTTCCCTACTGATTCTCCTCCTTTAAAAGTTGTTCCTGAATTAACAGAAGAACCCGAAGCTTCAAAAGTTCCTGATAAACCTCTTACTAAAACACAACTTAAAAAAATAGAGGCAGATAGAAAGAAAGCTTTAAAAGAAGCACAAAAGGAAAGAGATAAAGCTTTATCTGAGGCTAAAAAAGCTCAGGCAAAACCTGAAGAAAAAAAGGAAGAACCTAAGAAAGAAGAGCCTAAGAAAAAAGAGGAGAAAAAACCTGAAGAAAAGAAAGAAAAACAAAAATCTAAAAAAGAAATTGAAAGAGAGAAAAAAATCGCACAAGAAAAAGAAGAAGAAGCCTTCTTACGTGAAGCAATGAAAAAAGCTAAAGCTGAAGTTGATGAGGCAGAGAAAAAAAAGAAAGAAGCTGAGAAAATAGCTAAACAAAAGGAAGATGAAATGAAAAAATTACTAAAAAAACAAGAGGAACAATTTATCTCTACAGCTAAAGAATTTGAAGAAGAAGGAAAAACAATTTTTGATAATGCTATATCTAATTATAATGACCTTCCGGATGATGAAGTAAAAGAGAATTTACTTATTGAGATAAAAAAACCTATTTTTAATAGTAAAGAATATAAAGAACTTAATGATAAATTAAATGATTCTAGTAGTTGGAAATTAAGACAAGTAATAGATGGATATATTACCAGTAAAATTAAAGATAAAGAACCAACTAAAGAAGAAATAGAAAATATACAATCTACACTTAATCTCATTGTAAAAGGTTTTGATGAAGCGAGACTGTGGATGCAGGCTTTCTCTCAACTATATTATATTCCTGAAGAAGTCTTTACGATAAGTAAGTTATTGGATAAAGACGAATTAGACAAATTATTTTCTATTGGTTTTTCTCTTGCCAAATTAGAAAAAACTCAAGGAAAATTAAATCAGGAGAAAACAGAAATATTAGGAGAAGATGCGTTGAAATTATTAAAAAAAGCTAAATTGTCAGCAATAGCAAGAAAAGAATTGGATGAAAAATATTCGAAAGTAGAAACAACGGATGATGATGATGAAGAGCTTGATAGTAAAAGTCTAATCAAAAAAGCTAAGGCAGACGCTATTTTAATGGTTTTGGAAACTAAAAATAAAGTTTCAAAACAAATAGAAGAATTTGATAAATTGGATAAAGAAACACAGAAAAAAATTGATAAAATGGTTAATTATTGGTTAGATACCAAAGGTGAAGACAATAAAGGTGAATCATATTCAGAAAAAATTAAAAAAACATTTAATAAAGACATAGACACGGCGGATTACATTTTTAAGAAGGCGATTGCTACTTTTTATGAAATGTATACAGATAATCCAGAAGACAAGAAATTAATAGAGGACTTAAATAATTATACCAACAAATTTATTATCGCTCGAGAAATATTAGATGAGTTAGGTAGGATAAAAAGAAAAGAATTAAAAATATCTGAGCTTACTGAAAAACAACAAAAAGCACTGTTTGAACTTGTAAATCTGGATAAGTTATTCAAGCAAGATAAGATAACAGAGATGGAATTTGGGACTTTTTTAAATGAAACAACAAATTTACTTTATCCAAAAAAAGGAAGAGGATTATCCGGTGGTAATCTTCCGGAATTATATCGGGCTTTAAGACAATCTCAAGATATTAGAGCTAGAAGACAAATGATTTATGATAGAAATCCTACACCTCAAAATCTTCAAGCTTTAAGAGATGCTGATATTAACGTAAGAGCTGACGAACTAGCTATACAAAGATTCATAAACAGACCTACGGGAGGTGATATTTCCGAAGATAGAATAAAATTAAAACAGATTGATGACGAAATTGAAAAGCTTAAAAAAGAAGCTTATCAAAATAGTCAAAAATTAAGAAGAGGTGAAATTAAAACTCTTAATTTTAATGCTACTAAGAAAAAGATTGATGAAAGAAGAGCCTCTTTAGAAGAAGAAAAAAGACAATTACAAGGACAATTAACTTCACAAGAAGAATCTTCAAACGTATTACCTGACCCTTCAACCTCTTTAGAACTTAATCTATTAGCTACACCAGAACAAATCCAAAGAGGAGAATATTATGATTATAAAAATCAAAAATATTATGCTCCTAAAACTCAGAAAGATATTAAGGATTATAAAGAGTATCAACGAATCGTCAGAGTAAATCTTCTAATCAAAAAATTAGAACAATATTATAAACAATTTGGAGGTATTAGAGGATTCCAAAATCAACAGAGAGGCGCTCAATTAGGTTCAATGGTAGCCACTCTAAATTTCGCAGAACAACAAGAAGACGGAGAACTAATGGGAGCCACGATGAACTCATTAGTAGAATACTTTACAACCTTCGCTTATTTAGTTCCCGACCCTAGCGTTCCACCAGCCACTAATACTGATGATTTTGAATTAGCCTTTTCTCATATTAATAATGAAGAAATAAGAGACCAATTATTAAATGTTCTTAATGAATATCAAGAGGCAGGATATATAGGCACCTTTTGGATGGATAAGAGAGCCATACGGGAAGCAGAACGTCAGAGAGCTTATCAAAAATGGAGAGATGAGCATCCATTTGATGCTTTCGTAAGTGGAATAGGAACCGGCTTTTTATCTTTCATTCAAAATTCATTTATTCAACCTCTTTCTAATTTAGTTAAAAATATTTTAGAAGTTATTCCTCTTCCCAAAAGTTTAATGTTCTTAAGAACGGGAGCCCAAAGTTTCGCTGGTTTCTCAGAACAAATCAGGAAAACTATTGAAGCAAGTAAAATGATGTCTAATGAAGGAGTGATGAGTTTCACGGAAAATCTAGCTGGTTCTCTTAATCCTTTCAAAGGTATTACTACCGGATTACAAATGGCTTCATTAGGTAGTGATATAGGTAGAGCCTTAACAGGAACGGGAAGGAGATACGACCCAATATCACTCGCACGTAATCAAATCAAAGATTTACCATTTTAGTTCCCAAAGTAGGAAGATTTTAATAAAGATATTTAAATTTAAATATCTTTATTAAGATATTTACAAGTAATAATCAAAATATATATATTTAAAAGTAAAAATAACGTTATTTTTACTTGTATATATCATTTTTAAGATATTTTTTAGTAAAAATCTAATATAAGATATTTAAAATTAAATATCTTATATTAATTATATGGAAAATTGTAGTTATTTTTGCCGTGTTATTGCCCCTAGAAATTTAAGGGTAATGTTAAGAATGTTAAATGAAGTTAAAACTAAAGAAGAAGAAGAAAACATTAGGAAATATATCAGATATTTAAAAAATTGTATTAACTCACAGATTAACTGAATTCTTATTTATCGTCATTCTATATTCCATTTGTTTTTTCTGAAGTTTTGCCTCTAGTTTTTGAATTTCATTATTAAGTTTATCTATCTTTTGAGAAGGTGTTAATTTAAGTTTTTCTTTTTTCTCTTTCTTTTCTTCTTCAGTATCTTTATCTTGTAATACTAAATTTTTAGGAGGTTCATTTTTCATTATATCAATTACCACATAATCTAGTCTATTTGTGGGATGTTTTTCATTCCATATTGTCTTTGATTGTTCCATTAACCATTTCCCGATATTTTCTTTTTTTTGGAAGAAGAGAGGGGTTAGATGATATTGAGATTTTACACTAAAAAACATTATATATAATACTTTAGATTTTTAAAATTAAATATCTAAAGGATTTTATATGGAAACTGTAGATTTGAATGATTTATTTTTTTTTAATCTTCCTAATGAATGGAAGAAAAGCGAAGAATTTAATAAAGTTCCTAAATTACCTACCAAATATGAATCTTATAAAATTATTAATAAAGAAATAGGAGGAGCTGAAGAATTAGACGCAGTAGATGAGGAATTATTAACTTTAATTTCATTCTTTGAAATCTATGATAATCTTGATAAAGGATTGGGTGATTTTCTTCTTGAAAATCCTATTTTAACTTTATCTAAAATGTTTGTATTTGTTGAATGTCCTATAACTAAAGAAATTTTTAAGAATGATGATAAAGCAGTCCTTTTAAGATATATTGAAGATAATACTTGTTATTATTATTTAGTTAAGAAGGAAGGACTTGAGGAATATATTAAAAAGAATTATACTGAGGGAAACGTTGAGACAAAACTTACAGAAGAACAGCTTAAATTAGAATTTGTGATAAATTCTAGATGGGCTAAAGAAATTTTAAAATTTAGAGAAGAAAAGGATAAATTTAAAGAAGAGATAGAAGGAAGTATTAAATATTTTTATGAAATCCTTAAAAATTATAATGACTCTTTACTTGAAGAGATTAAATTATAAATGTTTTTTAGTGATAGATTTCTCTATCAATAAAAACCATTGGTGCCCGCCTATGTTTCTTATACCTACTTGACCTTTTTTATGGGAGGAGTTCGGTCGTTCAGTATTATACTAGAGATTTTTTCTTTAAGTTATATTTTAATGTAAATAATGCTTTTTGATAATCATAAATTTTTTTATGTAATTCTTCTTTTAATTTTGGGTTGTTATTCGTCTCAAAATATACTCTTTGGAGGTCTTTTAAATGTTCTTCTATAAAGTCAATTTCAGGACTAGATTTTTCCATTAAATATCTAGAGATTTTCTTCCTTAGATATTTTTATCGTTTCAAGTTCTATCCCTACAAATTCAGGCTCTTTATTTATTGTAGGTGAGCTTTTAGTATGTTTTAAAAATTTATTTATTTGTTGTTCTTCGTAATTTTTTGATAAATCTTCTCTGTAGATAACGATTGCCTCTAATCCGTTTGCCTCAGAAGGTTTAGATATATCAGTATAATTTTTAAATTTTTCTTTAAATTCCTTAAGGATTCCTTCAGGAATTAATGGACTTACTTCCTGAAGTCGTTCGTATTGGTCTCTTACCACTTTCAAGAGGTCAGCGCATTTCATCCTTTCGTCTCTTGGTAGAGATAATTCAATAGAAATAAAACGATATAATTTATTATACTGAATAGAAGAAAGTCTGTGATTTTCCGCCCTTTTACTCCAAGAGAAATACGTCCCGATTGTATTTAAGATTCCTACAAAAAGAGAAATACATCCAATCATAATACTTGCCATTTTTTCCATATCTCCAAATAATTGACCTCCACCAATTGAAAGGGTTCCCGTTATTGTAGATAAAATAATAACGGGAAGGTCAATAAAATTTCTTTGATAACTATAAACGGCTTCAGCTTTTTTGTGAAGGTATCCATAACAATATGAACGTTCTCCAACACTTGAAAAATATTCTTCTAAATGTAGGCTCCATTTTATATCTTTATTAATATCCATTATATAATTAAAGAGATTTTATTAGATTAGTTGAAACTGGAATATAGCGTTTCTGTCAAGCGGAGCAACATTTCCCGTAATAGAATATTGACCAGCACTTGTAAGAGTGTTTATGTGAGTGATTTGAATAATATCGCCAACTTGTAATCTCATAGTTCCCGTAGTGTCTGTAGAATATTGAGAACCAGAAAGCGGGTAGGATTGTCCCACAAATATATTTTGAGAACCAGAAGGTGGTCTTGTAATGGTTATTGTCGTAGATTTGGTTCCACCACTCGTCCAAGTTTGACCATTTGCGGTAATCGTAATATGAGCGGTTAGTTGATAGACACCGGCCGTATTTACAACAAAATCAGTTGAACTCGTAGGGTCAATAAATCCATTCTCAGTCCAATCTTCACTCAAATCCCAAGTAATAGCAGTTGTTCCAGTAGAAGCAAGTTGATTGGAAGATTTGTAATATGACCCTATTCCCTTAAAAGGAACAGGAGGAATAAATGAAGGGTCTATTTTTCCAGTCGAAGGATTTATAATATTAGATACTGACATATATAATATTATAGATTTTATTCAATATTATTAAATAAAAGTTTAGATTGTTCTTCTTTATACTTTCTTA
>Ga0172367_10010351_pt1 | contig 10050 bp, 12 predicted proteins | sample Lak10m_FD_114542 | JGI IMG/M metagenome (GOLD analysis project Ga0172367, IMG submission 114542) | Freshwater microbial communities from Kabuno Bay, South-Kivu, Congo - kab_022012_10m | ecosystem: Environmental > Aquatic > Freshwater > Lake | place: Democratic Republic of the Congo: South-Kivu...
GAGATTTCTTATTAACATTTAAAGAAGGTGAATATAATAACGTAAATAATGAACCTTATAGAAGAGTTTGGACAAAACCTATTAGTAGCTATGCCATGAATTATAACCTATCTGATGTATCTTTAGCACCATTGGTTGAAAATACGTTTAATTACGTAAAATCGCCGCTTAAGGTTATTGAGGCTGGATTCCATAAAAAAGCTTTAATTGCTCAAGATTTTGGTCCATATCAGATTGATTTAATACATGCAATGACAAAAGGTTCAAAACATGAGGAGGGTCAATTTAATCCAAATGGAAATGCATTTTTAATTGATAAGAATAGGAATCATAAGGATTGGTATAAGTATGTTAAAAAATTAATTAAGAGTCCTGAATTGATTAGCACATTGGGTGAAAACTTATATAATACTGTTAAGGATAAATATTCTATTGAATATGTTTGTGAAAAAAGACGTGAATTATATTTGGAGTTGTTAAATATTAAAAAAAATACTACCTTTGTTGAAGAAACAGAAAATACAATTTAAATTTATGAAAAACGATGAAAAATTAAAAATTGTGTTTGATTTTATCCATTACTATTTGACTGAATCAGATAATAATGGTGAATCAAACACAATTAAAAAAACTGATATGGATGAAAAAACAAATGGTGTTAATCCATTAAATCAAATTCTTGATGTTCAAAGAGCTAACGAATTAATAAAAACAATTCAAGTTAGAGATAACTTGAATGCTAATGTTAATAGAGTTCATAATGATTATGAGAGAAAATTGAAAACTTATTTTAATGACCTTAAAAAAGATTTTGTTGATGATTTAAAACAATACAATGATGAGGATGAGATTATCGATGAATCTATTGATGAAGTAATAGTTCCAACAAAAGCAGATTCAATTGTTATATCTGATAATGTTATAGTAACACCTAAACCAGTTGTTAGTATATTGGATAAAAAAAGTAGAAAGTCTAACGTAAAAAAATAATAAAATGTTAAGTAAAGAAAAAATAACTAAAAACGCTAAGAAATTTAATGATACTGGCGTTAAGTATGGATTTATTAATGATACATTACTTGAGAAGTTAGGTATTGAATTTTTTTCAGCACCAGCTTGTTCAACAACAAACCTATATGGTACATATGATGGTGGGTTGGTTAATTTTATATTAACATTAACAAAGCATGCTATTTCTATTAATGGATTATTACCTGAAAATAAAAAAGTTGATGAAGCATCATTAATTAAAGTTTGTTTTTTACATCAAATAGGTAAAGCAAAAATGTTTACTGAACAAAAATCTCAATGGCATAAAGATAATAGAGGTGAGTTATACATTTTTAATGAAGATTTAATCGCTATGTCTGTTGCTGAACGTTCCATATATTATTTAATGGAATCTGGTATTAGTTTAACAGAAGATGAAACTTTTGCCATATTCAACTATAATTCAGATTTCTCAGGTAGACCATTAACTCGTGATGGTGAAAAGTTAGCTTCAATCCTTAAAGTAGCTATAATGACAGCAATAATCGAAATAAAATAATTATGATAGATAAATTTAAAGATATTATAAATTCAGTATTAGGTAGTAATAATGAAGAAGAACATATTGATATAGATGCAATTGATATTCATAAAGAGTATTTATTACCTATTGATGATGAATATAATCAACCTATTGATACATTTAAAATACCAGTTTCGTTTGTTAATGAATCAAATAATCCAAATCCAGAATATGCAACTGAAGGTTCTTCTGGTTTTGATTTAAGAGCTTATTTGGATGAACCTATTGTGTTAAATCCTAGTGATTATACAACAATTCCAACAGGTTTATATTTTAAATTACCACCTTCTTTTGAAATGCAAATCCGTTCAAGAAGTGGACTGGCACATAAGAATGGTGTTTGTGTCTTAAATTCTCCAGGTAGTATCGACAATGATTACACTGGCGAGATTAAAGTAATTTTAATAAACCATGGTAAACATCCATTCACCATTAATAATGGTGATAGAATAGCACAAGCTGTAATTGCTACAGTATTAAATAAAAATGTTTTTGATTTCAGATTAGTTGATACCATTGAAGAAACAACAGAAAGAGGTTCAAATGGTTTTGGTAGTACTGGAATTGCGTAATTAAAAAATTATAATGGTTAGTATTGTATATTGTACAAGAGAGAGTAATCCAGAACACTCTAAACATTTAAAAAAAGCTTTTGGACATGATAAGGTTGAGATTATCGAATATATTAATAAAGGTGAATCTTTAACAATGTTTTATAACAAAGGATTGGAAGAATCAAAATATGATACAGTAATTTTTTGTCATGATGATATTTTATTGGATACTAAACAAGTTGCTAATAAAATTGTTAAATTGTTCAATAAAAATCCTGAATATGGTATTATTGGTGTTGCTGGGTCTTCTTCATTAGCTTCTAGCGGTATATGGTGGGAAGATAGAACCAAAATGTACGGTAGAGTATCACATACCCATGAAGGTAAAACTTGGTTATCATCATATAGTGATGATTTGGGACAAGACTTGCAAGAGGTTGTAATTGTTGATGGTTTATTTTTTGCTGTTAATAAGAAAAGATTAAAGAAAAACTTTAATGAAGAAGTTAATGGATTCCATTTTTATGATGTTGATTTTTGTTTTAGGAATTTCTTAGAAGGTGTTAAAGTTGGTGTTACAACAATGATTAAAATAACACATAAATCTATTGGGATGACAAATCAACAATGGGAAGATAACAGAAAAGTATTTTCAGAAACATATGCTGAACAATTACCAGTTAAACTTAAAAGAGTTGTTAAACCAAATGAGAAATTAAAAATATTGATTGGTTGTTTGAGTTTTGCTAATTTAACTGGTTCTGAATTATATGTTTTTGAAACGGCAAAGGAATTGGTTAAAAAGGGTTGTGATGTGTCGATATGCTCAAGAATTGGTGAACCATTGAGCAAAATGGCAAGTAATTTGGGTATTAAATTATATACACTTCAGGAACCACCAGGGTATAAACAAGGTGATGGAAAATGGTTAATTCAAGGACCAAACGGATTCCAACCAACCGAACCAAATAGAATGTATAAAGTACAAGATATTAGATTTGATGTCTTACATTTAAATCATAAACCAGTTACAGAACATTTATTAAGATTTTATCCAAATACTGATGCTATTTGCACAATTCATTCTGAAGTATTGGAATTGGAAACCCCTGTTATAAACCAGCAGATTAAAAAGTATATTGCAATAAGACCTGAAATAAAGGAATTGTTAATAACAAAACACAATATCTCTAGCGATATGATTGATGTTATTTACAACCCAATTGATTATAGTAAATTTAAGGTTGTAAATGATAATTCAAAGCGAGATAAGAAACGAATTATATTTACTGGTACAATTGATTATCTTAGAAAGAATGCTCTCTTAGATTTGATTAAAACAACAAGAGAAGAGAATAATGAATTATGGATTGTCGGTAAAGAAAATGGTGTTACCATGCAAGATTTAATTATTGAAGATGCTGGTACATTTAATCATGTTACTTACCATAAAGCAACACCTAATGTTGAAAAATTGGTACAACAATGTGACGAAACCGCTAGTATATTATTAGGTAGAACAACAATAGAAGGTTGGTTATGTGGTAAAGGTGGTTGGATTTATGATATAGATGAAAGAGGAAATATCTCTGGTAAATCATTTCACAATGTACCTAATGATATTGATAAGTTTAGAGCGGATAATGTTGTTAATGAAATTATTAATAAATATAAAGAAATTATTGAAGTGTGATGGATTTATTAATCAAGTTCCCAACTAGAAATAGACCAAATAAGTTTTTGAATACTTTGACTAGATATATAAACTATTTGGATGATAAAACAACAAAAATAATTATCACATGTGATAACGATGATATTAGCATGAAAGATGATTATATTAAAGAAGTTATTTTAAATTATGATAATGTAAGTATATTATTTGGTAATCATTATAGTAAAATTGAAGCTGTTAATGCTGATTTAACAAATGTTAATTTTGATATATTACTGCTAGCGTCAGATGATATGATACCAATGGTTAAAGGATATGATACAATCATTAAAGAAAAAATGAAAGAATTATATCCAGATACTGATGGTGTATTATGGTTTAATGATGGTTATCAAGGTAATAAATTAAATACATTATCAATAATGGGTAAAAAATATTATGATAGATTTAATTATATCTATAACCCAGATTATTTATCAGTTTGGTGTGATAATGAATTTATGGATGTTGCTAATATCTTAAATAAACAAACTTATATTGATGAAGTAATAATAAAACATGAACATCCAGATTGGGGTTTTGGTAATAGAGATGAAACACATTCATTAAATTTCAAACATGAAGCTCATGACAGAATGGTTTATAATGGAAGAAAACAAAATAACTTTTATTTATGATAAACTTAACAACAGTTTCTGATTATAATTATTTAACAAAAGGAATTGCATTATACGAATCATTGCTAGATAATAGCAATGATTTTGTTTTACATTATTTATGTATTGATGATAAAACATATAATAAATTAACTGAATTAAATCTAGATAAAGTAATAGTATATAATATTAATAATTTGGTTAATAATGATTCATCATTAATGAATCTTAAAAATTCTGATTATAGATATTTTTGTTGGTCATTGGCATCATATTTTACAAATCATTTAATGAATGAATTAAATTTACCATTAATTTATATTGATAGCGACATATACTTCCATCAAAGCATTAATGAATTATATTCTTTAATGAGTGAAAAATCTATAGGTATTTTTAAACATAGACAGTTTACAACTGAAAGACCTGAAGGTGCTTACAATGTTGGTGTTTGTTATTTTAATAATGATTTAGAAGGTAAAGGTATTTTAGATTGGTGGGCTGACGCTGTATTATATAAAAAATACCCTAATTTGGCAACTTGTGGTGACCAAAAATATCTTGATGTTTTTCAAGACATGTGTCCAGATAATTTATTTTTTGATGAAACTAATATTGGACATGGTGCACCTTGGTTATGGCAATTATATGATATAAGTGAATTTAAAAACACTGGTGATATTATATGGAATGGTGATAAACAAAAATTATATTTTACACATTTCTCTCAATTTATATACGGTGAAAATGAATACGTACCATCTGGTATGCACCATATGTATACATCATTAAATATGTATAAAGAAATATCTGGATTAAAAATGATATATGATTTATATTATAACAGATTAAAAAATATTGTAAAAAAATATGGATTCTAAAGAATTAAAAATAGCTTTCGGTATGATTGTATTCGAAGGTGATTATGTATTAAAAGAATGTTTGGAACAAGTATATCCATTTGCATCACAAATATTAATTGCTGAAGGTCCAGTTTCATATTGGCAAAGACAAGGTAGAACAACATCAACAGATGATACCAATAAAATATTGGATGAGTTTCCTGACCCAGAAAATAAAATTAAAATTGTTCATGGTCAATATTCTGAAAAAGATGACCAATGTAGAGCATATATGCAACACATAAATGATGATATTGATTATATATGGAATTTGGATTCTGATGAAGTTTATAAGACTGAAGATTTAATTAAAATGATTCAATTCTTAAAAGAAGAACAACCAACAAGTGTTGGTATTAGAAGTTGTTCATTTTATGGTGGATTTAATCATTATCTAACTGGATTTGAATTAAACAGAGATAATTTCTTAAGAGCATTTAAATATACTAAAGGTTCAACATGGTTAACACATAGACCACCAACAATTCAATATCCTACAGATTCTAATATAGTTAGAAAACATATTGATAGTGAAACTCTTTATAATAAAACTGGTATTCAAATGTATCATTATTCATATGTGTTTCCAACACAAGTACACACTAAAGTAAATTATTATAAGGATAGCGTTAGTAGAGATAATTGTATTGATGATTATTTTAATTCAATATACTTACCATGGGTTATTGGTGATGATAAAACTAGAAATGATATTGAATCTAAATATATTGGTGTCCATGAATTTAAACCACATGTTAGAGGTGAATGTTATACAAAGGAATTTGACTTTGGTCACCCAGAAGCTATAATTAAAAATATGGATGATTTAAAAGATAAATTTAATAAACAATTGGAAAAACACAAAAAATAATGGATAATATAAATTCTTGGAAAAATAAAAATGTTTTTAAAAAACAATTGGATTTAAATATAAATGAATTATCTAATAGTTATCCACAACATTGGTTAGACTTTATTAAATTTATTAAACAAGAAAACCCAAAAACAATATTAGATATTGGTTGTGGGTGTGGTTCTTATTATGAACTATGCAATAGAGAATTTACCGATATTAAATATACTGGTATTGATTATTCGTTAGATGCTATTGAATTGGCAAAAAATAAATGGAATCATAATGAATTTTATGTTAAAGATATTAATGAATTATCATCTGAATATATTAAGGAATTTGATATAATACATATGGGTGCTTTGTTAGATGTGTTACCAAATGGAGATGAAGTATTGGAAAATATATTAAAACTACTACCAAAAAAACTATTAATAGGTAGAATGGAATTAACCGATAAACCTAGTTATTATGAAACATATAAAGCATATGATGAAATTATAACATATAAATATTATCATAATAAAGAGAATTTAATTTATTTATGTGGTAAATATGATTATATTATTAGCAATATAAATAATAATTACTTATTTAAAAAAAGATAAAATGTTTACACAAAAAAACGAAGAAGATTTTTTTATGAATCATATCAATAAAGATTCAATTATATTGGAATATGGTTCTGGAATTTCAACTAATGAGATTGCTAAATTATGTAAAAATATAACATCAATTGAACACCAAGAAAATTGGTATCATAAATTAAAAGACCAATTACTACCTAATTGTGAATTAATATTAAAAACACCAGATTTACCATACATAGAAGGTGGACACTGTGGTACATATGAAGAATTTAAATCATATGTTGAAGCACCTTTAGATAAAGGACCTTTTGATATTATTCTAATTGATGGTAGAGCAAGAGTTTCTTGCGCATCTATCGCTAAATCAATATCACATGATAACACAATTATATTTATTCATGACTATGACAGACCTGAATATCAAGAAGCTCAGAACTATTTGGACTTAGTTGAACAAGTAGGTACAATGGCTAAATTTAAAATAAAAAAATAAAAAATATGGAATATACTTACGATTGGAATAATGAATTCAAAATGAATACTTCAGGTATTAACAATTTAACATTATGTTTGGAAATTGGATGTTTTGAAGGTTTAACATCAAATTATATAATTAATAATATGTTAAACGAAAATGGTAAATTAATTTGTGTTGACCCACTAACTGATAATTATTTAAATACTGAATTAACAGATAATGATGTGGTTAATAATGAAACAATTTATAAATATTTTAATAATCAATATGATAGATTTATTAATAACACAAATAACCACATTAAAAATAATAAATTAGAATTATATAGAAATATAAGTTCAGATATATTTCCTGAATTGATAGATAAATATGAATCACAATTTGATTTAATTTATATTGATGGTGACCATAGAGCATCAGCTGTATATATTGATGCGATTAATTCATTTAAATTATGTAAAAACGGTGGTGTAATTGTATTTGACGATTATTCATGGGGTGAAATGTATAATGAAGAAGCAACTTGCTTTGGTATTGATAAATTCTTAAATGAATACGAAGGTAAATATGAATTAATTAAAAAAGGTTATCAAGTGCTAATTAGAAAAAAATGATACAATTATTTAATATAAATAATCATATAATCGACACAAGCAAATATTCAAATTTATTGCATGATAAAATTGTTACCGAATTTGAAGAAACAATTGCTGATTATGTTGGTGCCAAATATGCTGTTAGTTTTAATAGCGCAACAAGTGCCATATTTCTTCTTTTAAGCAAGTATAAAGACCTTACAGTTAAAGTACCCACAATGATACCACCAGTTGTCTTAAATGCTATTATAACGTCTGGAAATCGATATGAATTTTATGATGATGTTAATTGGATTGGTGATTCTTATTTGTTGCATGATTTTGGTGATTATAAAGTTATTGATTCCGCTCAAAAACTAGAAAAAAATCAATTTAAAAACGAATGCAATCCAAATGATTTAATGATTTTTAGTTTTTATCCAACAAAACCTGTTGGTTCATGTGATGGTGGTATGATTGTGTCTGATGATTATGATAAGATATTATTATTAAAAGAAATGGCTCTTAATGGGATGTCATATTCTGATAATAATTGGGAACGTAAAATTAAATTTGCTGGTTATAAAATGTATATGAATTCAATACAATGTGAAATTGCTTTAAATAATTTTAAATTGTATGAAGACAAATTAAACACTTTATCTGATATTAAAGAAATTTATAATAAAGAGCTAGGGTATTTAAATACTAGTAACCATCTTTATAGAATTGAAGTTAATAATAGAAATGAATTTATTTCTTATATGAAAGATAATGGAATATCTTGTGGTATTCATTATGATGCGATGCATTTAAATCCAGTTTATAAATTAAATGATATCTCATATCCACTTTCAGAAGAAAAAACTAAACTAACAGTTTCAATACCTTATCATGAACAGTTGACAAATTCAAATATTTTAACTATTATTGATGTAATAAATAATTTTAAAAATGGAATATAAAACATTCAAATATTTTGAAGATGAAAGAGGTTCTCTACTACCAATAGAGTTCTTTGATTTACTATGGTTCGTAAAGCCCACTCATCTTTAGTGGGTGGGATGTAAGAACCATTAATAATAGTACAAATATAATTATTATTTTATAATAATACAACTTTATTGATTATTTATGTAATTTTTAATAGTGTTTTCATCTATATAACCCACTGAACTAACAAAATAACCATCACTCCATAATGTTTTCTCTTTGAAATAATAATTACTTAAATAACTATTATAATGTTTCCATGAAATTATTGTACTTTCTTGTTTAATAACTCTAACTATAGAACTGACAGTTAGATTAGGTGTAAACGATATTAATATATGTATGTGATTCTTATCACTATTAATTAAATCTATTTTAAAATCATAATTTAATGATATTAACTTAATTTTTTCTTTAATAAAATCATTAAATTTATTAATTAAGATTGATTTTCTATATTTAGTTACTAAAACTAAATGTATTTTTAAATAATATTTACGTCTATTTTTAGAAATAATTTCATTAGTATTTAACTTTTTCATAATTACTATATATTTATATATAAAAACAATTAGTAAAATTAATATGAAAACATATAACATAAGATTATTTCCAGATACAAATCAAGTAACACAGTTACTTGAACTATCAGTTATTAGAAATAACTTATGGAATACATTAATCGATATTGTACAAAACGAATACGAAACTAATAAAAAAATAATTCATAATTATGAATTAGATAAAAGAATTACTGAATTAAGGAAAAATACTAATATATCTAAACTTAATTCTAAAGCATGTCAACGTATATCTAAAGAAATATATTCTTCTTATCAATCATTCTTTAAACTAATACAAAAAGATAAAACTGCTAGACCTCCACGTAAAATGGAAAATACTGAAAGTTTCCATACTATCGTATTTAATCAAAGTGGGTGGGTTGTTAATTCTAATAACATCATAACTATTAATAAAATTAAATTTAAATATAAATCACATTTAGATATAACAAAATTAGATATTAAAGAAATAAGAATTAAATTTATTAATAATAAATGGATATGTGATATCTGTGTTAATGATAATATCATCTATGATTATATTATCCAACAAGATAATAAAGTATTAGCAATTGATTTAGGTTTAAAAATATTAGGTACTTGTGTAGATAATAAAGGTAATGTAATTATTATTAAAA
>Ga0172367_10010352_pt1 | contig 10050 bp, 8 predicted proteins | sample Lak10m_FD_114542 | JGI IMG/M metagenome (GOLD analysis project Ga0172367, IMG submission 114542) | Freshwater microbial communities from Kabuno Bay, South-Kivu, Congo - kab_022012_10m | ecosystem: Environmental > Aquatic > Freshwater > Lake | place: Democratic Republic of the Congo: South-Kivu...
CACTTTTATCAGATGGAATCTATTATGTAAAAAAAGTTGGCATTTCTTCATATACTATTCATACAAATTATTCAGTTTCTTCAGCTTCTTTGATAGATCTAGATGCCTCTGCTTCTGGAACGCACACTTTTACTAGAGTTGGATTTAGAACTGAGACAGATCAAATAGTTGTAGTAAATCATGGATTTACTCAGGGTGATCCGATTCAAATTAATGCTGCAGCAGGTTTAGGTACTCTGACTACTGGACTAACTACAGGATATTATTATTTTGTAGGTTCTGCAACTACTAATTCATTTACTTTGCATGATAGTAGAAATAGTGCTTTGGCTTCTTCTAGTGGAATTATTCTTGATGCAATAGGAATTGGAACTAATGGTAGTGGTATTGTTTCTTTCACAAAACAAAATGTCAGTTTTACGTCAGTTGTTAATACATCCGGTCAACTTCCATCCAATTGGGTAGCAGTAGGTGGTGGTGATATCGATGCTTCCAACATTATTTCTGGTGTAATTAGTCCAACTAGACTTGCTGGATCCGGAAGTGCAAATAATGAAACTTTTTTAAGAGGTGATTCGCAGTGGGCTAAGGCTGTTTCATCGATTGGTATTGGCACCACTCAACCATTTGCAGTTCTTTCAACCTCATCTGAATTAGCTCCAGGTGGAGTTGGGGTTAACACTTATTACGGAAATGTTCAACTTTCTCTTAACAGAGTTCTTCCAACAGTAGATGCATATTCAACTTTAGGTGTTGCTAGATTTAAATCTTCAACATTTACTGTAGGTTCTGACGGCACAGGAACTATACAAATTAAAACATCTGCAGGTGGTGGAGATGTTGATGCTGCAACTCTTGGCGGTAACAACTCTGCATATCACTTAGATGTTACAAACCACCAAGGTACAATTCCAATCACTAGGGGTGGAACTGCTCTTTCTGGACTACCTTCAAATGGTGCTTTATTAATTGGAAATGGTACTGCTTATACTCTTACTACAACTCCAACATTACAGGGTCTTTTAACCACACAATCCATTCTTGTTGGCGCTAACCATGATATTTCTTTTACAACAGGAACATGGACGGGCGAAAAGGCAGGTAAGATTCAATTTAGTTCTAATAATCTTTATTTACAATTTACTACCAGTCTATTTGGTAGAAATGCTAGTGGGACCAATGTACTTACACTTGGCAATGGTGGAGATTTAACAGTTACTGGAGCACTTCAGGGAACTAGATTTACATCAACAGTAACTACGGGAACAGCTCCATTTACAGTTTCTTCCACAACTCAAGTATCAAACTTAAACTCTGCTTTATTAAATGGTTTTGCTTCAGATACTGCAAATACTGCAAATTCTATTGTAAGAAGAGATGCATCCAATCAAATCTTTGCAGGTAGACTTGAACTTTCTTCTGCAGGATCAACAAGTACAGCACAATTAACCTTTAGTGGTACAACAAATAACTGGATCAACTTTAATCAAAATGGTGTTGCAGCTCCTGCATTTACAACAAGAAGTGTTGGCACTAAGATTGTTCTTTATACTGGAATTAGTGCTTCTTCTGCAGATTATGCATTCGGTATTGAAGGTTCTACTTTATGGTCAGGAGTTCCAACTACATCACAACAATTTAGGTGGTATGGTGGAACAACTCTTGCACTAACTTTAAGTGGAACTGGAAACCTAACTGCAGTAGGAACTGTTCAGGGTACTAGGTTAATTTCTACAGTTGCAACAGGAACTGCACCACTCACGGTTACTTCAACAACCGTAGTAACCAATCTAAACGCTGATTTACTTGACGGATTGAATTCTGCAACTGCTGCAACAGCAAACACAATTGTTGCTAGAGACGGTTCTGGTAATATTACTGGTGCCACAATAACTGCAACAACTCACACGGCTGCAACACATAATATTACTGCAGATACTAATAATAGATTTGTTCAGGGAAATCTGTATTTAAGAAGTACATCCCCAACAATTTATTTACGCGATACAGATCACAATGTATCAATGTTACATTGTAATTCTAATGTTTTCTATATTCTTCGTGGCGCAAATGATAGTGAAACTTGGACACAGGTCAACTCAGTATGGCCTATGCAAATTGATCTTACAAATAATAATGCAACATTTGGCGGTACAGTAACTGCTTCCTCTGATGTAAGATTCAAGAAGAACATTGAAACTATTCAAGATGCTCTTGATAAGGTTCTCAACATGCGTGGGGTAACTTTTGAAAGACTTGAGACTCCTGGAACTGAAATTGGTGTCATTGCACAAGAAATTGAAGAGGTTGTTCCAGAAATTGTTACAACTGATCTAAATGGACATAAGTCCGTTGCGTATGCAAATATCACTGCACTACTCATTGAAGCTATTAAAGAACAACAAGTTCAAATTAATGAACTCCGTGATGAAATCAAAAAATTGAAGGGCGAGTGAAAACTTAACTCATAATTTATAAATACCTCTAGGAAACTAGGGGTATTTTTTTATGGCGCAACCATCTAGTAGAGCAGAGTTGAAAGAATACTGCCTCAAACAACTAGGAAAACCAGTTTTAGAAATAAACGTAGATGATGATCAAATTGATAATTTAATTGATGATGCAATTCAATATTATCATGAGCGTCACTATGATGGTATTGATCGTGTATTTTTAAAACATAAACTTACTCCTGCAACTAAGACTGCTTTGTCTCAATCTGGTCCAATTGGATCTGCGACTACATCTCCAAATGTAGTTGGCGCTGGATTGACTTCTCTTACTTATGTTGAAGGTGTAAACTATTTACCTCTTCCCGATTCAATTATTGGTGTTAATAATATTCTTAAAATAAATTCAAGTACCGTTTCTGATGGTTTATTTAATATTAAATATCAAATATTTTTAAACGATGTTTATTATTATGGAGCATTAGATCTACTTAACTATGCAATGGTTAAAACATATCTTGAAGATTTAGATTTTCTCCTAAACCCTCATGCACAAATAAGGTTTAATAAAAAAAATCATAAGTTATATCTAGATATTGATTGGTCACAAGTTGGGGAAAATGAATATGTAATTATCGATTGTTATCGTATTTTAGATCCTGCAGATGCACCGAAACTTTATAATGATTGGTGGTTGAAAAAATATCTAACCGCTCTCATTAAGAAACAGTGGGGTCAAAATATGAGTAAATTTCAGGGAGTTCTACTTCCTGGTGGAGTTCAACTGAATGGAAGACAAATCTATGATGATGGTGTTGCTGAGATAGAAAAGTTAGAACAACAACTCAAAGATGAGTACGAATTACCACCACTGGATCTCATAGGTTGATATGTCACCACTCAATTCTTACTTTTTACAGGGATCTCCGAGTGAGCAAAGACTTATTCAAGATCTAATCAATGAACAACTTAAAATGTATGGTCAAGATGTTCTATACATGCCTAGAAGAATTATTGGTGAAAATACAGTAATTAAAGAAGTTACTGCTTCTAAGTTTGATGATAGTTTTCGTATTGAAGCATACTTAATGAACTTTGAAGGTTTTAGTGGTAATGGAGATTTGTTATCAAAGTTTGGTGTAAGAAGTAATGATGAAATTAATCTTGTAATTTCAAAAGAAAGATATGATGATTTCATTTCTCCACTATTAAAATTATGGCCAGAAAATGAACGAAAACTAGCATATAGACCTCAAGAGGGAGACTTAATTTGGTTTCCACTTGATGAATCTTTATTCGAAATCAAATATGTTGAAGGTAAAAAACCTTTCTATCAACTTAATAATCTTTATGTCTATGAATTGAGATGTGAAAGATTTGAATATGAAGACGAAATTATTGATGTTCCAGAAGTAGATCCAACTGGAATTGAAGTTAATGAATCTATTAAAGATCTCGGAAACATTTATAAAATTCAAATGGTAGGATCTGGGGCTACAACTGCAGTAGCAACTGTAGGGTTTGCAACTACTAATCCAAACTCCAAGTCAGTACAATATATTGATCTAATCAATGATGGTTATGGATACAATTCTGCACCTAAAGTTTCAATTTCAACTGCTCCTATAGGGGGATTGAGCGCAAATGCAGTTGCAATCATGACGAGTAGATCTCCAAACCAAAAACTTGCAATTGATCGAATTCTTATTACAAATCCGGGATTTGGATATACTGAACCCCCCGTTGTTACGATTTCTGGTGGCGGCGGATTTGGTGGGATTGCAACTGCAATTATCAATACTGGAGTTCTCGGTATTGTTGGATTATCTTCTGGTGGAGTTGGATATACTACCACTCCACAGGTACTGATTCAAAGAACATTTATCCCTTCTAGTACGGGTATTTCTTCAAATATCAGAAATGCACAAGCAGAGGCAGTTCTAAATTCAAACGGAGTCGTTGTTGCAGTTCGTTATTCTAATGCTGGCGCTGGATATACATTTACTCCAACAATTGAATTTACAAATCCAACATCAACAACATTTGGTGATTATAAGTATAATGAAGTTGTTACTGGATCTAGAACTAGTACAACCGGATATGTTAAGAGTTGGGATGCCACAAATAGGGTTCTTAAACTTTCTGTTGTTGATGGAAATTTTGCAAGAGGGGAATCTATAGTTGGTGCTGCAGCAAGTTATAAAGTATCAACAGTCCAAACAAATGAATTCTTGGATGCTTATGCTGAAAATATTGAAATTGAAAATGCGGCTGATGTTATTATTGACTTTAGTCAAAAGAACCCATTTGGTGAATACTAAATAATTATTACTCCAGACTAACTCGTAATGATATCAAATTATTTTTACCACGAAATATTGAGAAAGACTATAGTGTCTTTCGGTACACTTTTTAATGATATTAAAATCAAACACAAAGACAATGCAGGGGATAATTTTAGTATCTTGACTGTACCAATTGCTTATGGTCCGGTGCAAAAGTTTTTGGCTAGAATTGAACAAGTTCCCGATCTAAAAAAGAGAGTTGCGATCACTCTTCCCAGAATGTCATTTGAGATGACAGGAATCCAATATGATGCAAGTAGAAAATCTTCTACTATGCAAACTTTTAAAACTGTAGATAAAAGTAATAATGAATTGACAAAGGTTTTTATGCCTGTTCCATATAATGTAAACATTCGACTTTCAATCATGTCGAAATTAAATGAAGATGCATTACAAATTGTAGAACAAATAGTACCATATTTTCAACCACATTTCAATTTAACAGTGGATCTTGTATCAAGTATTGGAGAAAAAAGAGATATTCCAATGATTCTAGAAAGAATCACAATGGATGATCAGTATGAAGGAGATTTTACTACAAGAAGAATTTTAATTTATACTTTAGATTTTACTGCAAAAACATATCTGTTTGGCCCTGTTGGAAATGGAAATGAGTCACTGATCAAACAAGTTCAAGTTGATTATTATACTAATACTAATAGAGTCAATGCATCACGGCAATTAAGATATGTCGCAGAACCCAGAGCACTTAAAGATTACAATAATGATGAAATTACTGTAATTGCAGAGGATATTTCTGAGGACGTTACAGAGTTTGATGTTTCTGATGCAACTGGTTTAGTCACGAATTCATATATTCAAATTGACGAAGAATCTATGTATATCCGTAAGATTACGGGAAATACTTTATTGGTAAATAGGGGTCAAGATAAAACTATTATTACAACTCATGCATCAGGAACTGCAATTAATGTAATTGATAACGCAGATGATGAACTGATAGATTTAGACGATGATTTTGGATTTAGTGAAAGTCGTTATGATTTTAGTGATGGTAAAGTTTATAGTACAACTAAAGGAATTGATGTATGAGTTTTGAAGATATTGATAAAGCTTTAGATATTGAACCAACAGAAATCAAATTAGAAATTGCAAAATCTGAACCAGTCCCTGTGTTAAAAACTCAAGATGTCGATCAACTTCAAAAAGATTATGAGTATTCTAGAGGGCAACTCTATTCAATTATTGAAAAAGGTCAGGAAGCTATTAATGGTATTTTAGAACTTGCACAAGAATCAGATTCTCCTAGAGCTTATGAAGTCGCTGGTCAATTGATTAAGAATGTTGGGGATGTTACAGATAAACTTTTAGATCTCCAGAAAAAAATGAAAGATATTAACAAAGAAGAAAAAGGTGCAACTCCAACAAGTGTCACTAACAATGCAGTATTTTTTGGATCAACTGCAGAACTTCAGAAGTTTCTAAAGAGTTCTATGAACCAAGATCCTAAATAAAAATAGGAAACTTATAGACATAAATGGATAAACTCACCTTTAAAGAGTGGTCTATTCTCGCAGACCTAGAAACTATTGCACCTCTTGGAGAGGATTTTGAGTTTTCAATGGCTCGTGGAGAACTTAAGACCGCAAAAAGTGCAATTGATAGATTGATGCGTCATCTAAAAGGTGAAGGTAATTTGGAAGCTTGGGTTCAATCAAAGATCACTAAGGCTTCAGAGTATCTTGATACTGTAGCTGATCACATGGATGGTGGAGAAGACGAAACTGAAGATGTTTCCGAAATGATCTCAACTTCTGCAGAAACTGGCAGAGCATTTAGAGATATTTCAAGTCCAGAGGATCAAAGAGATTTACAAAAACAGAGAGAAAAAAGAAAAAAACAAAAAGAAGAAAAATATAAAAGATCACTTGCATCTTTAAGAAACGAAACTAGAGAAAAAGGAATTCGTTTTTATGATAAAAAAGGATCAGGATATATTAGAGATGGTAAAAAACAATATGATGAGTCCGTAGAGATTCTTGATGCAAATGGAAACATTTTTGCTCATATTGTAGATATTATTAAAGGGTCTGATTATAAATTCAAAAGTTTTACTCAACCAATAACTGAAGATGCTGTAGAAGAACTTGAGAGTGGACTTAAAAAGTTAGACGATACTTCTTATGATTCCATTGATAAACTAATGCGTGGTATCATGAAAGAACATGGTATGACTGCAAAAGAACTTCATAATGCATTTGTGAAGAAACATGATAAAACTCCCGATGATTGGATTAAAGAATTAAATGAAGAAAACAAGAGTGGTGATAGTTCTTTGCGTGACTGGTTTACTAAGAGTCGTGCTTCTGATGGCACCCCTGGTTGGGTTCAATTGGGTGGTAAATACGAAGGAAAACCCTGTGCAAAACAACCAGGACAAACCACAAAACCAAAGTGCGGTTCCAGTAAAATGAAAGCAGATCTTTCTGATGCAGAGGAAGAAAAAGCATTCCGTCGCAAAAATCAGGAAGATCCAAATCCCGATAGAAAGGGAAAGGCTAAGATGGTTGCAACTGAAGAAAAAGATGCATGTTATTCTAAGGTAAAATCTCGTTATAAAGTTTGGCCTTCTGCATATGCTTCTGGTGCATTAGTGAAGTGTCGTAAAGTTGGTGCTGCAAATTGGGGTAACAAAACTAAAAAAGAATCTTTTGAACTTCAAGAAATGGGTGAAGTTCAGAGATACTGCCCTAAGTGCAAAAAGAATGAAACTATGAAAGAGTGCAGATATGGTGAAGGATATTGGAAGATGTTTTCACTTCCTGCAAGTTTAGCTCCAAAAAAACCACACAGTATTGCAAAGGTTCATCCAGCAAATGAAGCTGTAATTCAACCAGGGCAACTCACAAACGAAGATTATCAACGAATACAATCTACCGGAAATGTTTATACTATACTGTTTTCATGGAGAGGTAGACCCATGATGAATCTTCAACTTTTCTTCCCGAATATGAAGAGACCTTCCAAAGATGATGTAAAAAAAGAAATTGAGAAGTTCTATCCTGGTGCAGTTATCATGCAATGGTATCCAAGTCCTACTGATCCAACAAAACCAATTGTAGTTATTCAAGGTAAGTAAAATGAGTCCCTCTGATATTGAACTTTCCGACATCAATAAAATGTTAGTTTATGAACAACAATCAAGAATTATAGACAAATTAGATGCAGAAGATGCAAGAGAATTTGCTAAAGCTTATTGCAAACTTTATCTACAACAACAAGAAGTAGTTGCGAATTTAGCGAGAATATAATTTATGAGTGATCAGGTCTATCTTGGTAATCCGTTACTTAAAAAAGCTAATGTAGCCGTAGAATTTACACAGGAACAAGTTCTTGAGTTTATCAAATGTAAAAAAGATCCAGTATATTTTGCTAGAAATTATATTAAGATTGTTTCACTTGATCATGGCGAAATACCTTTTAGGATGTATCCTTTTCAGGAGAAATTAATTACCAATTTCCATGAAAATAGATTTAACATCTGTAGAATGCCCCGTCAAACGGGAAAATCGACTACCTGTGTTTCATATTTGTTACATTATGCGGTATTCAATGATAATGTCAATATAGCTATTCTAGCGAACAAAGCATCCACGGCACAAGATCTACTAAGTAGATTACAATTTGCATACGAAAAACTGCCAAAGTGGATGCAACAAGGTATTGTATCATGGAATAAACGATCTCTAGAGTTAGAGAATGGATCTAAAATTATCGCCGCATCTACTTCTGCATCTGCTGTCCGAGGCGGATCGTATAATATCATCTTTCTGGACGAATTCGCTTTCATCCCGAATCACATTGCTGATGAATTCTTTGCCTCTGTTTATCCTACTATATCGTCTGGACAGAGCACAAAAGTCCTAATTGTTTCTACCCCAAAGGGTATGAATCACTTCTACCGCATGTGGCATGACGCCGAACGTGGTAAGAATGAATATATACCAACTGATGTGCATTGGTCTGAAGTCCCTGGCAGGGACGATAAGTGGAAAGCACAGACTATTGCAAACACATCAGAACAACAATTCAAAGTTGAGTTTGAGTGCGAATTCTTAGGATCTGTTGATACATTGATATCCGCAGCGAAACTCAGATCCCTAGTTTATGATGACCCAATTAAAAGAAACGCAGGTTTGGACATCTATGAAGAACCTCAAAAAGAACATAATTACGTTTTAACAGTAGACGTTGCAAGAGGAGTAGAAAAAGATTATTCAGCGTTTACTATTTGTGATACTACAAGTTTCCCTTATCGTCTTGTAGCAAAATATAGAAATAATCAGATTAAACCTATGTTATTTCCAAGTATTATTAAAGACTTGGCTACAGCATACAATAAGGCATATGTTCTTGTGGAAGTTAATGATGTTGGAGAGCAAGTCGGTCAAATTCTACACATGGACTTGGAGTATGATAATGTTCTCATGTGTACAATGAGAGGTCGCGCAGGTCAATTAGTTGGACAAGGATTTTCTGGTAAAAAATCTCAAATGGGAGTAAAGATGTCCAAAAATGTAAAAAAAATTGGATGCATGAATCTCAAAACTCTTGTAGAAGAGGATAAACTTGTTATTAATGATTATGATGTAATCAGTGAGCTTACTACCTTTATTCAAAAAGCAAACTCTTTTGAAGCAGAAGATGGTTGCAATGATGACCTCGCAATGTGCTTGGTTATTTTTGCATGGTTGATCATGCAACCATACTTTAAAGAAATGACGGACAATGATGTTCGTAAAAGAATTTATGAGGAGCAAAGAAACCAAATAGAACAAGACATGGCCCCTTTTGGATTTATTTCTGATGGTTTAGATGATACGGGAAGTTTTATTGATGTTGACGGAGATCTTTGGCATGTTGATGAATATGGTGATATGCAATATATGTGGGACTATAGATAATGAACATAGACGATCAGTTTGAATTAGAACATTTATTTCTTACTGAGCGAAAATGTAGGGTATGTGGAGAAGTTAAAGATCTTATAGATGGATTTTATTTGACTCGTAAAGGCAGAGGAAGTATACCATCTGCATATGCTTATGAATGCAAAATATGCACGATTAAAAGAATTACCGAAAGTAGAAAGAAGTCGCCATCTAGGGTTTTGTGGGAATATCCTGACTGGTAATTTGTTCATTGGCAGTTTCCCCAATGTAAAGTAATCAAATAATAAATATTTGTAGTCAAGTTGAATCTTCTTTAGAGGGAAAGACATGTCGCTAAACTTA
>Ga0172367_10010353_pt1 | contig 10049 bp, 12 predicted proteins | sample Lak10m_FD_114542 | JGI IMG/M metagenome (GOLD analysis project Ga0172367, IMG submission 114542) | Freshwater microbial communities from Kabuno Bay, South-Kivu, Congo - kab_022012_10m | ecosystem: Environmental > Aquatic > Freshwater > Lake | place: Democratic Republic of the Congo: South-Kivu...
TACCGCAATAAGGAGGAATAGATATGACACTTGAAGAAGCAATTAGTATCGTTACGGATTGCGATAAGCACACGCCTGTTGAGTTCGGCGAGGCAGTATGTGTACTGCTCAAAGCCGCAGAAAGGTTATTGGAAATGGAGAACGAACACAACGCACGTGGGGAGGGTGAAGAATGAGATTCAAGAGTAAGGGAAAGTAAATAAAGGAACTCCAAACTCAACTGGAATATGTGTACAAAAAACTTCGCATCGCGGAATCCATTCTGCTTGACCTTCGTTTGTGCGAAAAGGCGAAGAATGAAGGAGTGGACTATCATAACATGACCATTGGTAGCAAGATGATTTTTGGTTCTCGCATGGTGTTTGACGATGCGCTTGATGATAAATATAAATACAACAAGGAGAGCGAAGAATGAAGACGGAGTATAACATCGTAATCACAGACAGAGAAGATGGGCTTGCATATGTTTCTTTCGACAAGCCAATAATCGGAATCGATGCGGAACATATGATAGTGCATATTCTAATGTCTTCGTGGTCAACGGAAGGAAGCGACCCGTTCTGCATCCTATCTGGTGCGCTTGGAAGATGCAACGATGCGATGCGAGGAGAATGGAAGAACGAACACAACGCACACAAGGAGGTCGAATAATGAAAAAATAATATAGACAACAAAAAAATTAGGGATGAATTCCATGCTCTTGCAAAGCCGTTATCAGATTGGTTATACGAACACGGAACGCCTCATTCTCATATTATAATAACACAAGCACATGCTGAACTTTCTGATGGAAGACTAGCCACAGTATTTGATTTGAAGGATTGAACACAAGGAGGATAACGAATGAGCGGAGGAAGCTACAACTACATCTATTCGCGGGTTGACGAAGAATGCGCCGGCAGAATGTACGACCGAGAAATGAACGACCTAATCAAGGACATTGCGAGGGTTTTGAAAGACCTAGAATGGTGGCAGAGCGGCGACAGCGGCGAGGAACGATACCGCGAATCGGTGAAGGCATTCAAAGCGAAGTGGTTTCTAACCGACCCGTCGACGCGCAGGACGGAATACATCAATAGCGCAGTTGAGGAATTGAGAATGGAATTGCTTTCGCAGTTTGGAACCAATGTTGGAACCAATGTTGGTAGTAAGGAATGATAGGCACTTGACAATGTGGACTGCATGTGTATAATCATACGCAGAGGTGGATACACATGCAGTTTACATTATACACAGAACCGCGCACGAAGAAGAACTCAATGCAACCCATACCATACAAGGGTCGCACGATAATGATACCATCCAAGGCTTACAAGAAGTTCTTGAATGAATGCAAGCCGCAGATAGAGAGCGCCCTGCTGTCGAGCAAGGGGTGCTCTTTTCCTTTGACCGGATTCTATAATGTCCGAGCAATATACTACATGAAGGCTAGGAGAGTGGTCGATATCTCGAATCTGCATAGTGCATTGCACGATGTACTCACTGCATGCAATGTACTGGAAGACGACGATTGTCTTCACATAGGTAGCACGGATGGTTCGTTTGTGCAATATGACAAGGACAATCCGAGGATAGAAATACTATTGACAGATTGCACATATCCGAAAGCATGGGAGGGGAAGTAGAAGATGGACGTGGAGCTTGAGCCAATCAAGGAATCGAGTGCGTTGCAGGACGCATGGGATATATACAGGGGGCTGTCGGAGCATCCGGAAAGACTGCGCAACGATGTGATGCTTGTGTCGAACGATGAGTATTGCAAGGCGAAGATAATCATGAACGTGTTCATGGGGATGACGATTGCGCAAGCCGCCATGGATTGCGGAGTCACAGCAATCGCGGCGCATCTCATGATGAAGCGTGATGATGCATTCAAGCAAGCGATTGAACTTGAGCGTGAGATGCGACTGAACGATACCGCCGACAAACTGGAACGAGAAGTGTGGGGCAGAGCGTTGGATGGTACGCGCAGGGACAGCATGATACTGTCCATGTATGCATTGAAATCGAAGCGCGGCGAATACAAGGACAGCCACCAAGGGGCGAGCGACAACAGGGTGGTCGTGAACATCGAGATTGATGGGAAGAAGTTCGATGCGGAGTTCACTCCAAATGAGTAGGCAGTGGTCTCGCGTTGGAGATGCATACGCTCAAGCGGCTATGGAAAAAGCGACAGTGGCGGATGCCATGTCGCTCATCGTCAAGTATCGGGAGATGAGGGAAGAGTGCCTATGCCATTCTGCGTGCGCAGGATGCCCCTATTTCGCTCCGGACAAGAAAAAGTGGGAAGAGTCCCATCGGGAACTGTCGGCGTGTTCTAGGGTATCTACAGACGATGTACTGGACATCGCCGCCGCTGTGTTCAAGAGACATCAGACGGTCTGATACCAAGCCTCGACCATACCGTGAATGGGGTGGTACACATAGCAAGCGTGGCGTTGCGTGTGTATGTACCCCATTTCCGTATGCCATTCATCCGGAGGCACGATGGACGGAGCGCGTCTGAACACGACCATGCCTTCCTCGATTACGCTTTCCCTGTGCAGATGCGCACCATGCGCTTCGCGGTGTCGCGTGTTGCCCCACATGACCGGAGCCTCGCTTGGTATGAGGTGCCCGACATTCTTCCCGTCCTTGACGAAATGACCCAACGTGATGAGGCACTGCCCGAACTGGATGTACTTGCGCACCCTCGCCTCTGCGTCCACAATGACATCCGGACAGTCACGATACCAAGCCTGTAGATGCATGGCGAACACGAAGGACATCTCCTTGTCGTGGTTTCCGGGGACCAACACAATCCTTACTCGCCGTGCATGCAGACGGAGCATGTCGATGATTTCCGGAAACAGTCTGCAAGCCATGGCATAGACCTTTGGGAATCGAGTGTCGGAATCCTGCGGAGTGCCGGAGGTCGTGTTGCCATCTCCGCCGTCTTCATTGAACAAATCGTTTCCGACAGGGATTATAATCTCATCGAAGATTTCTGTGCCAATCCTAGCCTTGATGAGAGACGCGATTCTTCGCACTCTGCTACAGGCGATGTTCAAGTCGTAGTCCTGCGCGACAGTGCCATGCCATGCCAACTTGTTCAGATGCAAATCAGCAAGCGTGAGTTCCAGCATCCTTCCTCCGACATCCTCCGGCATCGGGGGAGGGACCGCCTCGGCTCGCGCGGGGAGTGATTCATATAGTCTGCGGATTCCATCGATGCTCAATCCATGCGTTTTCCTCACGGAGATTCGGCTCGAATAGAACTGCTCCTTGCCGTTCGCCTTGGTCTGTGCATCCCATACGCTAGAGTTCGCGGACACCAACTCGAACTGTTCGGGGTTGAATCCATGAGCCAACAGCAGGGATGTCGGGTCGTACAGGTCCGCCTCCTTACCTACAGAGATTACCTTATCACTACAGATTTCTCCTTTAGATAAACTTATCTTTACTTTATTTATACTAAAAGAACTAACGTTCTTATTAGTTAACTTATCTTTAGAGACGCGCGAATACAGTTTGCGCCAAGCGTTCTTGCTCTTCGTCTCGCCAGTGGCAGTGTTCATCGCCGTAGCGATTCGGCTCCAGTTGTGTCCGAGCCTAGCAGACATCTCAATGAGAACCTCAACCATCTTGTCGTATTCCATTGTGTCCTCCTCATGGCGATGGACGGAGCACCAACCCCGTCCATCATCATTATACACTTGATTGTCGGCTCGTCAACTACTTCACGGAAATGGTTCTGGAGCCTATCGTATCTGCTTGATAATGAAGTCCTACTTGATGCAGGAATGCGGCTCCTGTAAAAGTATCCGCCGCGTCTGCCGCATTGCGATAAACCATGAATGGGATGACATCTCCGATTTTCCTTCCGACTCCAGATATTGTTCCAATAGTCAAGAACTGATGCGTCGCCTCGACTCCTGCCGCCGCATCTATCGCAGTAATCACGGTAACGGCAGGGAACACTTCGGTCTCCATGTTCGCAACCGTATACTGGAATCCCCATACGATATTCTTATTATCCGTTCCAATCGGACTCCAGTGGACATGAACTTCGATATCCGTTCCTTCTTTATAGTCGTGCTGTAATTCGAAAGAGCCATGCATTTCGTTCTGTGCCGAAGCACTGAATGAATAGCCATATATATTTGATTTGAATGCGGCGAACGTAGGCGCAGTTCCTCCAACTCGAAGACCGAGCGCACCTTGGAATTGGTCTTTATATACAGTGGCAGTGCCATTCATCTTGTATGTTCCATCTGCTTCGAACTCGGAGTAGTTTCCGCCATCAACAGCCCCGAACTTTCCGGTTGCTCCTTGTGTCAAACCAACGCTAACGATATTCGTTCCCATGGAGATTGAGCCGCTTCCCGCAAGATTGCCAGAATCATCGACTGCAATTCCGCTCGTCTGGACATTGCGCACACCACCATCTCCGCGCACGATTCTATTGTCCGTTAGCACGCCGGTCGCCGCAATCCCATTGGTGGTCGCACTACCACCTTCGAGTCCGCTGATGCGAGCCTCGTGGTCCTCAATGGCATCGGCAAATGGACCAATCTGTGATGCCGTTCCATCCACAGAGCGCGAGATGTTGAGTGTGAAGTTCGCCGTGTGCACAATCTGCACATCGCCATCAGACAGCAACTTCGCCGTGATAGAACACCTCAATGCGCCGTACTTCATTGCATTGAATGGCAAATCGTAGTCGAATGATAGCGCGGCGGGGTCTCCAATCAAGAACGCGGGAGACTCGTCCTGCCATCCGTCAGCCGCTTCCCATGTTACATGTGCGCTGTATGTATCCCACGATGCAGGAACCGTCACAGAGAGCCTTGTGGATAGGTTTTCTCCATGATACCCATCCGTTGTTCCGGAACAAACGAGCGCAACTGTATCGCTATCGGTAACGGTCACTGCAATCGTGCGCAGAACAATAGGTGTCATGGCTATACCTCCAAGAGAGCGCGATTAGCGTTAGTCCATGCTTGCACATCCGACTTCAATCCGTTATACTGCATCGTAGCGGACGTGAGTTCGACTTTCAGTTTCGCGTTCTCTTCGGCAAGACGCTTCGCTTCCGCCTCCCAATCGATGATAGGCTCGACAAAGTAATCGACATATGCCGACTCGCCCCATCCAGTCCAAGGACGCTCGGAAAGCTTGGTGACGACAACGCCATAGTCGACGCCTCTGGATTCGATGACGAGACCATCACCGATATACACTCCGATATGTTGGTCCCTGTGGACGACGATGCCAGCCTTGTCTGGAATGGAAGCAATCGTACCCTTGACAGGACACTTCGCATACCATCCGTTCGCGGAAAGGTCGGACGCAGACTCGTACCGTATTCCGTTCATCTGCCATAGCGTACCCTTGATGAGTCCAACGCAATCCATCACGGGTGTTCCTGCAGGAGCATTCGGTGTTTTCGAATAGCCGGTCGGCGGGACGTAGTTCGCGCCATCGAGCCACCGTCTGGAGCGCTTCACATAGGTATCGGTGTATTGCTTGGGGTACTGCTTCGACTTCCCTGCAAGCAGGGACTCGCTCGATAGTTGCCCCGCATATGTTCCGTACCAATAACCATTGCCGACATGCGCCTTGATGTTCGCCAAAAAGTCCGCGACCTTAACGCTCTGCATAATTATTCACCGGAGACTGCGCCGCCATCATCGGCGGACACGACGACTTGCGTGACCGGAGCGAGCGCGCTTGCCTTGTCGACAAGTCCTTCGCCAACGATGTATGCAATGACGGACGCACCCGCCATGACGAGAGCGATGATGCGTTCCGCTTCGCTCGCCTCAACACCAAGCGACACGAGAAGCATTCCGATGAATCCTGCGATAGCCATCCAGAGTTTACGAGAAGTGAGTTTCGTCCAGTCCATGTCTAGTTACCTACACCTTTCACTATTGCATCCGATATTGTCTTCCGATATTCCCTTACCGTTCCATTGATTTCCTTGTCGTGTTGCAGGAGTGCGTCTATGATATTGATGCTAGCGGTCATGACGAGCCTAGTATGTTCGGCAAGCTCGTCGACCTTCCCCTCGATTCGACGGTGGACCTCACGGTTCTCTTGGGAGTCCTCTGTGATTTGGTTCTGGATTGTATCCAACTTGCTGTTGTTCTTGCGCAATTCGTCCAGAACCATGTTTTGCCTTGCCTTCCTGCGTTGAATCCATGCGCGAATCGGCTTGCACATGAGAATTCCTAGCCCGATTACTGCCGTTGTCGCCGCCGCGTGTTTCCCTGCCGTCTCGATTGGAACGTTCATGCACCACATTTTACTGACCCTTCCTATCATATTATATCATCACTCCAAAGGATGTTCGAGATTGTATTCGGCTTCCGCAACCTTCGTTGCTCTTGCGTATATCTTCTTCAAGTATGCGAACTTGCTGACCTCCGTTGCGGAGTAGTCCGGCAGTGCCATGAACGTCGGGTCTGAAATCAGTTTATCCACCTCTGCCTTGATGTACTGTCCGCGAGTCATATTGTACTTCGCATATTCCTTGCTTGTCATGACGCGCTTGTTCACCGTACCTTCTTCAATCGAAGGGAGCGCATAGCTAGCATCGTTCGCCCCCATATCTCTTGCGGACTTATACACGTCCATTATCATCTTCGCCCTTGGCGAGATATCCCGTTCTCCCATCGTGAATGGAGATGCCATCGACGAAAGAAGTCTTCCGAAGAATCCTGTCTTCGGGAATATCTGTGCCTTCTTCACTGGGTCTCCAAACATATCGATTTTCTCTGGATAATCTCCCTGTCGTATTCCTTGAATGTCGAGACGAACAGCAAGGTCCATCAATATCTTGTTTGAACCTTCGGGACTATATGATGCCATGATATACGGTGACGCACTCTTCACGATGTTCAGAAGAATGGAGCCGCTGAATTGGAAGACAAGGGACTTGAACAGCTTGTCGAACAGGATATCGGCGGGTTCGGTATAGCCCATCGTCTGCTCCATGTTGCCGTACATCGTAGACCGGACAAACGCATTGAATGTTTCCTTGATGGAGTTCCAGTGCTTCATGGCATCGGTTGCTCCGACATCGTTCTGCGCATAAGTCGCACCCATCATGAACGGCATGGATGCTGGATTCATCCAGTCGAATGATATATACTTGCTACCTATCATGATGGAATACGGTTTGATATTCAGAAGCTTCCACAGCTTCTTGTCATCGTCGCTACCAGTCGGAGCCGCTCCAGTTGCGTACCCAAGCAATCCCGCGATATATCCAACAGCCATTAGCAGTGTGCCGAGTATTCCTCTGGACAGTTTACGCAGAAGCGTATCATCCCAAGGGGGTGCGTTGATTCCATGCTTCTTCGCAACGCCTTTCTTGTACGCATATCGAACCAATGCATCGACGAACGATACCGGACCGTATTCATAGCCGACCTTCACGATGTTGAACCCAGTGTTTACAAACGGCTGTATAGTGCTTACAATCAGACTCGCAATAGGACTCGACCCCTTTATCATCCCGATGATTCTAGTCGATTCAAGTTGGATGCGATATGTCGCATCAAGTGCCGTCTTTAGAGCGTAGTCCGCCGCCTCCGGAGTCACATGCTCAAGTCCGCGCGAGTTCATGAATCGCATCATAGCTGATAGATATGCATACTTGACAACAGGAGCATCGCCCCATTCGAGAACCTTGAACGGGAAGTCGACAGCATTCTGCATCGAAGTCGAAACGACATCCTTCCCTCTGAATATCTTCTTGTTCTTGCCAAGTCTACCCTTCAACTCGAACTTTGCTGTCTTGGCAATGGACGGTTTCCCGTATCTTTCGAAGTGCTCGATTGCTTCCATTGCGCGGGAATCCAATTTGTCGAATGTCGTTCTTGCGAACCCTTCCTTGAACGAGCCTGCTCGTAGATGCACACCAGACTTCGCAGTCGATGTCCATTTCGACGAGTCCTTCTGCAACCAACGCTCAAGCAATCCCTGCAAACTGTACGCAGTGTTGTCGAGAGGGATGCGCATCATGTTTCCCAGATAGTTCTTCATCCAAGACTTCGGACTGAACAGCATCTGCATCGCACGAAGAGTAGCCAGTTTCTCAATCATCTTCATGGGAATCGACTCGCTCAATTGCTCGTACATGTTATCCATGAGTCTGCTGATTTCGCGCCAGTCCTTGTCTGAATCCAACATGGCGACTCGCTTCATCGTGGATTCAATCAGCTTGATGTGCTCGTCCGTTATGACCGGCACGCCGACCTTCTGTGCAAACAATTTCCGGTATGCATCGTCATTCAACGCACCATACTCCACCACGTCGAGGAACATCTTTATCATCTGGTCTTCGCTCTTCGCTCCGGATACACCAACAGCATTACGCACGAACTTGCGAGCACGCTCCGCCATGACGACCTTCATGCGATTGCGAATCGCATTCGTGAGATATATAGCGTCATCGGCAACGAGTCCGGTTTTCTTCATGACATACGATACGAACGATTGCTCCATTGCTGTCCGACCCATACGATAGTCGCGTATCAGTTGCTCGATTGTGAACCCATTGGCTTGCAATGCATCCTTGATGATTGCGTCGAGTCTAGCAGTGCGGATAACGGGTTGCATCTCGCTCTGCAGATACGAGAACATGCGAGCGAATTCAGCCTTGTCAATCTTGTATCTGTCATATGCGACCTGCTGTGCCTCATCGAATAGTGCAGTGAACGCAACTTTGTTCTTGACAAGGAATGCGACAGCCTCGTATGGATTCGACTTCTTCTTCTGCTTGCGGTTCGGCATCGGGAACTTCTCTTGGATATACTTGAGGATTTCCTCCACCTTATCCATATCGAATTCCTTTGGGGGTTTCTCCGGCTTCTCTCCTTCGATTATAGCCTCCGGATGGAACCACTTGTATATGAGTTCCTCAAGCCTCTCTGCATCATTCAACTCATCCCAAGTCTTTAGGGCTTCGAGTTCAACTGCATTCTGTTCTCTATAATACTTGACCCAATCTCGCGCTTCTTGGTCGCGTACCTTCTTTATGATGGACGCGGAGTTCTTCTCCCAAGTGGAGAGGATTTCCTTCTCCAGTTTATCCACCATCTTCTCCGTCCACTGGATTGCTTCGTCCTCTTCGAGTCTACGAATCTTCTCCTGTTCAAGCCAGTCCGCCTTGATTTGGTCATCGGTAAGTTTTCGATATGCTCTCCACGCCTCCTTCATCAGCGTCTCGAACTTCTTCTTGCGAGATGCAAGGATGCGCTTGATTTCTTCGACGGTCAGTTCGTTGCGCTGAACAGGGAAGATGTCATCGCCATGTTGAATATTATCCAAGTCTTTCGCAACATCGATTTCAATCTGCTTTACAGCGGAATCAACTCTCCCACTATTATCGCGCATCTCATCGTCGACCTTGCTCTTGTTCCCACCATAGTTCTCGCGCTCGAACTCCTTGATGACTTTCATCTGTGGGAACAGCATGTTGTATGCCATCGTCATCGCTTGCGTGAACTGTCCTGCCTTTGTCAACTTGCGAGCCATGATACCCATTAGGTCGGTAGCCCGCTCGTTGTCCTTGAACTGCTTGCTATCCATCATGCGCTTGATTGCGCGGACAATCTTGATTGCCTCCGCATCGGACATGATATCTTCCGTCTCCTCTAGCTTCGACAGAACTTCATTCTCGTCGATGGATTCTGAATCCATCCATGCCTTCTCGTTGCTCGCCATCATGTAGTCCATAACGAAGTCGCCCTTGGCATGGCGCTCAAGGAGCCGAGTCCGCATGGACGGAGAGAGATGCTCAAGGTTTGCTCCGACCATGTTCCGAATGAACTGATGAACCCTGCGACCGGAATTCTGCACACCCTTCGTCTTCACCATCGCTTTGACTTCGCGCTCGTTGTCAACGATTGCGAGAGACAACAGTAGATGTAGTGTACGCTTTCTATTTGCCGCGGTCTGATTCGTTTTCAACTTTCCAAGCAGACGATTGAATTCCTCGGCAACCTTCTCATCCGTGAATGCCGCCGCCTTATCAATGAACGCATCAACGGAATCGA
>Ga0172367_10010354_pt1 | contig 10048 bp, 5 predicted proteins | sample Lak10m_FD_114542 | JGI IMG/M metagenome (GOLD analysis project Ga0172367, IMG submission 114542) | Freshwater microbial communities from Kabuno Bay, South-Kivu, Congo - kab_022012_10m | ecosystem: Environmental > Aquatic > Freshwater > Lake | place: Democratic Republic of the Congo: South-Kivu...
CAGCGGGCTGGGCGGGCGGCACTGGGGCCTGAACGGCTGTGGCTGGTATGGCGGGCGGCACTCCTGCCCCGTGCTCCAGCAGCTCCAGGCTCAGCCGTGCCCGCAGGGCCGCCTGCTGCACCCCCGCCGCTACCGCTGGCTCCAGCGGCAACCTTGGCAACCACCCAAGGATCCGGGCCATCCCCTCGCCGCCAACGCCAGCCGGGCCCTGCCCATCCGCCAGCACGCCCTCCAGCTCCAGCAGGAGCAATTCACGCGCCGCCTGGCCGATCCACTCCGGCGGGGGATCGTGGAGGCCCCCCAGGTGCAGCAGCAGCTCCAGGGCCTGCCGCCGCATCCGGATCACCGCCTCGGGCTCCAGGCCGGAATCGGGGGCGGTGGCGACCTCACGCAAGCGAATCCCGCCCTCCCGCACCAGCTGCTCCTCCAGGGCCGCCAGCCAGTCGTCCTGGGGCAGACCCAGGCGCTGCAGCAGCCGCACCCAGCCGTAGCCTCGCCAGCACAGCTCCCCACGCTCGCGGGCGGGCGGCGCTGCTTCGGCGTGCACGGCCCCATGGATCTCACTGATCAGGCGGCCCAGCAACCCCGCCAGCTCCTGCCCCGCCGCCCGGCGCTGGGCCGACCCCTGGCTGCCGATCCGCCCGTAGTGATCCACCGCCTCCTGCAGGTGCTGATCGGCCACCCCCCACTGCCCATCCGCCGCCGCCCCCACAGCGGCCTGGCCCCCATGGCGCGCCAGGGCAACGCGCAGGGGCTCCGCCGCCGGCTGGCCCTCCAGTTGGGCCAGGGCGATCTCCCAGAGCTGAGCCCTGGAGTCGTCCTCGATCGCCAGCGCCAGCAGCTCCTCCAGCGGCAGCCACAGGCCCGCCGGCGGCACGCCGGGCGCGGCGGGCAAACCGGGGGCGAATGGAACCGAAGCGCTCAGAGGAAGCACAGAACTCTGTGGAATTATGGAGCCGTTCTTGCAGTGCACCAGGCCGGCCCTTGCCATGATCGGGCGGCACCGTCTCCCACGCGCGCCAACGCCATGCCAGCGGGCAGGTCTCCCCTCCAGGCCAGCGAACCAACCCCGGGGGGCGAGGCCCTGAGCCCAGACCTGGCCACCGGGCTGCGCAGCCTGCGGCGCGGGGCCTACATCGGCTGCCTGGAGGGGCTCGACCCGCGCCTGGGCCTGGTGGGCTGGGCCATGGCCCTGCCCATGGCCCAGCCCACCAGCAACGGCGAACCGCCGGCGCCGCTAACGCTGCAGCTCACGCTCGAAGATCTGCTCGATCCGGCCAACAGCTGGAAACTCGCCGATCTGGAGGCCTCACGGGTGCGCCCCGATCTGCGCAGCCAGGGGCTGGGCCTGGATTGTGGCTTTGTGTTTCTGGGGCATAACGGGCGCGATCTGCCTCCGCGCACCAGCGGCATGGTGGTGCGCGCCTATTTCGATGCCGAGCGCACGCTGGAGCTGCCGGGCAGCCCCCTGCGCCTCGATGCCGAGCGCTACCAGCTGCTGCGCCAGCTGTGCCGCACCGGGCTGGGCCGCGATGGCTGCCTCGGCCCCGTGCGCGGGGCCCTGCTGGTGGGCTGGGCGATCGGTGCCGGCCCCTATCAGCTGTGCATCGATGGCGGCACCGCCATCCCGATTGCGCCGCCGGATCCGTTACCCGCGAGCGAATGGCCGCTGCAGATCCAGCTGCCCGCTGGCTGTTGCGACGGCCGCGCCCATCACTTCCAGCTGGAGAAAAACGGCCAGGCGATCGATGAGAGCTTCGATCTGGTGCCGGCACAGCTCACCCCCTGGGCAGCCCTGCAGGCCCACAGCCGCCCCCCCTTCCCCGACCAGCTCAGCCCCCTGGCGCGGGAGCACCACCGCAGCCTCACCACCTGGCTGCACTGGGCGGATGCCGATGGCACCCCCCTGCCGCCGGATCTCCCCCTGTTGCAACGCCTGCTCAGCCATCCCGTGCGGCTGGATCGCGACAGCGCCGGGCTGAGCCTCCCCCCCGGCCAGGAACCCGGCCCCTGGGGCGATGCCGTGGCCCGCGCCGTGATCCACTTGCCCGAGGCCGCCGAGCCGCAGGTGAGCATCGTGATCCCGGTGCACAACCAATACGCGGTGACCCGCCGCTGCCTGGCAGCCCTGGCCTATGCCCCCAGCCGCGTGCCCTTCGAGGTGATCGTGGTCGACGACGGCTCCACCGATGGCACCGCCGAAGCGCTGGCGGCGGACACCACCGGTGTTCAGCTGGTGCGCCATGCCTTCTCCCGCGGGTTCAATCAGGCCTGCTGCAGCGGTGCCGCCGCAGCCCGCGCCCCCTTCCTGGTGCTGCTTAACAACGACACCGAACCCTGCGCCCGCTGGCTGGAGGAGCTGCTCTTTCCATTCAGCCACTGGCAGGACACCGGTGTGGTGGGCGCCCAGCTGGTGCTTCCCGATGGCAGCCTGCAGGAGGCGGGCTGCATCGTGTGGGGCGATGGCACCCCCTGGAACTACGGCCGCACCCGCAATCCCTGCGAGCCGGCCTATGCCTACAGCCGCCAGGTGGATTACGTGAGCGCAGCGGCCCTGATCATCCGCAGCGAGCTCTGGCGCCAGGTGGGCGGCTTCAGCCCGGAGTTCTCGCCCGCCTACTACGAGGACACCGACCTGGCCTTCAAGGTGCGCGAAGCCGGCTACAGCGTGCGCTACGCCCCCCTGGCGCGGGTGATTCACCACGAGGGGCTCAGCAACGGGTCTGACCCGGAAACCGCCGAAGGCCTGAAGAAATATCAGGAGATCAACCGGCCCCTGTTCCAGAAAAAGTGGGCCCATCGCTTCGATGGCCCCTCCGACCCCACCTACCCCCAGGCTGAACGCATCAAGGATCGCGGCATCCTTGGCCGCGCCTTGTTCCTCGATCACGACACCCCCCGGCCCGACCGCGATGCCGGCAGCCATGCGGCCCTGGTGGAGATGGAGCTGGTGCAGAGCCTGGGCTACAAGGTGACCCTGCTGCCCGCCAACCTGGCCTGGCTGGCCGACTACACCGACACCCTGCAGCGCCGCGGCATCGAGGTGATCCATGCCCCGTTCGTGCTGTCGCTGGAGCAGTTCCTCCGCGAGCGGGGTGAGGAGTTCGATCTCATCTACATCACCCGCTACGCCATCGCCAGCGACAGCCTGCCCCTGATCCAGGAGAACGCCCCCCAGGCGCGGCTGTTGTTCTGCAATGCCGATCTCCACTATCTGCGCCAGCTGCGGGCGGCCCGGGCCGAAAGCCTCGAGGGCGATGCCCGCCAGCGGGCCCTGCAGGCCGTTCAGGCGGTGAAACAGCAGGAGCTGGCGGTGATGCGCCGCGTGAACCTCACCCTCAGCTACAGCGCCGTGGAACGGGCGGTGATCGAAGCCGAAACCCTCGGCGAGGCCGCCACCGCCCCCTGCCCCTGGGTGGTGGAGGGGCCGCCGCAACCGGCACCGCTGGCGGGCCGCAGCGGCCTGGCCTTCCTCGGCAGCTACGGCCACCCGCCCAATCGCGATGCCATCGATGCGTTCCTGCAGCACGTGTGGCCGGCCCTGCGGGAGCGCCTGCCAGGCCTGCAGCTCCACCTCTACGGCAGCGGCCTCAGCCGCGATCTGGCCCAAACCTGGGGAGCGGTGCCCGGGATCGTGGTGGAGGGTTGGGTGGCCGATGCCGCCACGGTGTATGCCCGCCATCGCCTGTTCGTGGCTCCATTGCGCTCGGGTGCCGGCATCAAGGGGAAGGTGATCGCCGCGGCAGCCCACGGCATCCCACAGGTGCTCAGCCCGATCGCGGCCGAATCCACCGGCCTGCGCGATGGGCAGGAGGTGTGCATCGCCCGCCGCCCCGACCAATGGCTGCAGGCCATCGAAACCCTCTGCAGCAACGATGCCTCTTGGCAGGCCATGAGCACCGCCAGCCACGCCTTCGCCCGGCAGCACTACAGCCGCAGCCAGGGGCTGGAGCTGATGCGCGAGGCCCTGCACCAGCTGCAGCTGCCCTGCCGCTGAGCCCCATGAGCCAATCCTCCATCCGCACCAACACCCATGAACCGCTGAGCGGCGTACCCGACCCGCCGCTGATCGAGATCGCCCCGGGCCGCCCCTGGCTCACCGTGGCGGAAACCAACCGGCTGATCCGCCAGCAGGGCCTGGCCCTGGCCGTGGCCCAGGCCTGGGTGCTCGATGAAATCGCCGCCGTGATCGAGCTCTCGCCGGAGGAGGAAAAAACCCTGATCCGCCGTTATGTGGAAACCCAGAACGTCAGCAGCGACGAAGCGCTGGCCGACTGGCTGGAACGCAAACGACTCCGGTTCGACGACCTCCTCTGCTTCGCCACCAAGGCGGAGCGGGTGCGCCGCTGGCAGGAACGGCGCTACAGCGAGGAGGTGGAGCTGCGCTTCCTGGAGCGCAAGCTGGAGCTCGATCAGGTGGTGTATTCCCTGCTGCGGGTGCGTGAGCAGGACATCGCCGAGGAGCTCTACCACCAGCTCAAGGCCGGCGAAGCCGATTTCAGCGATCTGGCGCCCCGCTTCAGCCAGGGGCAGGAACAGAACACCCGCGGCCTGATCGGGCCGGTGCCCCTGGCGGCGGGCCATCCCGAACTGGCGGCGAAGCTGCGCATCAGCCAGCCCGGCCAGCTCTGGCCCCCGTTCCTGGTGGTGGATGTGTGGATTGTGCTGCGCTTCGAAAAACTCTTGCCCGCCCAGCTCGACAACCCCATGCGCACCCGGATGATGGAGGAGTTGTTCCAGGTGTGGTTCCGCGAGCGAGTGCAGCTGTTGATGGACGGCGAACCCTTGCCGCCCCTGCCGCCCCTTCCCGCCGACACCGCCCCCCCCCCGGCCGCCGCCGCTCCGTGAGTTCCTCCACACCGCCGAATCCCGCCAGCTCACCCAGCGCCGTGCTGCAGGGGTTCGCCCCCTTCGATCAGCTGAACCCGGCGGCGGCCATCGCCCTTGAACCCCTGCTGCAGCCGCGCCGGTTCCGGCTCGGCCAAACCCTGCTGCGCCCGGATGTGCCCCCGGAAGGGGTGCTGCTGATCCTCAGCGGCCAGTTGCGCAGCCTGGGCGAACAGCCCGACAGCACAGCTCTGCGCACCATCGATCGCCTCGGCGCCGGCGCCCTGGTGGGCTGGGCCGGCCTACTGCGCCGCCAACCCTGCGAGCATCTGCGCGCCACCACCGATGTGGAGGCGTTGCTGCTGCCGGCGGCGGCCTTCCGCGATCTGCTCTCCGCCCAGCCGGCCCTGGAGGCCTGGTTCCAGAACCAGCTCCCGAGTGCCGAACTGCACGTGCTGCTGGTGGCCCTGGTGCAGCGGGAACTGCGCTGGCTGCCACTGCTGGAGAGCTGGCCGGCGGTGCTGGATCAGGCCCGGGTGCGCAGCCTGCCCCCCGGCTTGGAAACCAGCCTGGCCCTACCGGAGGGCTACAGCTGGTTCGCCAGCAGTGGCCTGCCCCTGGCCGAAGCCTGGCTGGATCGCCCCCTGGAACCCCTGCCGGCCACCAGCCCCTGGCTGCGCCTGATCGGCCTGCCGGATCCGCAACAGCGGAGTGCAACGGCGGCGGATGTGCCCCTGCAGATCGGCACCAGCAGCGGCGACGCCGAGGCCGTGAACGTGGTGGCCGAACTCCTGGCCCCCGGCGAATACAGCCTCTCGCCGGAACCACCCTCCAGCCGGGCTGAAGGCCGCCGCGATCACCTCAGCCTGCGCCGCGCCAGCGGCCCCCGCGAGATTCCGATCGCCATCTGCCTGTCGCTGGCTGAGTATTTCGGCCTGCCGATCAACCGCGACGCCCTGCTGGATCAGGTGGAGGCGGTGCTGCAGCGCCAGGGCCAGGTGAACCTGATGAACCTGGGCCAGATCCTCGATTCCCTGGGCCTGCGGGTGATGCTCACCCGCATCCCGGCCGATCGCCTGGCGCGGGTGCCCACCCCGGCCGTGCTGATGCAGAACGGCCACATCGGCGTGCTCGACGGGGTCGACGACGACGGCCGCGCCCGCCTGCTGGAGGCGGAACTGGGGCCCCTGCGGGTGCCAAGCGCCGATCTGGCCACCCTCGAAGGCGGCCTGGTGGAGCTGCTGCTGTTTGAGCGCAAGCGCGATGCCAAGGAGGAGCGCTTCAGCTGGAGCTGGTTCCTGCCCTTCCTGCAGCAGCACCGGCGCACCCTGGTGGAGGTGCTGATCACCTCCGCCGCCATCAATCTGCTGATGCTCGCCAACCCCCTGGGCTTCCGGGTGTTGATGGAGGTCACAACCCAGCGCAACATCGGCTCGCTGGTCACCATCGCCAGCGTGATGCTGCTCTGCGCCGTCGGCGTGGGCCTGCTCAAGACGCTGCGCACCTACCTGTTCACCGAGGCGGCCAACCGCATCGATCAGGACGCCAAGATCACCATTCTCGATCAACTGGTGCGGCTGCCCCAGGGCTTCTTCGACAGCCGGCCGGTGGGCCAGATCACCTTCTACTTCAACCAGCTCGATCGCCTGCGGGAGTTCCTGGTGGGCCAGAGCCTGACCACCGTGATCGATGCCCTGTTCACGCCGATCTACCTGGTGATCCTGCTCTCGATCAGCCCGTTGCTCACCTGCGTGGTGCTGAGCACACTGCCGCTGATCATTGGCCTCACCCTACTGGCCAACCCGTTGGTGAACGGCCAGATCAAACGCTCGATGGCCGAATCGGTTCGCACCTTCAGCTTCCTCACGGAAGCAATCACCGGCATCCAAACGATCAAATCCCAGAATGCGGAGCTCAAAACCCGCTGGGAATTCCAGAACCGCTATGCCCGCTACCTCGGCGAGGATTTCAAGCTGCGGCTCAGCCGCGAAACCATCGGCAACCTGGCCGAATTCATCCAGGGAGTGAATCGTGTTCTGGTGATCGGCGTCGGCACCTGGCTGATCTCCCAGGAACAGATGAATATGGGCGATCTGATGGCCTTTTTCATTCTCGATAGCTACGTCACCGGCCCATTTGTACGGCTCACCAACACCTGGCAGCAATTCCAGCAGAGCTGCCAGCAGCTGCAGATGGTGGCCGACGTGGTCGACCGTGTGCCCGAGCAGGACAGCAAGGAGGCCCTCAACATCCCCATGCCCCCCCTGCAGGGCCGCGTTCAGTTCGTGGATGTGAATTTCAGCTACACCGAGGATGGGCCCACCGTGCTGCAGGGTGTGAATCTAGAGGTGCCGATGGGGTCGTTCGTCGGCATGGTGGGGGGATCCGGCAGCGGTAAATCCACACTGCTCAAGATGCTGCCCCGCTTCTACCGCCCCGCCAGCGGCAAGGTGCTGGTTGACGGGCTCGACATCAACAAGGTGGAGCTCTATTCCCTGCGCCGCCAGATCGGCGTGGTGCCCCAGGATTCGCTGCTGTTTGATGGCACGGTTCGCGACAATCTGCTGCTGGTGAAACCCGATGCCAGCGCCGATGAGTTGGTGCGTGCCGCCCGCATCGCCTGCGCCCACGAGTTCATCATGGCCATGCCCAAGGGTTACAACTCCGATGTGGGCGAACGCGGCGCCGGCCTCTCCGGCGGCCAGCGCCAGCGCCTGGCACTGGCCCGCGCCGTGTTGCAGAACCCCCGCCTGTTGATCCTCGATGAAGCCACCAGCGCCCTCGATGCCCGCACCGAACGCCAGGTGTGCATCAATCTCTTTGAGGCCTTCCGCGGCCGCACGGTGTTCTTCATCACCCACCGGCTCTCCAGCGTGCGCCCCGCCGATTTCATCGTGGTGATGGATCAGGGTGCCGTGATGGAAGTGGGCAGCCACAAGCAATTGATGGGCCAGCAGGGCTGGTACTACGCCCTGTTCCAGAGCCAGAACCAGGAGGGCCTCAGCTGATGCCAGCCCGCAATCCCGGCGAAGGGTTCACCGCCACCGGCCTGCAGCGCCTGTTCGAGCGCATCACCGACCACCTCCGCCGTGGCGGCCGCCGCGGGGCCGACTTCAACGACATCATCCCCGTGCAGGTGGATCTGGTGGGCGGCCCGAGCCGCGAACCCGCCAACGCCGAGCGCAATCCCTTCCTGGCACCGGCCCCGGATGCCGGAGCGCCCCCCAGCACCAGCACCGCCCTGGTGCGCGATTGGAGCTTCCGCGAAACCGTGCTGCTCCGCCCCAGCAACCGGGGCTCCAGGGTGCTGCTGTACACCACCCTGGGCCTCGCCGGCGCCGGGCTGGTCTGGTTGGTGGTGGCTCCCCTCAACCAAACCGTGCTGGTGCAGGGCAAGTTGGAACCCAACACCCGCGTGAAGCAGGTGCAAACCCCGGTGCCCGGGGTGGTGGATCAGGTGCTGGTGCAGGAGGGCGAGGTGGTGAAGGCCGGCGCCGTGCTGCTGCGCTTTGATCTGCGCGACACCCGCAACCAACTGGCCGCCGCCGAAACCATCAAGCGCCAGCTGGAGGAGGAGAACGCCACCTATGCCTCAGCCCTCGGCGACCCCAGCGCCCTCAACCGGATCACCCCCAATCAGCGCGAGCGGTTGATTGGGCAGCGGGATGACCTGCTCAACCAGCGCGAAGCCGCCCGCCAGGCCCTGCAGGGTGCGATCGCCCGGGTGAACGGCCTGCGAATCAGCATCGCCAATTCCCAGAACATCGCCGATCGGTACGAGCGGCTGGTGCTCAATGGCGCCGCCAGTGAGGTGCAACTGCTGCAGGCCCGCAATGAGGAACAGCAGCTGCGCACCAACCTGGCCGAATCCGAGCGTGAGGTGCTCAAGCTGCAGGCGGAGCTGCGCCGCACCCGCTCCGGCCCCAATTCCGATCTTCGCGGCCGCATCGAGGCCAATCGCCGTCTGATCGCCGAGCAGGAGGCGCGCATCAGCACCGCGCGCCAGCAGCTCCGCTACGGCGAACTCCATGCCCCCACCAGCGGCACCGTGTTCGATCTGGATGCCCGCCGCGGCACCGTGGCCCAGGCCGGCCAGAGCCTGTTGCGGATCGTGCCCGGCGAGGCCCTGCAGGCCCGCGTGTACATCCCCAGCAACGTGATCGGCTTCATCCGCACCGGCCAGCTGGCCGATCTCTCGCTCGACACCTTCCCCGCGGCCGACTACGGCCGCCTGCCGGCCGTGGTGCAACGGGTGAGCACCGATGCCCTCACCGCCGAGAAGCAGAAGGAAGCCCTCGGCAGCGAAGCTGCCGGCCTGCATTACACCGCCATCCTCAGCCTCAAGCGCCAAGCGATCCAGGCCGGCAGCAAAACCATCCCCCTGCAGCCCGGCATGACCCTCACGGCCGACATCGAACTGCGCCAGCGCCGCATGATCAACCTGGTGACCGGCTTCTTCGACGACAAACTGCGCAACCTCGAGCGCATCCGCTGAGCCATGGCCAACGACTGGCTGCACTACCTACCGGAGGAGCGTCGCCGCGCCGTTGCCCGCAACCGCCGCCGGCTGCGGCGGCTGCAGATCCTGCGCCGCCGCTCCTTCTGGCAGGGGCTGTGCCTGCTGATCTACGGCATCTGGTGCGTGGTGCTGATCGCCCGCGGCAACACGCTCACCTTCGGCTTCGCCCTGGTGCCGCTACTCTCAATGCCGGCGATCGGCTGGCTGGCCTGGTGGCTGGTCTACAAGGAGTTTCACGACTGAGCCGCGTGAATCAGCGGAATCCAGGCACAGCCAGAGCGCCGGTGGCATTGAGCTCAGAGAGCAACCAGGCGGGAATGAACTGCTCACCACCGCCGAACTGAATCTTGCCCGGTGGGTAGAAGGGCAGGGCCGCCAGCAGGGCATTGAGGGCCCGGGGTTGCGTCATGTTGGCCACGAAGGGGGCCAGCTGCTGGCGCAGCTGCTGGTCTTCCGGAATCAACGGATCGCGGGAGAAGCCGCTGCTGAGCAGGTTGCGATACAGGGAACCGAAGCTGCTCTGATACAGCTGCTGGATCTGCGCTGGGTTCACATCCAGCCAGATCTGCCCCAGCTGACGGCGCAGCCCGATCAGCTCGCGCCGCACCTCAACATCGCTGGGATCAATCGTGTAAAGGTTGATCAGGCCCGTCATCCGGCCCATGAACTCCTGGCTCTGGATCAGGGCCAGGGCCTCATTCC
>Ga0172367_10010356_pt1 | contig 10045 bp, 7 predicted proteins | sample Lak10m_FD_114542 | JGI IMG/M metagenome (GOLD analysis project Ga0172367, IMG submission 114542) | Freshwater microbial communities from Kabuno Bay, South-Kivu, Congo - kab_022012_10m | ecosystem: Environmental > Aquatic > Freshwater > Lake | place: Democratic Republic of the Congo: South-Kivu...
GACGCACGCATTCATACCACGCAGATCGGCTATGCGCTCGACACATTTCAGGTGGTCACCACGCTGCTGGCCGAGCACTACCGCGAGCTCATCAGCATGATCGAGAACGATCTGGCGCAGGTCATCGCGCAGGCCGGTCCGTTGCCCGAGCCCAGCCGCGGGCGGGTATCGCGGCGCGTCAAGAGTTTTCCGATCCAGCCGCGTGTGTCGCTCAAGCCCGATGAAAAAGGTCAGCGCTGGTTGCTCAACATTTCGGCCAGCGACCGCATCGGTCTTCTGTACTGCGTGGCGCGCGTCCTGGCCCGCCACAAGATCAATATCAATCTGGCCAAGGTCAACACCTTGGGCGAACGTGTGGAAGACACGTTTCTTGTAGACGGCGCTGCGCTGCAGCACAACCGCGACCAGATCGAAATCGAAACCGAGCTGCTGGAAGCGCTGGCGTGATGGCGCCCGGCACGCTGATATGTTGAACCCGTCCCGAACCTCCTTATGACACTCGCCACCACTTTGTTCCCGTCCGGTTGGGCCCACTTTCTGTCCGGTGGTCTGCTGATTGGCGCTGGCGTGGCGCTGCTGTTCGCCCTGACCGGCCGGGTCGGCGGCATGAGCACGGTGTTTTCCAGCAGCTGGTCGTGGCTGGTCAAGTCACCCTATTTTTTGCAGCAGCGTTACACCGAATCGCGCAGCTGGCGCCTGATCTACGCTGCCGGTCTGGTACTGGGTGCGGCGCTGTGGTTGCTGCTGGTCGACGGCAGCACCCCACAGACCACTCATGTGCCCGCCTGGAAACTGTTACTGGGTGGCGTGCTGGTGGGTTACGGTGCGCGCCTTGGCAACGGCTGCACGTCCGGCCACGGCATCTGCGGACTGGGGTCACTGCAATGGCCGTCGTTGCTGGCCGTATTGACCTTTATGGGCACGGCGTTTGCAAGCGCCAACCTGATCGGGCGCTGGCTATGAGTCAGCGCCATCACCCTTCGATCTCACAAGCCATCGCCACGCTGGCCAGCGGCATGCTGTTCGGCTTCGGCCTGGCGCTTTCAACCATGATCCAGCCCGAGGCGGTACTGGAATTTCTACGCTTTGAAAACTTCGGTTTGATGCTGGTGATGGGCGGTGCCGTACTGGTGACGATGGTTGCCTACAAGGGCTTGCCGCGAGTCAGGTCGAAACCGCTTTTAGGTGGTCAATTTCAGCAGCATGCCAGCCATTGGAACCGCGACACTGCCGTCGGCGCTGCCATTTTCGGTCTGGGCTGGGGCCTATGCGGCGTCTGCCCCGGCCCGGCCATTGCCGCGTTGGGCGTGGGCAATTGGGACTTGCTTTACGCACTGGCGGGGATTGCGCTGGGAGCGCTGGTGCAGGGTGTCAATAAATTAAGCTGAGCAATGGCACCAATTCATTGATGCAAGTCTGAAAACGTAACTTTACACTTGACCCCAGCTGGAATTTTTGACTTTGGATTAGGCAAATCCAAACGGACACCAAAGGTAGCGCTCGCAGAATCCACAACAGTGTCGACAATTCGGACAACCGCCGAAAAATTGCCTCTCATGGGTGAATCTATATTGACTTCAGCAGCACTACCGAGCTTAACCTTTCCGTAGGCTGTTACCGGAAGAATTACCTCGACTCGCAATGGGTGAATCTGCGCCAGCTTCAGAATTGGTCGCGCGGTTTCGCCAGTCTGTGCCAACTCCCCTGGATGCTGTAACCGGTCGGTCACCACGCCATCAAAGGGACTGATCAATCGGCGCTGTTGTAGCAACTCAACCTGTCGCTGATGTTCAATAGTTGCCAGTTCACGCTCGTCTCTGGCGATGATCAGCTCGGTCTCTGCGAGCTTCAGTTCACTAGCCGTATCGTCCCGATCCTGACCCGAGATGAAATGCTGGTCAATCAAGTCCTCTCGACGCCGCAACTTCCGCCGAAGATATTCCACTTTGGTTTCCGCAGAGCGTAACTGACCCTGCATTTTGGTCCGGTATTCAGCTGCAGCCTTGGCTGCCTCCTCTACCCCACTTGCAAGCTGCACAAGCAGTTGACCCTTTTTAACGAACGATCCACGTTCAACAAATACCTTTTCAATCTGGGCTTCAACAGAACTACGCAACTCCACTTTCTGGTAGGGCTCGATGAGACAGGCGTATCCGGCATCATCAGCAAGTACCGTTCCGGTCAAGCATGTGATCAAAAAAACTAACGAAAAAATTTTCATATCTGATTACCAGCAAAGGCCAACATGGAATCGATGTCGCGATCTTGCTTGAGCGTATCTCGCCGTTCACGGGAATGAATCCGCTCTGCGCCACGCTGTGAATACCAGCGCAACACGCCGATTATTGGAGCCAATGGGTAACGCTTCAGGAGCGGAGCCACCGTCGCCAATAGCACTCCACCGTGCGCTCGAAAGAGCGCATCGTCTAGCGCGACCATGGCCATCGCACACCCCGGATCCCCTTGTCGAGCACACCGCCCAATCAATTGCCGGTCGATTCTCGGTGAATCGTGGAACTCTGTCAGGATCACGTGGAGGCCTCCTCGGCTGGCAACATCAGTTCCCAAGGCGATGTCCGTACCTCGACCCGCCATGTTGGTTGCAACTGAAATCATGCCTGCGAGACCTGCTCTGGCCACGACTTCGGCTTCCTGCGCGTCCTGGCGCGCATTCAGCACCCGGTGATCCAGCCCAAATTGATTCAAAACCTCGGAAAGGCGCTCCGAAGCCTCCACAGATCGGGTCCCAATCAACACCGGAACGCCACGACTGCTGAGCTCTGACGCTTGCCTGGCAACACCCCGCCACTTGCTGGCCTCATCAGGGTAACACCGATGTCTTTTGGAGACCCTGATACAAGGACGGTTGGTCGGAATATCGACCACCTCCAGTCGATAGACAGCATACAACTCGCGGGCCACCTCACGCGCAGTCCCTGTCATGCCCGAAAGTGTCAAATATCGCCTGAAAAATCTCTGGTAGGTGATGCGAGCCAACGTTCGATTCTGCTCCGACAAGGGACAGTCTTCTTTGGTTTCGATCATTTGATGCAAGCCCTGCTCCCATGTACGTCCCGGTAGCACGCGCCCGGTGTACTCATCAATGATCTGTACCTTTTTGTCCTCACTCACCAGGTAATGTTTGTCTCGCTCAAAAAGCCATAACGCCCGCAGGGCCTGCGTGACCAGATGTTCTCGTGCCCTAATGGACCTCCAGACGCCTTGCATTTCATTACAGAGATAAGCCAACGCATCGCAACCAGCCCGCGTCAGGTGCACAGAGTGCCGCTCCAGCGACAGTTCGTAATCACGATCCGCCTTCAAACTCCGCGCCAAATTCAGAGAGATCTCATATAGAGCTGGCTCTGCCACCGAAGCGCCCTTTTCTGCCAAGATCAAAGGCGTACGCGACTCGTCAATCATGATGCTGTCAGCCTCGTCAACAATCGCAAAGTGCAGTCCACGCAGCAAAATCCCATCGTGCTTGGGTCCAGCAAACAGGTCACGGATTTTGATCTGAGCCTTACTCGTGCAATCACCAATAGAAACCCGATCTTTCAGGTAGTCGAAAACCAGTTCCTTGTTGGTGCAGTAGCAGATATCGCATGCGTAGGCACGCCGCCTTGCCTCCAGACTCATTCCTGTGACGATTACCCCAACGCTCAAGCCAAGGTACTCAAACAAGGCCCGCATATCTTCGGCATCACGCTCGGCAAGATAATCGTTCACGGTAACAACATGCACTGGCACGCCAGCGCACGAAGCAACACAAGCCGCCAAGGCAGCTGTCAAGGTCTTGCCTTCGCCAGTCTGCATCTCCGCCAGCTTTCCAGCCATCAAAGTGGCCGCTCCCATCAACTGGGTGTCAAAAGGCCGCTTTCCCAAACTGCGCATGGAGGCCTCACGTACCAACGCAAGAGCGGGTGCAAGCTTTCCATTACGCATCGCGTTAGCAGCTGCTTCTCGCATTTGCGAACACAAATCTCGCTGATCCAGAGCGGCCAGCGATGGCTCGAAAAGCTCTGCATTCCTCACAAGATCATTCAAACGCTGACGAAACGGACGCAATCGGCGCCGTAATTCTCCAAGAACGCTGCGCGTCCATCGGTCAAACTCCCCTTCATCGGGCTCCCGTCGCTCCGGGTAAACGCCCCGACTCAACTCGTTTGAATGCGCATATTCAGACATGGAACTGGGACAGAAATAGCCTACGAGCACCACGCCACACCCGGTAACCCAGCGGAGTTGGGTAATGTTCAAAGCGCACAAGGACCCGACTACCTAAAAACCTTGCAGGAACTTCAGGGACAAGCTCCAACTCGAACTCAAACCATGACTGCACGGTCCGAATTCCACTTTCATCCGAAGGGTTCACCACGATGTCCCCACCACCCCGCATTCCCAGCGCAGGGCTTGGCAATTCATGTCCAGCAGCCGGCACCTCACGGACCACTCTGGCTGGCCATACCTTGCCACCATCATGGGGCAGCATCACCTCAACCCCGTTTGCAGTCTGGCGCACCAACTCCACATCCTCAGGTGAAACCACGACACGCACGGTAGCAATTTTCTGTCCCAGCAGGTAACCCAAGATCTGTCCCTTTTCAAGATAGCGTCCAGGCAAATCATCAGGGCGATCAACGGTCAGCACACCTGAAACGGATGCTCGCACCATCAATTCAGACACGCGCTCCGCCAAATCATCCACGCCGGCTTGTTCTCGGCGCAGCGTTTGCGCCGTTTGTGCTGCGAGTGCGGCGTTGACTCCCCACGCAGCGTCATATCTGGCACTGGCCTCGGCAACCTTGGCATTCTGTACGCGAAGTTTGACCAACAACTCAGGATCCGTGCTCTGCAAAACCAGGTCACCAGGCTTTAAAGCGGCGCCTGCCGGTACCTCCATACGAGTCACAAATCCCGCCTGCTGAGCCCGAACAATGGCTTCCTCCGGAAGCCAAATCACCCCATTGGCCAAGCTGTGCTGGGGGAAGTCCAATACGAAAAACAGACAGTACAAAGCCACCCCGAAGGTCACGAGCAGAGTGCGCACACGTACACTTCGCGCCTGAAAGCGTGAACTAAAAAATAACGCGCGAAGCATCTTGTAGAGTGGAACGCCCAAACTGGCTATCAGCCCCCAAAGCGCCAAGACAACCCCGACAAAAAAATACTGCTTTGCAATCAGAATTGAAATTCCGAACAAGACCGACATTCTGTAAGCGAAGGCCGCTGGTGCGTAAAACAGAAACCAGCGCCTTTCACCTGGCGTTGCGGGTGGCGGGTCGATACCGGGCAAACTCACCAAATACCGTTCGGCAAGATACTGCCAGTACTTCGTTGAGCGTGCACCCAAGTTTGGCACTTCGATAAGGTCTGCCAATACGTAATATCCGTCGAATCTGAGTAGAGGGTTTCCGTTGAACAAAACGGTTGAGACACTCGCCATCACCATCAGGTTGTAGGTTAACGACCTTATCAAGCCTGGCTCAAGCAACAGCCATGCATATAGACTGACGCATGCAATAAACAACTCAACCAACATCCCGGCTGCACCAACCAGCATCCGGTCCGTTTTTTTTTCCAGGGCTGATGCACTGGATGCGTCAACATAAGGGACGGGAAAGAGCACCAATAGCATGATGCCCATCTCGTGGACTTCACCTCCCCTGGACTTCGTCGCCAATCCATGCCCTAGCTCATGCAACGCTTTAAGAACTGGAAACATCACTGCCATCAAAAGCAGGTTATCCAGACTCAGAAGTTGCTCCGTAAAGTTCTCGGTTAGATCTGGCCAATGCATCGGGACCAAAGCCAGTGCTGGCGCAATAATCAAAAACCAGATTACGCTCGCCCACCCCCCTTTGAGCAAATGGGGTCGGCTTGCCAACCACGTCAGTAATCGGTCGGGATCCACCAACGGAAAACGCAAAGACATGGGGTTGAGATAGCGACTGGCAAAGCGCTGCCGCTCGAACTTCTTGCGCCTTGAAAATAATTCAGCCACATCCGCAGTGACATTGAAGTGAATCAAATCTGCTGCATAAAGCTGGCCCAAGAGATTGATGATCTCTTCTTGGGTTGGCGTGTCTTCTGCAGGCTCCTGTGTCAAAAGCTGCCAGATTGACGCCATATCGCGTGAGCCATCCATGAGACCAATCACACGACGTGTAGCAGGATTGAAGCGGTGATACTTTCCGGCAACTCGGTCCTCAAACACATACCAAAGCTGTCCGCGGTAAACATGCCGATGAATGCGTACATGGCCACGCACCCTCGGTTTTGCGGCGGCTACCCGATACCAGTTACTGGAATGGAGGGCCTCGGTCACGGCATCAACTTCCAGTAGAGCAACCTTAACCACTCAGGCAGCCGATGCGTCCATATCCACAAAACACTCCGCTGGTCTGTCACAACCTTCGCAATACCTTCCATGTTAGGAAGCAACTTGGGGGCCTGCCCGTCCAGCTGCGCCTCTACACGAAAGAAATTGAGTCCATCCTCGGCGGTTGCTACCGGCGTTATTTTTTTGACCGCAAAATCAAACGATTGACCAGGCAAACTAGCCAGTACCAATTGTCCTAACTGTCCCTCCCGAATGTAGCCAATATCACGCTCATCAACCTTCAGAATCACACGCCATGCTTTCAGTGGTGCGACTTCAAACAGAACTTTTCCCTGCTCAACCGGGGATCCCAGTTGTTGAGACAGATCACCACGCACCACAATGCCATCCATTGGCGCCAGGATGTTGACCCTGCTCAGCTTCTCCAGTACCAGATCAAGTTGGGCTCGCGCTTGATCCACCTGCGCCGACATCAAACGGAACTCCACTCGATCCGCCTTGGCCATAGCCTCTTGGGTCTTACGCAAAGCGACTTCCAAGTCAGCTTCCCAACGAACCTTTTCGAGTTGCAAGTCCCTGTCTTCCAGCACGGCCAGTACCTGACCCGATCTCACCTCGTCACCAGCACGCGCCGGTGCTTTCTGAATATATCCCTGAAAAGGAGCAACTGCCACACGTTGCGTCGCGCCCTCTACGACCGCTTGCGCCGCCACACGGTGATCGATCTCGATCAGACTGCACATCAAGACCAGACCTGCCACGACACCCACCATCAGTTTGAGACCAGGCCGAGAACTGTCAGTGACCTTGCGAAATCCCTCTGAAAAACTTCGAACCGCGTGGCTTCCCAATCCCTCCCGCTCACGCATCTTCAGTTCCAGAATTGGCCCCAAAATCACCATCAGCGCGTCCAAAACTTTCAGGTCATCCCCTGTGAAGGGCACATCTCGCTCCAACAGCCAGACGCCAACGACCAGCCCACCGGATTCGAAGGGCAAAGCGCATAAGCTCTTGCTACCACTCTCGGCGGCATACTGCCTGAGCGCATTTGTATATGACTGTGAACCCTGATCAGGCTGAGGTTCCATTAACCGGGAACGCTGATCAAAGGCCTCATTCATCGCGCCTGCTGCCAGCTTGATCAGATTGGTCTTGTCATCAAACCAAGCAGAATGCGAGACCACTTCAACATGAACCGACTTACCCTTTTCCAAGCCAAGCATGACTTGGTGACACTGCAACCGCAGAGCCAATTGATTGGCCACTGAGTGCACTGCTTTGTGAAAATCTTTCTCGGTCAATACCGCCAAAGCCAGATCAAAGAGCACCCCGGACCGCTCCAGCTTCTGAGCCTGATCGTGCAAAGTTCGCTGGGCGACCAAGTTAATCAACCACCCTACACCCCAGTGAACCGATCGCACTGCATGGTGAATCTCTACCGAACCAGACGAGCTCAGATCAAGGACCACCACACCAATCAACTGGCTGTCACTGACCAAAGGGTAACCAAACTGGGTACTGCCAGTGTCACCCTTGCGCATCACCCCAAGGCGAGTATCCAGCGCCTCCTCGGCCGCTGCACGAAGATACCCAAGATCAGCCCCCTCAGGCCACAAGGACGCCGGCACAAAGCTACCATCCTGATCCTGCAACAGCAGCAAACCGGCCTGAGTACCCGCTACCAGGCTACATAGCGCAGGCAACCACGCTCGACACAGTTCCTGGGCGTTACTGGCCTGTGCCAACGCCTCCCAGGCGTCGTAAACGGGCTGCTGCAACGCGGACTCCCGGCCCTCGTCACGGACCTCCGTCGCTACCATGTCAATATAAAAATCAAGCCAACGGTTGGGGAATAACGCAGCGCCATGTCAATCCCACGTAACCATCAGTCGACCCGCGCGGCAGACACCCCAAAGGACCCAACGTGGTCGGCGCTGTTTCAAATGCTCCGGGGACCTGCACGTTCCCACCGGTCCACTATTTCAGTTGACCGTAGCGACTCTCGTACTCTGCCATCAGCTTGGACAACAATTCCGCCAGACGCTTGGCAGCGTATGGGCTCATGACCAAGCGATGCCCGAGTTCAACCTCAACCTCCGACTGGCTTCGATCCCAACTGTTGTTGATTCCGAAGTTCAACACCACTTCCTCACGCGTCGAATTGGCGTTAGCGAAATTGACGTAGCTACTCTTAAGCTGCGAAACGTTCCACTTCACTTGCGGCGCTCCCGCAACCACCTGTTGAGCGCTCGTTTGATCAGTCTGTTCCTTTGCCATAAAAGATACCCCCAATAAAAAGTTAATTCAGTTCAAACCAGCTAACCCAACACAAGATCCGTTCAGGACAAATGCGCCTGCAGCGCCACCTTCTTGAGTGGTTCAATACGCAAAGCCTCGAGCGAGCTCTTCAGTTTGACCGCGCCACGGGCGTCATTCGCCTTGGTCACGACGCGCTCATTGCGCAAAACATCCAACAGCCACTTTTGATCACTGCCAGTCTTGACGGTCGAGTCAAAACCATTGTAGCGAGCGTCAAAATTGACCACGAAGTCGCTTGCAGAGGTGGTTCCTTGCGTCGCGGTCCAAGCGACAGCATCTCCACTCAAGGTCGGGGCAGGCCCCGCCTCAACCACCTGAACCAGACCGTCTGTTGGATCCATGCCCTCTTGAGGTGCCGGATTCAAGGTCAGACGCGTATCGTTAAGACGGGCCCATTGCAAATCTATTTCCAGCATACCTCTTGCACTAGCGGCAACCCGGAAGTCCAATTCCAGCACCGTCCCTTGCCCACCGGCCATTTGCTCCAGGCGACTCATATCCACCATGAGGCTATCGGCCTGCCGTTTGGAAACAAAGTAATCAAAGTCTTGCGTCAGATTGCCACGGCGTACCGAAACCAGCTCCAACTGATCCGGATTCCACGCCATTTGCAATTGAACGGACTCCAAGTACTGAGCAGTATCCAGACGCACTGGCACCGTGATCGTTCCACCAGCCACTGCTGTCATATCCCGCGGAACATCCACCAGAGGATCCGCTCCACTGAACGTAAACGGGCCAATACCTGCAGGGATATCGGGAATTTCCGGTCGATTATTCGCTGCAGAGCCGCCTCCAAGGTAATTGAGTTCGCGTGACAACAGCAAGGTGTCAGCCGACGTCAAATACCCGTTTCTATTGACGTCAGCCACCACCACCGGGTCGACCAGCGGATATGCGCTGAAACCAAAATCCAGGGCGCTCACAATGCGTTGCAGACGTTGTTGGTCAATCGTCGAATAGCTGGCGCTGCCGTTGGTGTCAGCAAGATAGGCATTGACATGCATGCCGTCATCCAGACGCACGGCCATCGCCCCGCCATTGAGACTGGCGTCGTACAGATCCAGCACCTGTTTGGCGCCGTAAGAATTCACCGCCGCGACAGGAACCGCACCCACCACGCGCACCAGTTCGGTTGCAGCGGCACCCAAGCCGCTGGTGGTCAGGTCCAGACTGACAACGCCCGGCACGGAGAGGTCCGCGGTACCGGTAACACCAGCAGCAAAGACCACACTGCTCACTTCCAGCAATGCCGTTTCGTAAGCCAGCTTGAAAGCCACTTGGGTCACGCCTGCGGCATTGCTGATCGAGATCGGCAGGCCACTGCTGGTCGCCAGCGCGTTCAGCGCCTGACCTGGGCCGGCCATGACTTCACCGATCGAC
>Ga0172367_10010357_pt1 | contig 10044 bp, 11 predicted proteins | sample Lak10m_FD_114542 | JGI IMG/M metagenome (GOLD analysis project Ga0172367, IMG submission 114542) | Freshwater microbial communities from Kabuno Bay, South-Kivu, Congo - kab_022012_10m | ecosystem: Environmental > Aquatic > Freshwater > Lake | place: Democratic Republic of the Congo: South-Kivu...
TCAATAAGTCTGTGCCATGCCCAGTAGATGAAGATGGCAACTGCGATGTTCATTGGCAGTACAACAACTGGGGTACTAAATGGGGAGCGTGTGACACAGGTTATCTACAATTTGATGAGGGGCATATTACTATTGGTTTTGATACTGCATGGGGTCCACCTAATCAATGGATTCACAGTATGTATGAACAGTTTCCTGATCTGTCGTTTAGCTTGCGCTATGCTGAACCCGGCATGATGTTTGCTGGCAATATATGGGCAGACAAAGAAGGTTACAGTTCAGAGCAACGTGAAGGCGATGATCTTGAGAAGGATGACTATTATCTTATGGGCTTCGAGGGATGTACTGAGTGTGGTAACTGGGAGCATCAATGCACATGTGGTGAAGAAGATGATAATAAAGAGGATATACCTACGGTATAATCTGTACGTATTTATCATACATTTGTGGAGCTTGGACTGCATTTCAAGCTCCACAAACTTTTACTAAGGAGAATTATGTTAGGCGATATTGAAAAAATTACTAGGATGATGGCCGTTACCAGTGAGTATCAAGCTGGTTGGTCAAAGTTAGAAACAACAGTTACCAATACAAACATAGTGACTTTGTCGTGGCCATCATGGAAGTTAAAGATTGTTTCATTTAAAGTAGATCCTAGTGAGCTTGCAAAGGCATCATCCATTGAGGAATATGCTATGAACTTAGAAGCACTAGATAACATTTATGATATTGAAGAAGAGTTTGTATGGAAGACATTTAAGAATTTAAATGAGAAAAATTGGAACCAGTATCAAAAAGGTAAAGTTGTTGACATTGTAGATGGCTTTCTTAGTGGGGACTGGACTCCACCTTGGAAGTGCGGTCACTGTATGGCGCGGTTATCTGGTAAGTATAAACCAAGGTTCTAATGCCATCACGTCGTAAAAAGTACAATGCGCCAGTGGCCTACTATGTGCACGCTAACAATGTTGGTGTGCACATTTCAAACAAATACACTGCACTACTAATATTTGAACTATTTGTGTCCAATGCTAAAAGTAATGACATTATAGAAATAAAGTGTATATATCCACCAACCATGTGGCCTTCATGGACAAGGACACACATTATTTCACTTCTAAATGGATGTTGGCATGAGTCACTGCTTGCTAGGTATGTATTCAGTAACGGAAATCTTGCATCTGTAATTGATTACACTAAAAGTAACCATAAGCCAGACCATTACGAAAAACATGCATGTTTTTTACATGAGGCCCTAACACACGGAGAAAAGCAAACACTTAATTACATACTATCTACACCAGAGATACTAAAACTTGTCATCCAATCTCCTACTGCTGTATCAGCAAAACTAGCTGTCAAGTATTTAGTGTCTACTGGCAATAAAACAATACCACTGTCACATGTCGTACCTTGCTGGAAGTTTCTAAGGTTACAACATGCAGGACAACGAAGATGACATTGTTATCGATGGCTGTATAGTTCCAATAGGGGTAGCAATATGGCTAGGAATAATAGTGTGGTACTTAAACCAATAACAGAAAAGCAGTTGCAACAATCTATTGTAAGAACGTTGCAACTGCTTGGGTACACCGTTTTTGAAACAGGAAAAACACGGACAAAAGTGTTATGTCCAACGTGTAAAACAAGACACTATGCAACCGGATGGCAGGGCAATACCATTGGTATTTCAGATGTCTATATACACAATCAAAAATGGAAAATCCCTGTAGGTTTAGGAGTTGAATTAAAAACAGAAAAAGGAGCGGTAAGAACAGAACAAAAGATATTTGCCGATTTAAATGTAACGCATATATGCAGGTCACTTGATGACGTGCTCAATGTTTTACACACAGTAGAACTAGTTGTGGGTAATGACACAACAATCAAAAAACTAGAGGAGTTTATAAATAATGAGTACAGAAAATACTAATAAAGTTAATTGGTTATTTCCAGTTGCAGCTGAAAATATGGATGTAGTACTAGATGTTAAATGGTATGAGTCATCATACATATCATATGAATGTGAGAACGATGATCTAAACTGGTTTGTATCTTGTGTTAAAGACAAAGTATTTTTGGAAGTTAATGATGATCCAACTTACTTTGAGCAACACGGCAAGACACCTATATCAACAACGTGGCACACAATCTTAGATCACTTTAGAGCACTACGTTATAACGATAAATTGATGTACGTTTCCGGCTGTCATAACTACTTAACTGATAACATTTTTGCAGCAAGAGGTAATTACATATACCCAAGTGAAACAACACTTATACATGTACTAGTTAGCATAAAAGACTATTCTGAGCGAACACTAGAATGCAAGACAATTGACATTGATGGATCTATATGCGTTGTAATTGGTAACTCAGCGTTTGATTTAGTTGCCTATTTTGATAGTACAAAGTACATCATTGCTAGACTACCATTAGGCGTGTTAGCTTCTAAATATCAATATGGTTGGATGGATGGTTCAATTTATGACCTACAACTTGCTGCCTCAATCAGTAAAGCTTCACTAATTAATATGCCAGATGAAATACGAGCCGTTGTATTTAAAACCAAAGGAGAAGAAAATGTTTAATCCACGTGATCACTTTTTAAACCTTAAAGGTAAGCAGTACTTACCTGTCGCTCCACGTATTGCATGGTTCCGTGAGGAACATCCAGACTGGACAATTTTGACGTATGCAGTGCCCGAACTTTCGGGCGCTGACTACTGTACATTTGCTGCTGAGATTCATGATGTAACAGGGCGACTAATTGCAAAAGCACACAAAACTGAGCATGAGAAACACTTTGCTGACTACAGAGAGAAAGCAGAGACTGGTGCTATCGGTCGTGCACTTGCACTGTGTGGATACGGTACGTTGTTTGCTCAAGAACTGGAAGAACCAGTTACACCAGCTGGTGATATGCGTATTGTTGATGCACCTCAACCTGCCAAAGCTCCCACACTTACTCCGGGTAAACAGTTTGCTTTTGAGTGCAAGCGCATCTGGGGTAAGGACATTACACCAACTGACATAAAGCGTGTGTTTGAACGCCTTGCTGGACACACAAATACTACAGATGAAAACCTAAAGTTAGTCATAGAAGTACTACAAGGATTCAATAAACCAGAAGAAGCAGAAGCAGTATTTTTAGTAATAGAGGAAGAGGGACTCAATGGACAAATCTAAGTTTGATATTATCGGCGACGCATATTACGACATTGAAACAGGCGAGTACGCTGGACCTGTTGACGGCTGGCTTGGTGATGAACTTAAAACAGAAGACGACGTTCTTTTAGCTATGCAACGTTTACTAAAATATGAGACCGAACTTAAGGCTGAGCAACTTGCTATGCAATCAGTAGTTGACCGCTGCAAACAATTGGTTGCAGAGAAAGAACGTAAGGTATTCTGGCTCAAGAATAAATACGGTGATCAGATTGCAGACTTTGCTGAGTCTCAATTGACTGGCAAGGCCAAGACATGGAAATGCCCGTGGGGTCAAGTATCATTCCGTACAGTGCCCGCGTTCTTTACCATCATGGATGAACAGAAGGCAGCCATGGTCATACCAGAATCATGTGAGGCTGTAGTTCAACAATTCAAGGTGTACAAAAGCAAGATTCCAAAAGAAGTGCAGCTAACTCTAGTAGAAGAATATCCAGACGTGTTTTGTGTTTCTCAACCTACTGAAAATGTCACCATTAAAGCATTGACAGCAAGCGATACAGAGGAGTAAGATTGTTTTGCCCCGTAAACTAGACCCAACGGGGCACAACTAACAAATGGAAGACCACGGATTATCCCTCCGTGGTCTTTTGTTCCAACAAAGGAAAGAGAATGGCAGACGAATTAGTTTATATAGGTAGCATCCCGGATGCAGTAAGTGTTACAGACGTAGGTTTATACTTTAACCACGACATTGAGTACGATCAGTGGTTGCGTCTTATGTCTACATTGCAACAGTTATCTACAGGTATTCAGTTCTCCATTGGAGACGCATTAAACTATGGACAAAAACGTTATGGTGAGAAGTACTCACAAGCAATGGACGCTACTGGTTACGCTTATCAAAGCCTTGCTAACTGGAGCTGGGTTTCTAACAATGTTCCTATTAGCAACAGGGTTGCAGGTCTCAGTTGGACTCATCATAGGCTTGTTGCACATATGGGGACCGAGCAACAAAAACAAATTCTTGAGTCAGCAAAAGCCAGAGAAATAACAATCACAGAGTTTGAAAGAGAACTAAAAGGGGATAAAGAAGAAGAACCAAAGAAACAACTCAAAGCAGTAGAGATACCATCAGGCTGGTCTGTTGATGACGTCAATAAAGCGTTATCTTTAATCAGCACAACACCAATACCACTAAAAGAAATATATGACGCAGGTCTAACCAAGCTGGCAGAAGAGGATGATGTCAAGCGAATCAGATACTGCGATCAATGCCCGTATAACCAATAGGAATTTACAATGATTACTGTATTTAACGGCAAGTCATTTGGCTTGTCCGGTGAAAAGTCGTCTGGCTTTGTTCAGGTAGACAGATCACTTGTTGACCACATAGCTACATTTACCCCGTCAGGATTTGTCGTATTCATGGTCATCGTTATGCACGTTGACAACGAGGGCTACTGCTGGCCAAGTATAGGACGCATAGTTGAGTGTACAGGTCTTTCAGAAGCAACAGTCAAGACTGCGCTTAAGTATCTATGCGGTATGCAGATTAACGGCAAAAGATTACTAGCAATCAATGCAAGAACATCTCCCAATGGGAGAACATCAAGTAATGGCTATAAGCTGTTTCCTGACTCAGTAGTACACGCAGAAGACGTAAAAGTTCAAGCAGTCAAGCAAATACAAAAGGATGCTGTTAAGGAAGATGATCCTGCGTTTGCCTTGTACAAGCAGTTTAAAATTGCTAGGTTCAAGTTGCCGACACTTGAGTTGTTGAATATTACTGATAAAGAATGGAAGGATGTGCGACTCACTATTTGGCAAATGCATAAGGCAGGTGTAACAAGTGATGATGTGTATATTCGTACAAAAGAGTTGCTAGGAAAGTGGAAACCAGAAATGGTAACAGTGCGGTCACTATGGAAGCATTGGGATACATACGCACAACCAACACAGGTTTCATCAGATATACAAAAGAAAGTAGAGGCATGGTTCGATGACATTGACTGATAAATTACTGGCTGTTCTCTCGCAGTTACCAAGTTCTATACCTTGGAATGACACAAGTGAGACCGTTTACAGAGTTGCTGTAAACAACATCGGTGATGAAGACATCAAGCGTGGGATGCAACGCATTTTGACTAGGTGTAAGTTCCGACCTACTCCATCAGAGGTACTACTCAACATTGCTATAGAGAAGTACGGAGATGCACAACCACACATGGTTATTCACGACATATCTGAGGCAATCAGGATTGGACTTGATCCGAACAAGCTCCATCCCACTGTTGTACTGGTGCTTAAGAAGACAGGTGGTTTACGTGCATGGAGAGTAGAGCCACCAGTTAAGGGACAGCAACTTACCGAAATTATTAGTGAGATATTACTTGTAAGGTTAACCAACGATATCAATGAACAACAATAAAAGCCTAGGCTTCAATATTGAAATCCCATCAGATGTTATGAGTGAGCAATCGCTCATAGCATCTATTCTTTTAGGTGGCAATAAGTTATTCAAAGACATGCAACGCATTGACAAGTCAATGTTCTATCGCGTTGCACACAGTCTAATCTGGGATGCATATAAAGCCATTGATGATGCAGGTAAAGAGATTGACATTGTCACCGTCAATGAAGAACTAACAAAGAGAAACGCACTTAAGTCATGTGGTGGCCTTACGTATCTCATGCAATGTGCTGAACTGCTTCCTACAACAGGTCACTGCAACAGCTATGCTGATCTTGTTTGGGAATACCATAAGCGTAGAGAGATTATTTTTGCTGCTGAGTATGCAAGTAAACGTGCGTCTATAGGAGAGGACCCTGTTGATTCTATTGTCACTGATTTAAATAACTCTGTTACATTTACTCAATCCGGAAAGGCACCCGATGATTTATCTCTATTAATTTCTGACATTACGGACGAGGCCATCCATAGGGCTGAAGACAAAATAGACTTTAGTGTAACTAGCGGATTCACAGAAATTGATAGCATCACTGGCGGGTGGCGCGACGGGGAATTAATTATTGTTGGTGGTCGCCCATCAATGGGCAAATCAAGCCTTGGACTACAGTACGCATGGAATGCAGCTCTAGCATTACGAAAAGAAGAAAGGCGAACCGGGGTACTTATAGTTAGTGCGGAAATGTCTAAAGCTATGGTTACTGCAAGAATGCTAAGTATCTATAGTGGTGTTGACAGCCAAGCGATACAGTGCAAGAAGTTGTCAAATTACGACAAGGATAACTTGTCTGTTATAGCTAGAACCGCTAAGAGCATGACAATACAAGTTGTCGCTGATCAGACAGTGACATTGCAGTCTATTCGCGATGCAGCCAATAACATGAAGAGGACGGCTAACATAGGGCTAATCGTTGTTGACTACCTGCAAATGATTACTATGCCATCATCTGTAAAATCAGAGAATAGGACTCGTGATATTGGCATTATTAGTCGTGGGCTAAAAGACATTGCCAGAGAGTTTAACTGTCCTGTTATTGCATTGTCATCTCTGTCTCGTGCAGTAGAGCAACGCCAAGACAAGCGCCCGATGATGTCTGACCTGCGTGAGTCTGGAGATATAGAATCAGACGCCGATGTCATTCAGTTTATCTATCGATCAGCGTATTACGAGCGCAAGCAAGACGGTGAAGAAGACTACGGCACGGACAAGGCAGAGATTATAACGGCTAAGAATCGTAATGGGCGCACCGGAGTGTCACTGCTGGACTTTGAACCCCGGTACGCCAAGTTCTCTGACTTCGATTTACTAGGGCTTTAACAGAGTTACTGTTTTAGTAAGATCGTTTACTGCAATTGTACATTCCATCCAAATAGCAAAATCCCTGACGCCAATATACCTCTTGCCATCACGAGTTATAAGTGGCGCAGGGATAATGTCATCGCCCCACATAGCTCCATCTTCAGTAGCCTTAAGGTTTACTAGTACTTCATGTTGTGTAAAGAATAAATTCAAGGCCATTCTGAGTGGTGCATAACATCTATTGCCATGATTTATACACTCAATTTGTTTATTTTTTACTTTCAGAACCCATTCGTCTTCGTCCTGTACAAGAGATGTCCAACGTACAAACTTTAAATTGTTTGTTGATCTGTTAGCAAATACATTAGGGCGACGAGCAACTAAATAACCGTTGCGACTTCCAGTATTGTTGCTATTACCTTCAATGCTACCTATAATCCCGTCGCTGCCTTCTACATCTACAATGCCAATGTGATACGCATCATCTCCTCTGTGACACAAAAAGAGATCTCCGGGACTTGGTGATGATGTTATAAGCTGACGCCGTCTTGCAAACGAGTAGACTACATCGCAATCAGCTGTCAAAGGTATAGGCCATTGAATACCGTGTGTGCTCTGTAATTCTCGTCCAACACCAGAAACAAAACTACAACACCAAAAACTACCAGCTGGAACATTGCATTGCAAATTCCATTTATCAATTAATTTTCCACGATTACTTCCATGAGGTTCTTCTGCTACGCCTACATATTTGTTAGCAATCTCTAGGAAAGCCTTACTGATCTGACTGCTGTTCATTAGTTTCTTCTTCTACCTCTTTTTCCATTTCACTGTCATACATATCCATTAATGCACGAATCTGATTATTAAGCGGTAATCGGCGATTAGGCTTAACTTTCGCTCGACTTTGCGATTCTGGACTTGGGAAGCCAATAGTATATGTTGATGGAGATTTTAATGGATATCCCTTCAATACTGCAGATGGTTCTTTAGCTAGTGTTTGAAATAAGTTTGGATACTTGTACCATTCACGCATCATATAAGCCAAACGTCCAACAGTGATAGATCCATCTCCTATCTCGACTGGATCTTTATTAACTGCGTTGAATTGACGTGGTTCATAAATAAGGTTTAAACCAGTCTCGCGACCAATAGTGCCTTTCCACCAAAGTTCCTTTGCAGCATCTTTGTTTATCAGGATCCTTTGTGGCACATCGCCAGATTCCATCATTTCTTGAACAGTCATATTGCGTTTAGCTGCCTCAGAAAATAACCCCAGTTTTAACATATCATCATAATATTGACTCTGGTGTGAGTATGTCAACGTATCCATTGTTAAGTTGCTTTGCTCAGGCATTAAATAACCAGCTGGATGAAAAAAGAATGGTGCACGAACATCATTTTCTACAGCAACACGCAACCCTTGATGGCGCTCATAAGCAGCGCGTTTATCAAAAGAGCTACCAGTTGCACTAGCAATAATGTATTGGGCACCGTTATTTAATTTGTTTTTTATGTATGTTTGGAATGCAGACTGGAAAAACGCTTGAGCTTTTTCTTTAGGCCCGTAATTTGTAGGATCAGCAAGAGCACTTAGAGGTTTTAATATTTGCCCAAATCTGTTTAAAACAGGTATTGCAAATACCCAGTTGTCATTTAAACGCGTGTAACCAAAACGTTTAGATGTAGGATTCCACCACTCAGTTTCATCGTTCTGTTCGTCAGGTCTATCCTGCATGTTCTGATAGTGCCGCAATGCTCCATTTAATAAGAGAAGGCCAGCGTAAACCGCAATGGTTGTACCTTTGTCGCGAGCCATACGGTCTCTTGCAAAAGAACTCTGAGCATTATATTTAAAGAATCTTTCATCGCTCTCAATATCAAATATCTCACCCTCAAGCCACTTTGGACCACCCGACGTGGCAATGCGTGCAATTTCATTCACCTTACGCTTTGCACCTAGACCTACTTGAGTTGTAAAACCCCAGTACTGCATAAAGTTACGATTGTATCCGGGTGCGGTTTGCGGGTATCGAACTATCTTTCCTAAAACATTCCATACTGGAGCTTGCGTTTTACTTTTAGCATGACCACCAATACCCATTTCCTTGGCGTAATTCATTAAAGATGTTTTTATATCGCGATCAATCTCCCATGTTTCCTTTTTATTCTTGCCATATTTTTGTGCACGAGCATCCTTAACCGCAGATAATGCGTTTTGAACCATACACAAGTCAATGAGTAACTGACGCGTCATGTCAAATCGTCTGGCTGCAGGAACTAATATTGCAGGAACTTTATCGGCAAACGAGTTTTCACGACTGCTTGCAAATGGAGTGTCAATGATTGACTTGTATTTACTTGGGTCAGTAATAGTATTAGCCTTATGCGCTTTCCACCAGTCAGAATATGCCGATTCCATATGATATTTCTCAATGAGGTCGGTCATAGTAATTGGTTTAGTCAAACGATTAGTTTGGTTGTAACGATCAACTATCGAATTCATAATAAAGTTGTAGTACGTAGAGTCTAAATTCCATGCTTGGTGCCAAAATTTACTACCGCGATTTGCGTATCTATTAGCTTGTCGAGATGCATGTAAAAAATGCCCTCCGATTAATCCAATGTCAGCCGTACTAAAAGCAATTGCTTCAGGTAAAGCACATGCAACAGCTTTAAGTAATCTAACAGGATTACGAACTTGACTACCAAGTTGAATAGCAAGAGATGATATGTCTAAAGCCAGTGTCCAGTATTGAGTCAATACACGAGCAGGTTGAAACGCCCACTTATTAGCTGCGTAAGCAGACTCTTTAAGTTTAGGGCTTGAAGCAAATACTGGATCTAAGTCAACCTTATCAACTGTAATTGCTTCTCCATCCTTTACGTCTGCTTCATATTGCGTGCCTTTTAAGAATTGCCCAACTCTAAGTTCCCATACATCAGATGAAACTTGCATAACTGGATGTTCAGGTGTGCCTGTTGTTAAAATTCCTTGCTTAGTATTAGGATCTTTATAGAACGTCATCTGTTCTGTTTTGTCTCTATGAGCTTGCTCTGCAATACGCGCATACTCATTGTATGCATCTCGACTATCAGCAATTGA
>Ga0172367_10010358_pt1 | contig 10044 bp, 9 predicted proteins | sample Lak10m_FD_114542 | JGI IMG/M metagenome (GOLD analysis project Ga0172367, IMG submission 114542) | Freshwater microbial communities from Kabuno Bay, South-Kivu, Congo - kab_022012_10m | ecosystem: Environmental > Aquatic > Freshwater > Lake | place: Democratic Republic of the Congo: South-Kivu...
AACAAGAGCCTTCTCTCAGTGATAAGCTAGAAACTACTTAACTTCACTTTATGCGAATTAATAGTTAAGAGTCATTTTTTCGCAATGCTTTAAGCGCACCCTCCGTCATGCTGTGAGCAGAAAATTCCGTCATCTTGAGCGAAGCGAAAGATCTCCTTTATTTTAAGTTTGGGAGATTCTTCGGGGTGTAAAACCCCTCAGAATGACAAAAATAAATGAACAAGGGATATTCTTTGCTTTGTTCAAGACATGAAAGAAGTTCAAATTTTAATTCGCATATTTTGTAAATATGCCATAAACTCCCTTCATTTTTCAAAGAAATCACGGAGTTTTTTTATGTCTTTGCCACAGTTTTCTATTATGGGTGTTGTGAATCTTACACCGGACTCTTTTTCTGATGGTGGCTTTTTTAATAAAACAAAAGATGCTTTGAATCAAATAGATCATCTTACTGAAATGGGTGCTCACTATATCGATCTTGGAGCTGAGTCAACACGTCCTCAGGCTCTTTCTGTGAGTGTGGAAGATGAGTGGGCTCGCTTGGAACCTGTTCTTTTTGAGTTAGGAAAAAGAAATTTAGGCTCTGTTAAAATCAGTGTGGATACAAAAAAAACAGAAATCATGCGCAGGCTTCTAGATCACAATATCCATATGATTAATCATGTTGTGGATGATGCTATTCCAGATACTCTGCTCGAAGCCATGGCAAAGAGAGGCTTTGAATATATGGCTATGCACATTTATAAAAAACCAAAAAACATGCAAGACACCCCTCTGGATGAAAAAGAGGCTCTTGTGGAAGTTTATAATTTTTTCTACGAGTATGAGAAAAAAATTTTAGCAGCTGGTTTCAAAAAAGAGTCTATCTACTTTGACCCTGGGATTGGTTTTGGAAAAACAGATCGTGCGAACTTGTCTCTTATAAATGAAGTGAAAAAATTTTCACAACACTATCAAATAGGAATTGGAGTTTCTAGGAAGTCTTTTTTAGGAAGGGCTTTGGGGATTAGTGCCCCTTTAGAAAGGGACTTGCCTTCCAAAACTTTAGAAATTGCTCTTACTTTTTTAGGAGCAAAGATTATCAGAACTCATAATGTAGAAGCTCTTCGCCCGTTCTGCTTTTTTTAGGAAACTACTTTCCAATACAAAAACGAGAAAAAATCTCTTCAAGAAGATCTTCCGTGTGAATAGAACCGATAATTCTAGATAAAGTATCGTTTACTTCTCTCAGCTCAAAAGCCAGTATTTCTTCGAAGTGAGGTGTTTCGAAGTGAAGAAGAAAAGTTTCAAGTTTATTACTTGCTTCTTCTAAAAGAGATAGGTGCCTTGTTGAAGTGATTGATACACTATTTTTAAAAGCATTTGTGTGATAGTCAATTTTTTCAATGATTTTATCCTGAAGAAGATCTAAATTTTCTTTTGTTTTTGTCGATACAAAAAGACCTTCTTTTTTTGGAAAAAAACTTTTTTCTTTCAAATCAGATTTTGTAAAAAGTATTAAGTGAGAAGTTTTTTTTAATTCTTTTATACTCTCTTCAAAATATTTAAAAGTCGACTCATCTTGGTCAAGAGGAAAGAGAAATAAAATAAGATCAACATTTAGAGCTATTTCTTTTGCTTTGAGAACGCCCTTCTTTTCTATTATGTCTTCTGTCTCTCGAAGTCCAGCTGTGTCGACAAGAGAAATCAGACGTCCTTTTAAAAGGCATCTTTCTTCCAAATAGTCTCTTGTGGTGCCAGGAGTGTCAGTTACAATCGCTCGATCTTTTTCAAGGAGTGAGTTCATGAGGCTTGATTTGCCTGCATTTGGTGGGCCGATAAGACCTACTTTGAGACCTTCTGATGTGATTTTTCCGTTCTCATAAGAAGTGATGAGAGACTGAATTGTTTCAAAAACTTTTTTGGCTTTTTCTTTTAATATACTTCGACTAATTGCAATGGTGTCTTCTTCTTCTGGGAAGTCAATTTGTGCTTCCAAAAAAGCCATCACTTCAAGAAGATTCTTGTGAAGTTCTTTTATTTTTCCCTGCAATTTTCCTTCTAGGAGATATTTTGCTGACAACCACTCTTGTTCGGAGGAGGCTGTGATTAAATTGCTAATCCCTTCACTCTCAATCAGGTCTAGCTTCTCGTTTAAGTAAGCTCTCTTTGTGAACTCTCCTGGCTCTGCTAAGCGAAAGCCTGCTCTTTGCAAGTTGCTCAGAGCTTTTCTCACAACAAAAGGACTTCCATGTAAATGAAGTTCTGCGGAGTCTTCTCCTGTGTAAGAATGAGGAGCATGAAAAAAAACGACCATAGCATCATCGATCAGATCTCTTGTCACTACGTCTAAAAAACGAGCTCGCTTCAAAATATTTGCTGTGGTTTTTGTGCCCTTTTTCAAGGTGCTTAAGAGTTTTTCATGGGAGCCTTCTCCGGACATACGAAGAATAGCAATAGGGGCTCCGTAAGAGATATTGGTTGCAGCAGCTACAATATCTTCTTTTTCATAGGATGAAATTTCGTTTTCTAAACTATTTCTATTAGTCATGATGACTCTGTCTGCTTTCGTTTCCCTTGGTCGGTATAATTAGAAGCTTGCGATCTGCTCCTGAGCCAACTGATTTTGTATAAACTTTTTTATCTGAATCAAGAGCCATGTGTACAATTTTACGATCTTGAGCATGTCTATAATTGAGAGTCACAGGCTTTTTAGTTCTTGCTACTTTGCGTGCCAAGTTTTTTGCTAAAGCAATCAGCTCTCTTTCTTTATTTTGACGAGCTCCACTGGCATCAAAAAAAATTCGAACATGTTTGTCTTCAATCTCATCTTTAAAAACAAGCAAGAGAATTCTTTCAATAGAGTCTGCAAGCTTTGGCATCTTAACTATTTTTTCTGATAAGTACTCATTTTCACATTCAAAAGCATAATGTCTCGAAGTCTTTTTAATCTGAATTTTTATAGGCTCGCCTGCCATCATGGAACAAAGTTCTTCACAAAAATTTTGTAATTTAGAAAGGACTTTTGGTTCAATAGGTCGGAATTTTTCCGCTTTTGTTTCTGCTCTTTTGTGCTCTGGTCTTCTTGATCGTTGTTCTTTGTTTTTTGCCCATGCCTCAATGGTTACAGAGGTCCCAAGAAGGCCCCATAATCTTTTCTTTTCTAGAATGATCTTATAGTCAATATTACTGTGAGAAACTCCAAGTCGACCTGACGCTTGAATGAGAGCTAATTCTAAAGATTTATCCGTAATTTCAACGTGCATAGATTTCCTTTTGTCCTACTAGCAGGTAAAGTTTTTTCTAATTACTGAAGCTTCCCAAGCTTACGATTTAGCCACTGCTGCTGTGCAATAGATACCACTGAGTTTGTCAAAGAATAAAGAACCATACCTGCTGGAAGTGTTAACATAAACAAACTGAACATAACAGGCATTAGAAGCAGCATTTTTTCTTGGGTTTTGTCCATTCCTGTCGTTGGTGTCAATTTCTGCTGCAAGAAAAGAAGAAGCCCTAAAAGAATTGGTGTTATAAAGTAAGGGTCTTCGGCAGACAGGTCGCTGATCCAGCCAAAGAATGGCGCATGCCTTAATTCTACAGAAGTTGAAAGAGTTCTCCAACAAGCTATAAATAAAGGAAACTGCGGCAGGATAGGGAGACAGCCTTTCAGAGGGTTTACCTTATGCTCACTCATGAATTTCAGCGTTTCTTGCTGTTGGCGCTGTGGGTCATTTTTGAATTTCTCTTTAATAGCGTTCATTTGTGGCTGCAAAGTCTTCATTTTATACATAGAGGTCGAAGAGCTTTTCACAAGCGGATAAAGAAGTGTCTTCAAAAGGATAGTAAAGACAATAATAGCAAGGCCCCAGTTTCCGAGTAGCCCATAAAGAAATTCTAAGACTTGAAGGAAAATATGGGAAATAGCTGAGAACATCCCTAGATCCATGACTTCTGTTAGCTCTGGTGCATAAGCTTTCATGACAGCTTCTGACTTTGGGCCAAACCAAGAACGAAATTTAAAAGAAGCACTTTCACCTGCAGCCACTGTCCCTTGATCCATCTGATGACGAGCATAAAGAGAGCAAGATTTTTGCCCTGAGCTTGAGAGTTTTCCAACAGACAGATTACTCTTTTTTGTTTCAGGAAGAAGAAGTTTTGCAAAATAATGGCTTGAAAACCCATTGAAACTCACCTGAATATCATTTTTGCTGAAGAGCTCTTCTGAATCTTCTTGTGCGCAGAAAGATTCTACTTCTTGCCATTCTGAGCTGTTATTAATAGAGCTTGCCACATTATGTTTATTAGTTGGCATACCGGGTAAGAAACCAAGGCCACCTTTTGCTTTTATAAAATGAATTGTGTCAGCTACAAAAACAGAGCTGACAAGGTTTTGGGAAGTCGTGGAAATATTTTTCCAAGAAAAAACAATATCGGCTCCATAAGGACTTTTATCATCTAATCGAATAGTATGAGTGATAAGCCAAGGACCCTCTTCTTTTTCAAAACGAATGCTTTTTTCATCAACTCTTACTGCTTTGTACGGTGTCCCTGGGTAAACAAAACGAGCCTCTGCGCTTGCTGTTAAATAAAAACGCTCATCAACTAAATTAACAAAGGACTCCCTCCCGTCATCTAGATAATCTTTTAAGAGGACAGATTGGAAACCCCCCGTTTTTTGATCAAGAATATAGCGGACGCTTTCATTCTCTAGAGTGAGCTCTGTTTGTGTAAGAAGCTTTTCTGAGTGCTTTGGGCTCTCTTTAAAGTTTTCTGTTACTGTGTCTGGAGAGTTGTGTTCTTTCTGATCCGAAGAAGAGTTCTCTTTTGTATCAAGAGTCTGCGCGATGGGATCCTTCACCTTGTAACGATCAGGGTATTTTTGATTTAAAAACTGTTCATACCCAACATAGGCTAAAATACAAACAACGATGCCAACAACACTGGTTCTATCTAAATTCACGGTAAATCTTCTCCTCCGGGGTGAAAGGGGTGGCACTTAGCTAATCTGAAAGCTATTTTTTTTAACGCAATAATAACAGGGTATTTCTCTAGAACTTCCATACCATATCTTGAGCAACTCGGGTAAAAACGACAGCAAGATCCTAGGAAGGGAGAGAGGATAACTTGATAGAGTCTAATAAGCTTTTTTAAAAAATGTTTAAATAAAAAACCGGGGATTTCAAGAATCATTCAAAGTTTCTTTGCTTTGCTATGACGTCTTATGACATGCTTTAAGGCAAACTCGTAGGAGTTAGTTAGCTTTTCGTAGCTTGCTGTTACAGCTTTTTGACGTGCAATAAAAACTAAATCAAGAGTTGGAAGCTCTTCTTCATGGAAAGTCTTGTTTAGGCGAAAAACTTCTCTTAAGCGTCTTTTAATTTTATTGCGTATAACAGCGTTTCCAACTTTTTTTGTCACAATGAGACCCATACGACTTGATTCCAAGTTGCTTGGCTTAGAAAAAAGAATCAGCTCAGGTAAAATAAACTTAGCCCCTGAGTCTAAAACATTTTTAAACTCACAAGACTTGAGAAGTTTTTTTTCTTTTGGAAACTTGTATAACATGGAGCGTAAGTCCTTAAAAGGACATCTCTTTTTGTGAGAGAAGTCTCGGGTAAGAACTTTTATTTTTTGTAAGTTGTTGGGGTAAGTCTCTTGCGGCCTTTGAGACGTCTACTTTTAATAACGTTTTGACCACCTGGGCTAGACATTCTTTTTCTAAACCCATGATTTCTTGCCCTTTTTAAATTACTTGGCTGAAACGTTCTTTTCACAGCAATCTATCCTTCTTATGACTCAGGTTAAACCCTTTAGATCTTTTAAGATAAAAATTCAAAAGGGCCACATAGTTACACTCTAGGTAAAAAATCTTCTAGAGCTTTTTTAATTTAGATCTTTTGATAGCAAATATACTAAAGAGGCGCTACGATATCAGTTTCTTTAAGAGAATGCAAGAAATCCTCATGCTATTCTAGATAAGAAATAGTCCCTTTGAGCAAAGATTTTCTAGAAAACGCAAGAAGTTTCTATTTCGGCTTGCGGATAGTTGTTACTATTCCTTTTATTTCAGGTGGTTATTTTGCTTTTGTCAGATTTTAAAAATAGGGAACTTTTTATGAAGAGCTCATGTGAGATATCAAAGGAAGCGCTTCAAAATAATTACAAAACACTCCGCGATATTTTTAAGCCTTCTAAGGTTGCTCCTGTCTTAAAGGCAAATGCTTATGGCCATGGTCTTGAGGTAGCTTATGAAGCTTTGGCTCCTTTGGATCCGCCTATCTTGTGTGTGAACTATTTTTTTGAAGCAGCAAGACTAAGAGAACTTGGTTACAAAAACCGCATTATTTCTGTTGGTCCTTCTTTTCTAGAAGACTTGGAGCCAGCAAGAAAAATTGGTGCTGAAATTACAATCGGTGGAGAAGATCTTCTTGAAGAATGGCTTTCTTTAGAAAATAAGGGAAAAATTCATCTAAAATTTGACACAGGCCTTTCAAGGCAAGGTCTCTATCCAGAGAAAGCCGAAGAGTATTCAAAAAAAATCAGCAACTTCTCATCTTTTCTTCAAGGCATCTCTATGCATTTTGCCAACGTAGAAGATGTGACAAAACAATCTTATGCAAAAAAACAGCTCTCTTCTTTTTTAGAAGTAAAAAATATTTTTCAAAAAGCCTTTGGCTCTTCATTTGAGTGTCACTCAGCAGCTTCTGCTCCCTCTTTGCTTATGCAAGAAGGCCGTTTTGATTTCTGTCGTGTAGGGATTTCTCTTTATGGTTTTTGGCCTTCTGACCTCACAAAGCTTTCTTTTCTCAGTATGAAACCAAGCCAGCTTCCTGCTTTAGAGCCAGTGCTCACCTGGAAGACAAAGATAGCTTCTGTGCGCAAAATCAAAAAAGGAACTCCTGTCGGGTATGGCTGCACATACACAGCAACTCAAGAAATGACCATCGCTGTGATTCCTATTGGTTACTATGAAGGGCTTCCTCGCTATATTTCTAACCGTGGCGCTTATGTCCTGGTGCAAGGTAAGCCTTGCGCTCTTCTTGGTCGCATTTGTATGAATATGAGTATCATTGATGTGTCTAATTGTTCTGTAGTGAAAACAGGGGATGAGGTGGTTCTTATTGGTAAGCAAGAGGACTCAGAGATCAGAGCGGAGACTCTCGCTGAATGGAGTGGAACGATTCAATATGAAATCGTCACAAGAATTCATGAGAGTGTAGAGCGAAGGCTTGTGGTTTAAAAATATAAAATTCTTCTCTCTAAAACTTTTCTAGAATTTATTTCTTGTGTGTTACAATACAGCTAGAATTGTCACAATATGAGAATAGAGGGAGGAAGTGTCCTGTGATTTATAAAAGCTTTAAATTTTTTTTTATATTAATTGCGATTTGCTCTTGTAGGACTAATCTTACATCTCAATCTGAAAATATAAACATTGAATCTGAATCGAAAAAAATTGAAGAGGAACTTAAGAGTTTGAAATACGCTCTTTTGCAAGAAGAGATAAAACTTCCTGTAGCTAAAGAAGGGTTCACTCTTATCTATGGGGATCTCATTTCTTGGGCTCAAATTGATAAAGAAAAACGTATTTTCAAACTAGTAAATAGAGATTCTGATAAAAAGGAAATTACATTCACACTTAATTATAAGGATAAATCTGTTCAAAAAACTGTTTCTCTTGAAGTTGCTACACAAAAAGAAGTTGTTGAGTATTATTTTAACACTTTTATTAAACCAAAATTGAAACTCTATTGTTCAGATAAAAAAGAATGCTCTACTTCAGACACTGCTAGAACATCTGTGTCTCAGGATCTTTCTTTTTCAACTCTTCTAGATTCTCCATCTGATCATCGTTTTCATCTAAAGAATGGTGTGAGTCTAGAAGGTTTGAAGCGCTTAGGTTTGACAATAAATTGGGAAAAAGATGGGAAAAATATTCAAGTTGCAACAGATTCAAAACTTCAATTAGATAGGTCAGAACAAGCTGAAGATGTAACTATCACGGCTCAGCTAGTTTTAAAAGAAGGGGCCAAAGAAGAAAAAAGCACTGAAAACAAAACGTGGTATATAAACATTCCCGCTGCTCCTCCCCTTTCTCAGGCTATAGTTGATGAAATTTTAGCAAGTATGAAAACACAGGCTACTGATCAGCCTGAGACCCTCTCACAAAAACTTGCTCAACATGCTCTTGATGTGGCAAGCAAGTTTCCACCAAAGCAGGGTATTAAGATTGAAGGTAAAGATTTTTATTTATCTCAAAGGACTTCTCACAGAGGTCGCGCTTATGCCGTTTTGTATAGCAAGATTCAAGAAAATGGTGTTGATCAGTGGCGTGTGAGGCTTGTCTACCGTTCAAATAGTAATGGATTTTGGCGATCAACTAGTTATGTAGTACTCGGTCGTATTGAGAAGGGTGTTCATTACACACAAGACTTTGTGCTTCACAGAGAGTTAGCAAAAACACTTAATTTTGAAGATTTAGGACAACCTCAAGAGGTGGATTTAAGTGAATATTTTACATATAACAGACAAGCTTTCGCCTATGGGGATGGGGGGGGGTTGAGTAAAGATATAGAACAACTGAGAATATTTGTAGAGATGTTATTTGAAAGTTCTGATAAAATTGAATTTTCTCAGGATAAAGATTTTAAACTCTATGTGAATGGTGCAGGCTTTGGAAATAATATGAATGGCCCTGAAATAGCCCCCCACCCTTACTTTAAGCCAGATTGTTCTCCTGAAACAAGACAGAAATTTTTCAAAAGTTTAACAAAGGAGAAGCTTACAAAGTTTTATCCTAATTTTGCTACAAAAGAAGGTACTTATCTTCGTTCTCACACAATGCTTTCAAAACCTATTGCTGAAGGTAGTTTAAGTCTTGAGGAAAATATTCGCACAGATATTTTTCACGCAAGTCTTAATGATCGCACAGTTGAGTGGCATTTTTCTTATGCTATAGGGACCAAAGAGCCATGGATTGAGCGTATTCGTTTTGCTGACAGCAAGATTACAAGTTACGGAAGTGATAAAGAAGTGATCGATTCAGGAGCTCTTACTCTAAAGCCATTTGAGTACTCTACACAAATAGAATGTCTAAATCAACCTCTTGATTTTAGAAATGTTCCAAACAATAATACATATAAGGACATTAGACCATTTTTAAAAAATTTTGCACCAATTATTGACTATATTAAACACAAGAATGACCAAGACTCTTGGTGAAATTTTTTCAAAAAACAGATCTGTGATTTAATCTGTAAAAAAAATAATCTGTTCGTCTTCTTCTGTTAGGTGGTAGCGCTCTCTTAGGACTTTAAGGGCGTAGCTTTTTGAATTTTTTATACGCTCAATTTCATCTTGAAGGTCTTTGTTTTTCACTCCAAGTTTTTCAATAGTGTCTGCCAAAGTCTCTTTGCTTTTAAGAAGTTTAAGATAGTTTGGGTATTTTGAATAATCACGCAAGGCATGAAAAAGTAAAAGGATATTTGCGAAAACAAAAAAAATATTGAGTAAGGATGGTTTTTTCACGCCATTTCTTCTTTCGCGTAAAATGTGTCAAAAGGCTTTAAAGAAAAACGACTAAAGGCCTTGTCTCTTTCTATTCTAAGTTGAAAAAGCCATTTACAATAGCCTCAAGTTTTTGATATATAAGTGGCTTGTTTTTAGAGTATCTTCTTTATTCTCATGGTTGATGTAGAGCCTACCGTGATAGCTAGATCTCAGATGGTAGTCACCTGCGAACACCGCCAGAGCCGGAAGGCAGCAATGGTAGTAGACTGACTAGGTGTTTGAGTAATCTAGCTATCACAGTGGGCTTTTTTTCATTCCAGCGAAATTTTATTACCTTCTTTCAGGGAGTTTCGCATTGTCTTATCAGACCATCGCAAGCAAATATAGATCAAAAAATTTCAAAGACCTTGTTGGCCAAGAAGCGGTTAGTTTGGCTCTTATGGGTAGTATTACCCAGAATAGAATCCCAAGCGGCGTTATCTTTAGCGGTACAAGAGGGATTGGTAAAACCTCTGTGGCGAGAATTTATGCTAAAGCTCTAAACTGCGAAGGTAA
>Ga0172367_10010360_pt1 | contig 10043 bp, 7 predicted proteins | sample Lak10m_FD_114542 | JGI IMG/M metagenome (GOLD analysis project Ga0172367, IMG submission 114542) | Freshwater microbial communities from Kabuno Bay, South-Kivu, Congo - kab_022012_10m | ecosystem: Environmental > Aquatic > Freshwater > Lake | place: Democratic Republic of the Congo: South-Kivu...
GATTGAAGAAATCTTCGCACCTGAGCAACAGGTTCCTCCTGCTGGTGCCCCGATGGTTGAGCAACCGTCCCCTGCTCCCGCTGGCGCTCCAGTAGGAGGCGCTCTTCCTATCGAAGCAGAAGCAGGCGGACCACCAGATATTATGAGTCTTCTTTCAAGCCTTACATCAGGCGGAGAAGCTAACGCAAGCGTACGAACTATTCGCCGACGATAATCTAGGAGGGGACAATGACAACGATTATTGGAGTCGAATACAAAGACAAGTCTGTTGTTGTCGCTGATAGTCGTATTACAGATGATAGTGGTAAAGCTTACTCCCATCCATTAATGCGTAAGATATCATCACGCGGCGCGTTACTAATAGCAGGAGCAGGAGAAGTATCTCCCTGCGACATTGCCCAGAACATTTGGATTCCACCAGTATTTTCAGCGAAGGATAAAAAAGATGCCTATCGTTACATGATAGTCAAGGCTATGCCTTCTCTTCGTAAGTGTCTTACAGAGAATGGTTATAACTTTGATGAACCTCATGATAAAAATAAAGATGGATTAAGATTTCAATTTCTCATCGCAGTAGGTGGTGAGCTATTTGATGTTGACCAAGACTTGGCGGTAATGAAAAGTGAAGAAGGATTCTACGCAATCGGAAGCGGTGGCAGTTACGCTCTTGGAGCGCTTTACGCGGGTAGCGATGTCATCGGTGCAATGGAAGTGGCTGCACGAATTAGTGTATACACAGCCCCACCATACCAAGTAGAAGAGCAGCTCAAATGAGCAAGTTTAGTCAAGCTATTGATAAGGCGATGAGAGTACTTGCCGAAGAGTTAGAAGATTCAGAAAGCCAGATATGCACTGGTTGGGTATTAGTAAGTGAGTGGAGTGACTACGAAGGCACACGCTACCTTATGACAGATGTAAGTGAAAACATGAATCCTTGGTTAGCCAAGGGTATGCTGCTATCAGCAGAAGAATATTCTTATGTTCCTGAGGAGGATACAAATGGCCGTTGAGAATCGTGGTGGCGCTAATGGTGGCCCTCAATATAATCCAGCCAATATATCTTTAACAGGTGGCCGAGGCCAGAATCCAAAAAGCCCAGAGCTTGAATATCGGGGCCTTGGTTATAGAACAACAGGTCAAACAAATGCTCAGGCAAAAGCTGCACCAATTAAAGCTAAACCAGCGACTGGTGGGGCTAGTATGCTAGTGGCACGTGGACCCGCTCCAGTTCCAATTACTGCTGAAACCCAGAATCCAGGGGAAACGATTTTTTCAGGCAGTGGTATACCAGGAGGCTTAGAACCTTCAGATTTAAATTTACCTGCTGAACCAGTCGGAGACCCAGACCTAGATTCAGTTATAGCTCTTTATCCAGTAATGAGATACTGGGCTAGTCAACCAGATACCCCTAATGCAACTAAAGAATATGTTAGATATTTAGGAACACTTATATCTAGAGGGCCAAACAGACCTGTATGAGTTTAACACAGTGGGATAAGATGGGCAGTGTCAATCGTGACACATACCCACAGTATATGCCAAATGCCATAAACAATCGCATTCCGTTCATGTTGAACAAAAATACTGCAGCTAACGCGCCAGCAAATCCAGGTGATTGGAATGATAGCGTCGAAGATTTACGCGTTAAAGGTATTGATGTTTTAACATTCTTAGCAACACCACTTACTGCTGCGTTTGGTAAAGTAGATGAAGCGACTAATGGTGGTTTCTCTAAGTTAATGTCAGCAGGTTACAAAAACCTTCGTTCTAATTATGCTTTTACTAGAGATGTTGCTGATAAAAATGCAGCATTGGGACTATTATCAAGTTTATTTACTGTGAGCGGTGCAATAATGGGTGGCGCTGTAGGCTTTGGTCTTGGTGGACCAGTAGGAGCCGCAGCAGGCGCTAGCCTAGGTGCTGGATTATACGCTACCTTACAACGTAAGACTGCAGAAACAGAGTTTGTAGAACGAACAGCTAACCAATTATATCGTTCTGCTAAATTAGCTGAGTCAGATGTTGGACAAGAAAGCTACAATTTTGGTAGAGATGTAGTAAGATTTACTTCAAAAGTCTCTGGCTGGAAAACTTTAGGCGATACCAGCAAAGGAATAGGTGCACTTACTTCTGGTTTCTTAAACTTTGGTTTCGAAGTAACAGCAGCTCCTGATATTAACGTATTAAAAGGCGCTGGAGCAGTTACTCGTAGAGCTTTAGTGGCTCCGATTGACGAAGTTGGTACAGGAATAGTAAGCAAAAGGCTAAGCCCAAAAGAAGCAGAGGCTTCGGCTATAAGATTTGCTGAAGACATTGACTTACTAAAGCGTACCGCAGCTGGAGAAACTACTAAATACACACCAGTCTTTCAATTCTATCGTGAAAACTCACCAGCGGTTGTAGCTCAACGAGCTGAAATGCGTGGCGACATACCATCCATTGCATCACACCTAGTAGCTGGTGCTGATGACCAGACAATATCTTTAATTCTTCGTATTGGCCGCTATGATGTAGACGCAATAGATGAACTTAATGTTAAAAGCGCTGCTAAACTAGCCGAATATACCCGCGTTAGCGATGCAATTAAAATAGCTGATGAGGGCGGACTTGCCTATGTTAGCTATAAAGGGCAACTTATTACAGCTAATAAACTAGCACCTAAAGGGCTAGATTATCTGAAGCAAGAATTAGATTCTTTAGTTAAAGAAGTGCAATGGCTTCAAGATGCTAACTTAATTAAAGGTGGCTTAACAGAACGAACAGCTTCTAAATGGTCATGGGTTGAGCGAGTACGTAACGATGTCGCTAAAGAAAGAGCAGCTCGTAAACTAGAGCTATCTAAGGCTGGAGTTCTTAGTAGTACTAGGATAGCTGACGATTTAGGAAGAGAAACTACCTTTGGTGGAGTAATCCAAGGAGTATATCAAAGAAGTCCTTACTCTGTATTGATTCGTTGGTTTGATAGAGCAACAGATGATGCCCCTCGTGGTACCATTAACTTTAATGATAGGCTTTTAGGTACCGACAGATTCCGCGCTAATATTCGCGCTAGCGTTAGAGTAAATGCTTTAAGCTCAGATGATGGACTAAAGCTTTTTGAAGATTTTATTAGCGCCTCAGATGAAGTAACAAAGTTTAATTTAGTACAAAAATATACTACAGATTTAGCTAATGGCTTAGGAAAGAAGTATAATCTATCACCTATGTTGATAGAACAGATTTTAACTAAGTATGATGAACTTCATAGAGGCGTACTAAATGAAGCTCGTCAAGCTAGCCTCGAGGGTCGAGCATATATGATTGCTAAAAACGGCGATACAATCAATGACCCTCAACTTATAAGCCAGCTAGCAAACGGCTCCTACTTACCCGACCCACGGCTATGGGATAAAGCTTTTAAAGAGTACAGTAAAAAGTATGGTGCAGAAGCAGGTATACCGATAAGGGCTGGTGTTGCAACCAAGGCTGCTCTAGATGAGTTTCAGGTTTTATGGCGTGGTTTTACCTTGCTTCGCGCTGGTTACCCAACTAATATTATTCGTGACTCAGCTATTCGTATGGCAGGAGATGTAGCATTACTACCTGCTTTAAAGATTCTAGCTACCGATACTCTTAACTCAATAGTTAATGCTTCTAATACTGGCAATAAAGTAAAAAGCGCATTAGGCATACCCAACGCAGAAAAAAATTTAGCAAACATCCGTAAAGATATATATCAACGAGATGTCATGATACAGACTTTAGAAAAAGGATTAGCTGATGCGGGCATAAATCCCTTACTTCCTTTAACTAAAATTCCACAAGAATATCAGATACATGTAAAGCATCTAACTGAGTTACAGCGCACAGTAGCAGCACTTCGTGGCCAAGAAAACGCTATTATGGCAAAAGCTAAGCCAGTAAAAAGGGTGTCTAAGGATAGCATTATAGTCCAAGGATATGAATTCCCTGCAGCAGCTGCTGGTAGATTTGGTGATATTAGCATGCAACAACTCCGCATGCAAGATGACCTACGCCGTGCCTTGTCTAGCGTTAGAGAAATAGAGACTGGCTCTCTACGTCGTAGCAGAACAGGCAGCCGCAGTATAGCGGCAACAGAGAATGAACAGTTACATTTAATTTCTTGGGAAAAGATATTAAAAGACCAGCTTGCTAACGATGCTGTTGCTCGAATGATTATGAGCGGTGCCAGTAAAAAAGAGGTAGTAAGTTTCCTTCGTAAAGAAATGGAAGGTCAAGACTACCTAGCTAGAGTGGGCTTTGAGCCTGCCTATGCTGGCCAAATTTACACCCGAGTAGTTGAAGTAATTAAACAGTTTGCCCCAAATGCACAGCTTCAGAAACTAATCCTTGATGGCAAGATTAATGTAGACGAATTACGTAAACTATACCCTGACATCAATCAGCGTCCAGTCGTACTTACGGACTTAGTCGAAGATATGCTTGGCACAAGTAACGCTTATCAAAAATTAAAGAATGGTGTAAGAGATACTATATCTTGGATGGCTACAGTTCCTACAACAAAATTAATGTATGCTCCGTACTTTGCATTTAAGTATCAACACAAACTGCAAAAGCTTATACATCTAGCAAATGTACAAGGAAAGAAACTTACCTTAAAAGATAAGCAGGACTTTGAGCGCATTTCCCGTAGCTATGCTCTGGGAGAATATCGTTCTAAATTAAACTCTTTCCATAGAGATATGAATTACTCTGGCGCAATTAACTATATAATTGCATTCTTCCCTGCTATCGTCGAGCAGTTCCGCGCCTACGGACGCATTACCCTAGAGCACCCTGACTTTCTACTTAAAGCTTATGCTATTAAAGAAATACCTGGAAGGCAGCTTGAGGCACAGGTAGACCCAATATCAGGCGAGGAATTTATAGAAGCAGAATTACCTATCCTAGGTTTAACGGGACGTTTTCCTGCTTCTTGGTTGAATCCGTTTAATCCAACTGGCGGAACTTTAATTGGTGCTGGCCCACTATTAGCCGCTTCTTTTAATGAGTATACTTTGCGTGCGGGCGGAGATAGCGCATTACAGAAAAAGTTAGAAAACTGGATTCTTCCGTTTGGAGTACAGGCTAACTCTACTCAGGCGCTCCTGCCTAATAACATACGTCGTATATCTCAATTAATGTACGGTGCTATTCTAGGCGGCGGAGGTGGCCCTTCTCAGTGGAACAAAGATGTAAACATGTTCACACGTCAAGGCATAGCTGATTATCTTGAAGATAATAACCATAAAAAACCTTCTGCATTAGAACTTAAAAACATAGTTCAAGAATCAGAAAACAAATCTTTCGTAATGGCTTTCCTTAGAGTAGCTGGAGCTTTTACGCTTCCTGCTCAGCCACGCTATGTAACTGCGTTACAGCCATTTGTTGATGAATTAATGAGAGCTCGTGAGTCTGACCCAATAAATGGCGAAGAAGATTTTATCTACAGAAATCCAGATTTATTTTTCTTGGCCGATAGCTTAAGCAATTCTTTATCTGGGATTCGCTCTGATGATACAGCCCTTAGCCTAGTTAAACGTAACCCTGAGGCTTTAAAGGACTTGGTAGGCTTACTAGGCGAAGAACATATATCAGTTCTTGGCGCTATATTTAATGACGATGACTATGCATTTTCATCTAAAGCTCAAGCTTACCTTCAAGCTTCCAAGATACCATTCTTAAATAAAGCCTTTAAAGAATACGGTGCGCCATTAGAAGCTTCTCGTAACTCTGTAATAGGTAGAGGGTGGGAAGAGTGGACTAGATATGTAGAAACGGTAAAGCAAGAGATTGCCTCTGAGCCACCGTACTATAATCCTAATCGTGGCTCTGGTGCCCTACTTGTAGACTTTTACAAAGATGAGTATTTAGAAAAACAAAAGAATACTAATCCATTATGGTATGAAGAATACATAGGCCGTGGTGGCTATGGAAATACCCGCCTAAATAAAACTGTAGATGCATTAACTTATGTCTTAAATAATGATAAGATGTGGAAAGATTTATCTCAGAACCCTCGGTGGTATGCAGTTCTGGATTATTTAAACTTTAGATATGATGTTAATCAAGAGCTTAAAATGATAGGCACTACGATAGATGGAAACAACGCTATCCACGTACGTGAAGATGTTAGAGAGTTTGTTGATACTCTGAAAAATCAGAGCCCTGATTTCGTAAAGTTCTATGAAAGATATTTTGAAAATGATAAATTCGACTATGTTCCTGGAGGCTAAGAGTGGCAAAAAAAACCTATAAACAATGGGTCGATTTTCATTTTAAGAAACTTAAGGCTCAGTACCCTAATAGAAGCGAAATTATCTTAAAGGTAATGGCTGGCGACCTGGCGCAAGAGTCAATAAAGAAGCAAGGTGGTTTACCAAAAACATCAATGGCTGAAAGTTCAGCTACTCCAGTTGTAGGTCCTCGTGTTGGCCCTGACGCACCAACACTGACGCCTTTAATAGATAAGACAAAACCAACCCCTGCACCAAAACCTACCACACCTCCTGGTGGCTCAACTTATAATGACAGGGTAGTAGCAAGAATTATAGCTACTGGACAAGGCGCAGTAGGTCCTTTTAATATATCTTATCCAACAAGTCCAACTGCAACTGGTGGGCCCTTTTTACAGTATCCAGACATAATAGCGTCGATGTCTGATAACGATTATGTTCGCGTACGTGACACACTAAAAATCCTTGGATATAAAGGAGTTACCAGAAACAAAGAAGAAATAGATAGACTACTAATACAAATGTTTGGCAATCTATTTCCTGTTAAAAATGTAGATGACTTGATAACTAAATTAAAAATGAGAGCACTACCTGGCGAGGGCGAGGGCGATAAAGCAGAACTTCCACTTCGTCAAATACCTTCTATTTCAAGGGGCGAGCTTATCAACTTTGCTCGCAGTATTGTAGAAGATGAACTAATGATGGCTCGTTTAGACCCAGAAAGAGAAAATGAAATTGTTGATAACTGGTTAGCAAAGGCTAAAAAGGGTTCAGTAACTACAACAACTAGAAAAGTTCGTAATCCAAAAACTGGTAAATTAGAAAATGTCGTAGAGACAACCAAATCATTTGACCAAGCATTGGAAGGTATAAAGTTGGCAGAGCGTTTAAGGACACAGTATCCAGACCAATACAAATTAGCTCAAGATACACGTTTTGCAAATGACATTAAGTCAATCCTTTCAGAGGGGGCATAGTGGCTAAGAAATATACTCGAGCTGAATGGGCAAGAATTCAATCTAAACTTCCTGAGGAAGACAGAGTTCCATATGAACAATCTCCCGACGCAGCGCCAGATGTAAGTGGCCAGGGATTAGACGAAGAATCTGCATCATTACTTGCACTTGTAATAGCCTTAAGAGGCATTGATGAAAACTTAAGACTAGCCTACGAAGAATACATAAAGCCTCAAAAGAATATGGCTGAGTTCCGTAGATTAGTTAAAGCCAGCATACTTTTTACTAACTATGATAAGACTGCTAGAGCTCGTAAGATTATAGAACAAGAGCAACCAGGGGTCTGGAAGCAGCAAAAAGACAGATATGTAACTGAGCAAAAGAAACGTATTATCGGAGCCCTAGGTTCAAAAGCCTGGACTCCTGATGTTCAGAAACAAGTTGAGTTAGCTTTTGAATTTGCTTTAGATGACGATGTTTTAGATAAACTTATCGTAGAGTTTGGAAAACTCGGAACAGTTAGTGGCGCCCAAGCTACAACTATTGAAGACTTGCAAAGCTTTGCCAACTCTTATGGAGTAAGTTCTCTCTACACTGACAAATATTGGGAAACACAAAAACAAGGATTGTTTCTTGGAACTATTACTGAGCAAGAGATTAAAGATGATATAAAGCAAAAAGCAATTGAGGCTTATCCTGCTTGGGCTGAAGGTTTTAGTAAAGGTAAATCTTTAGACACTCAAGCTGGGTGGATTCTGTCTTTAGTTGGCAAACAACTTGGAATAGACCCTAATGCATTAACATTTAATGACCCAAGAGTAGAACCATTCTTAAGCTATAAAGACCCAAAGACTGGGCTTCAAGTAATCCCATCAATATTAGATGTTAGAACTGAAACTCGTAGAAACAACTTTAATGAATTCGCAAAGACTCCAGAAGGAACATCGTATATAGATGGACTTACTGTTAAGATGCTACAAGATATGGGGCTAATGTAATGACAGTAGAAGAAGCAAAAGCCGCCTTAGCTGAAGCAGAAATAAATTTTGAGAAAGCTAAAGGAACTGGTGTAAGCAAAGTAGCTGCAGCTAGTAAGGCTCTCAGCGCAGCAAGACGAGCTTTAGCAACTGCTGAAAAAGCAGAAGCTGCTGGTGTTAATGTTAGCGGTGTATCTAGGGCTGAGCAGCTAGCTTCAATTCGTCAAGCCGAATATGCTGCTGCTCAAGAAGAGGCTGGAAAAGGTAATAAGCCTGATGTTCCTCCCCCAACCGCAACCGAAAGATTTGATTATGTGTGGCGTTCAGAACCAGGTGGCCGCGGTGGATATTGGAGTTTAGTTTCTTTTCCTATTTTTCCTAGCAGTACTAAAGTTGTAACTACTGACAATACTGGGTATAAAGTAGTTAATGGTGTCTTGCTATTTAACGGTCAACCATTTACGGGTTCTTATAATGGAAAAAATTATGTTGATGGTATTGTAAAAGACCCTAGTGATACTGGTTATAAAACAATTGATGGAATACTTTACTTCAATGGACAACCATTTACTGGTACTTATAATGGACAGACTTACGAAAACGGAAAAGTCAAAACAGATTCAACTGATACTACTGGATATAAGGTAGTTAACGGTATCTTGTTTTTTAATGGACAGCCATTTTCTGGAACATATGGTGGCCAGACATACGAAAATGGTAAAGTAAAAGCTGCTACTGACGGTAGTGGTAACACCAATACAGGATACCAAGAAGTAGGCGGTGTTTTATTATTCAACGGTAAACCGTTTACTGGTACATTTGCTGGGACAGTATACGAAAATGGCGTTAAAAAGGTTACAACCGCTGCTGCAACCGCAACCAATACTTTAACATCTACTCAACAAGATGTAATGTCTATTGTTCTTGATAGGTTAAATCGCTATAACCTAGGTTCATTAGCCCCACTCATTAAGAAGCTAGCAATTGAAGGCGCATCTGAAGCTACTATTATGCTTCGTCTTCAAGATGAACCACTATATCAAGAGCGCTTTAGAGCTAATCAAGACCGCATTAAAAAGGGTATTTCAGTCCTTACCCCTTCTGAATATTTAAATTTAGAAGATAGTTACCGTCAGATTCTTAGGGCTTATGGACTAAATCAATTTGATAATGACCAATATGTAACTCAATTTATATCAAACGACGTATCTCCTGCAGAGTTATCTAACAGAGTGGTGACTGCTGTACAACGCGTAAGAAACGCTGACCCTGCTGTATCTAATATGCTTAAGAGTTACTACGGCATTGGACAAAATGATTTGGTTGCCTATGTTCTTGACCCTAATCAACAGTTCCAGAAGATTGAACGACAGATTGCAGCATCTGAAATTGGTGTTGCTGCTGGCCGTCAAGGCTTTAATGTCGGAGTACCTGTTGCTGAACAACTTGCAGCACAAGGTATTACTCAAGCAGAAGCACAGCGTGGTTATGCAACTATTGCTGATATCCTGCCTACGGCTGAAAAACTATCCGATATTTATGGTACCACACTTGATAGATATGGGCTTGCAGAGGGAGAACAAGAAGTGTTCAACCAACTTGCATCAGCCCAGCGCAAACGCCAACGCCTCGTAAGCCGTGAAGTTGCAGAGTTCAGTGGACAATCTGGACTCGGCAGAGGCTCGCTAGGCACAGCAACAGGCGGACAATACTAGAATCCTGAGCGGACCCATCGGCCCCGCCAGCGTATCAGACCGATAGCAAGAGCCAACCCATTACCCCGAATGGACTTGAGGCTTGCGACTAACAACGAATAGAAGGGTGGTTGCTATGAGCAACAACTACTGGGATGAAGAAGACGACGACCTAGATAC
>Ga0172367_10010363_pt1 | contig 10041 bp, 5 predicted proteins | sample Lak10m_FD_114542 | JGI IMG/M metagenome (GOLD analysis project Ga0172367, IMG submission 114542) | Freshwater microbial communities from Kabuno Bay, South-Kivu, Congo - kab_022012_10m | ecosystem: Environmental > Aquatic > Freshwater > Lake | place: Democratic Republic of the Congo: South-Kivu...
GCTCCAGGTTGGCGCGGTCGATGGCGGCCAATGCCTCGCGCCCGGATGCCGCAGACACCGGCTGCCAACCGAACGATCGGACGATGGTGGTCAACACCATACACGCAGTCGCGTTGTCGTCGACAACCAGTAACCGGAACGGAAGGCCCGTGCCGGGCAGCCCCTCGGTCCGCGGGATCGCCGCCCCCGCCCTTGCCTCCTGCGGCCCGCGGCCGAAACAGGCGGTGAAGCGGAAGGTGCTGCCGTGCCCAAGAACACTCTCGAGCAGAATATCACCTCCCATCAGTGATACCAAGCGCTTGGCAATAGCAAGGCCCAGGCCGCTGCCGCCGTAGCGGCGGGTCGTGCCGGAGTCAGCTTGGGAAAAGGCTTCAAAGATGTGTTGCTGCTGCTCGGCGGAAATGCCAATGCCGGTGTCGCGTACGGCAAAGGTGAGGACAACGGCATCATCCGCGATCACACCTGGGACTACCGAGAGCACCACCTCCCCGGCTTGTGTAAACTTGATCGCATTGCTGACCAGGTTGGTCAGTACCTGCTGCAACCGTAAGGGATCGCCTACCAGCGCCAGCGGAGTCTCGGGCGCGATGTGGAACAGGACTTCAATATCCTTCTCGCGGGCACTGGCGCTGGTGATGGTGGCCAGCGCAGAGATCAACTGGTCAAGCCGGAAAGGAACGAGTTCAAGCTCCAGCCGGTCGGCCTCGACCTTGGAAAAATCGAGAATATCGTTAAGAATACCCAGCAGAGATTGGGCGGAAAGGCGGGTCTTGTCGACGTAGTCACGTTGAATATCGGTCAATCCGGTCTGGTCAAGCAGATAGAGCAGGCCAAGAATCGCATTCATCGGCGTGCGGATCTCATGGCTCATGTTGGCAACGAATGCGCTCTTGGCCCGACTGGTCCGCTCGGCGGCCAGTTTGGCGTCCCGCAGTGCCTGCTCGGCCTGACGCCAACTGGAAACGTCGTGCTTGATGCAGAGCAAATGCGGTTCGCCCTGGCGAAGGAAGGGCAGGAAATGCACTTCCACCCATACCTCACGGTCGCCTCCGGCAACATGGTGGGCGCTGCCCTCCTGCGGCCGGCCGCTCTCCAACGCCTGAAGAGCCATGGAAAGAAAGCCGTTTTCCTTCCAGACATCGATTTCGCGAAAATTGCCGCGCTGCACGTCCTCCAGGCTAATGCCGAGAATGCGCGCATAGGCGCGATTGGCGAGGACGCAAGGACCCGACGCGCGGTAAACCACAATGCCGACCGGCGACTCCGTTATGATCTTTTGATTAAGATCAAGGAGCTCTGCGAGTTCCCGCTCAAATTGCTTGCGCTCAGTGATGTCATAATTGATACCGACCATCCGCACCGGTCGGCCGGCCCCATTCCGGAACACCTCCCCCGCCGCTCTGACGTGACGTATCTCGCCATCGCCCCGGACGATCCGGAACTCGGTATCCAGATGATCAAAACTGGTGAGTGCCGTGGCGACATCTTGCCCGGCCCGCTCGCGATCCTCGGGGTGCAGGTTGGTTGACCAGATCGCGGCGTCCGGTGGGGGGGCTTCGTCCAAACCGTAGAGACGGCGCAGTTCATCATCCCAAATGGTCACCTTAGCTATGGGATCAAAATCCCAAACGCCAATATGAGCACCGGCAGCGGCCAGGGCCAGCCGCTCTTCACTTACCCGCAAGGCTTCCTGGGATATTCTCAGCTCCGTGATGTCGCGACCGATGGCCTGAATTTCATTCAGCCTTCCGTCGGTACCGGCGATGGCGCCGATCTCCCAGGAGTACCAGCGTGCACCGCTCGGACCATGAAACCGGGTCTCCACCACCCCGCTGTAGCCATGGTAGACGCAGGCCGCCTCCAGGCAGTCCGCCATATCCGAGCGATCCTCCGAATCGACCAGACAGGTCCAGGACTGCCCGATCAGATCGCTGCGCGGACGCTCGAGCTTGGTGCAAACGGTATTGTTGACGAAAGTGATCCGCCCGTCGACATCGAAACGGACCACCATGTCGATCTGGGTGTCGACCAGATTGCGATAGCGGCTCTCACTTTCGCCAAGGGCCTGGACCGCCTGCCGGCGTTGTTCCTGCGCTCGGTGGGCATCGAGAATCCGGGCGACCGCGGCGACCGCGGGCTGGACGAAAGCGGCAACGCGGACATCGTAACCGTTATCACGGTTGGCAAGCCCGATGCTGCCGATCACGTCATTGTCGCGGCAGATCGGCAGGCCAAGGAAATTCGCAAAGCGCGGATGGCCGTCGGGAAAGTCGCGGCTGAGCGGGTGGCCCGGGAGATCGTTGACGATCACCGGCTCCCGGTTAACCACAGCAGTCGCATAAAGGCGATCAAAATCAGGGAATCTGAGATCGGAAGCCGTGAACGCGTCGCCGTACCGTTCAACCGCCCATTCCATAGGGAAACCGGAAATCGCCAATGTCCTCTGGTAGCGGGTTCCGTTCGGTTCCTCAACCAACTCGGCCAGAAAACCGTACTGACTACCGGTAATAGTGAGAATATCGGCGAGAGCCGCCTCAAACACGGCGTGGACGTCGGCATCGCCGATAAACCGCGCCTGCATGCGGCTGATGGTGTCCAGCAGGGTGCGGCTTTGCGCGAGCGCAACTTCCGCGCGCCGCCGGTCGCTGGTATCGTGAATGATCGAGTAGAGTAGCGCGCGGTTCTCAACCACCACCGGTCCAGAGTAGACCTCAACATCGCGAACCGCGCCTGACGCCAACCGATGTTTGAAATCAAAATGACTGCGCCGGCCGGCCCGGACGTGATCCATGGCCGCAATCACCTCATCCCGGCTCGCCGCATTGATGTCAAAAATACTCATTGCTGTCAGCCGCTCCTTTGGCCAACCGTAATATGTCTCAGCAGCCCGATTTGCATCAATAATACACCCATCAACCGGGTCGATCAGCAGCTCCGGGACCTTGCAGCCGTCGAACATCGACTTGTAGCGCTCTTCATGTTCGTGCAAGCGCCGCTCGAGTCCCTGTTCGACTGAACGCAAGGCAAGATGCGTGTGCACCCGGGCCAGCACCTCCGCCGGCGCGAACGGCTTGCTGATGAAATCAACGCCGCCCGACGTGAACGCCCGGACCTTGACGTCGGTGTCGGTGGCGGCACTGATAAATATGATCGGGATGCTCTTCAGCAAAGGATCGGCCTTGAACTGCCGACACACCTCGTAGCCGTCCATCTCCGGCATCAAGACGTCGAGCAGCACCAGATCCGGCGCTTCCCGTTTGGCCGCCTGAAGCGCCACGCGACCGCTTCGTACCGGCCGAACGTCGTAGCCTTGTTCACGCAGCACCCCGGACAGCACGGTCAGATTGTCGGGCGTGTCGTCGACAACCAGAATCGTGCCCGCCTTTGGCGTGGCGGCGGCGTGTTTCAGTTCAGCAGCCATCGTCCGGCCCCAACAGTGTTTCCAGGGTGTCCCAATCGAAACGATCCAGAATTGCAAGCAACGCTCGCGCGGTTGTCGCTTGGTCCGCGGCAATCCCACCAATCAGCGCCCTCATGCGGGCGTCGTTGGCCCGTCCGACCGCTTGGCGCATCTCTGCGCGCAACAAAACCGGAATACGCGCGATATCTTCGGACTCCGGGTTCCGGATGCCCGCCGGTACGGCGAGGGAACCATCTTCGTCCCGATAGTCATACTCAAGGCCAAGCTGCGCACCGATGACGGCCAGCAAGTCATCGTCTGTAACCGGTTTGCGCAGGTATGCGTCCGCCACGCCGGACAGCACATCTTCATCGCTCGCTTCAATCGAACTGGCGCTCAAGATAACGATCCTGCTCTCGGTGCCCCCCGGCAGACTCCTTATCCGGCGGATCGCCTCGATCCCATTCAGGACCGGCATCATGATATCCATCAGAATCATATCCGGGCGCCAAGCCGCCCAAATCGTGAGAGCCTCCTCGCCGTTAGCCGCCTCACGCACGAAGAAGCCAATCGGCTCCAGCAGTTGACACAGAAACCGTCGGTTATCCCGATCATCATCGACCACCAGAATGCGCCGGCCATGCAACTCGGGCATCAGTCCAGCCACCAGATGGTGAGGCCGCTGGGGACGCCCGATCGTCGATCCCGCGTATTTCAGCAGCACAGACAGGTGGAACACCGTTCCTTGGCCGGGGATGCTCGACACCGATATGTCGCCCCCCATGGCCCGGGCGTAGTGGCGGCTGATCGCTAAACCAAGGCCGGTTCCGCCCTTCATCAAGCCGGTGGACGTCTGTTCGAAGGCCTGGAACAGTCGGCCGACATCAGACGCGGCAATGCCCGGACCGGTGTCCTCAACCTCAACCTCCAGGCGGCATCGGCCACTCGGAACGTTTCCGCAGTTCCCCCCCCAATCTCCACCAACGCACCACACGCGCAGTGCCACGCCGCCATGATCGGTAAATTTCAGCGCATTGCCGAGCAGGTTGATCAATATCTGCCTGAGCTTGCCCTCGTCGCCGACCAAGTGCACCGGCAGCCCCTCGGCCAAGGCCACCTCCAGATGCAGCTTCTTGGTTTGTGCCGGCAAGCGAAACATCTGCCGCAGGTCGCCGAGCAGGGCGTGCAGGTCAAATACGTCCGAACCAATGTGGAGCCGTCCGGCCTCAATCTTCGACATCTCCAGCACGCTGTTGATCAGCGCCAGCAGGTTGTTGCCGGCGCGCATGATCACGTCGAGACTCTCCCGACCGGAGGCATCCAGTGTGGGGTTGCGCTGCATGAGCTGGGCAAATCCCAGGATGGCGTTCATCGGCGTCCGTATCTCGTGGCTCATATTGGCGAGGAACGCGCTCTTGGTTCGGTTGGCGGCTTCCGCCGCATCACGAGCCATCGCCAGTTCCTGGTTGCTTGTGAGCAGCGCCGCATTGGCATCCCGTACCTGGTCGTATGCACGTTGCAGCCGGTTCTGGCCGGTAATTTCGCTCTTGAGCGCAAGCGCGACATACCGGAAGAAAGTAGGCAGAACGGTGCGGAAGTCACGGACTGAAAGATACAATCCTTCGATCTTGATTACACCGACCAGATCGTTCCCGACCAGCAGCGGAAACGCCCAGCTCCAGCCCTTGCTGAACTCCTTGGTGGTGGCGCGGGTGGCCTCGAAGCCTGCCTCCTGTTCGATCGGCTCGCGGGTTTCGATGACCTGACGGACCAGCATATCGTCAATACTGTCGACCCGTAGGCGTTCACCGAAGACATCGATAGAATAAAATTCCGACCCGATCCAGTAATAGACCACGCTTCTGGTCCCGCCAATATTTTCAGCTATGATCCTGAGAGCCGTCTCGAGTGTATTTTCCAGCCCAGGCGCGGTTGCCAACTCGTTCATCAAGTGGATCGCGAGCTGGAGAAACGATTTCTCCCAGGCTAGCTTGCGGGCGCGGTTCTCCAGGCGGTCGATTTGCTCCCTGGGCAAAGTGATGAGATCACTCACGATGCCGCCTCTCGCTTGCGTCGAATCGCGTCTGCCAGCACCGTTTCCAGGTGATCCAGCCCGATGTCGATCCAGTGGAGCGGCAGGCCGACCATTGTCGCGGCCGTTTCGGCCTCCTTGGTGAACTCACCCGAACAGGGGGTTCGCACCGCCAGCATGTAGCTCCGGTCCGCCCCGAATATCTCGCGCAGCACCGCCGGGTTCTTGCCATAAAGGTCGCGGGTGATCGTGGGCCAGCGAATCGCCCACTCCTCCAGCAGGAAAAAGGCCCCCTCCTCAAGTTCGTGATCAAACCGCTCCCGACCCAGCAGCATTTCGACGCAGTTCTGACCTGCAACTCGAATCGAGCCGGCCTCGGCGACCATGCGGTCGATCAACGGATGGCAGCAGCCGTAAAATACAACAATCTCGCGCCCGCGCCGCTTGGCGAGGCTGCCGGTGAGGCCGCGGCCCAGCCGGTCGAGATAGTTGTGCAGGGCCGAATCAAGGAAGCAGGTTTCGACCGGCCAATGGTTCTTCTCGATCAGAATGGCGATTTCCTTGGCGAAAATGCCACATCCAAGCAGCAGAAGGGGAGTTTCGCCCATCGTTCGCTCTCCTTCGCCTCAGGCGGCGTCCCGACTGCGATCTCCGCCTCCGGCGTCCCAATTGTGATCTCCGCCTCCGGCGTCCCAATTGCCATAACCGCAAGCGGCGTCGACATAGGCGCGGATGTTGCGCTCGGGCACTCCCAGCGGCATGATCGATGTATTCAGCACAAATTTTCCACCTGGCTTGCCGGCGCGGACCAGCCGCCCAACCTCCTGCCTCACTTCGGCTTCGGTCCAGCGACACATCTTGATGTCGTCAAGGGCGCCGACCGTCAACGCGCGCCCGTCGACGGCGCGTTTGACGACGGCGATGTCGTCCTCGGGGCCGAGGTAGACTCCGTCGAACCGGTGGCGCGCCAGCACCGGTGCCAGCGAACCGGCCACCCGCGACAGCGCACAGAAATAGACCACCCCCGGCGGCCGCTCGGGCGCGATATCCCGCGCGAGCCAGGGCAGCGTCACCTCGTGCAGCACCTTGAGCGGCACCATATCGGTCGAAGTGAAGGGACTGGAATAGGCCAGCAGGTCAGCCCCGGCGGCGCTATAAGCGGCAAGTTGCCGGCGACAGAAGGCCGAGCATTTGGCGAGCAACCGGTCACGCAGATCGGCCGGCCCGAACATCAGCAGGTTCATCCACGCGTCCATCCCCATCAACATCGAGGCCAGCGTGGTCGCCGCCATCACCAGCGCGCAGATCGGGTACCGGCCCCCGACCTCCGCCCGCAACAGCTTAAGGCACTTAAGCTGTTGCTGGAATCCGGGATGATTATAGAGATCGTCCGGCTCCGGCAGGGTGTCGATATCCTCCGGCCGCTTGATGACGGTGTCGGCCAGCACCGGCGGGCCGTCGTCGAGGAACAGAACCTCGCCGGGACCGAATAATTCCGTCTCCTTGCCGATGTAGAAAAAAGCCCAGACATTGTCGTACCCATACTTTTCGCGCAGGCGTAGCTGGGCCTCGGCGACCAACGCCCCATCATTGTAGTATCGGTACGGCGAGACTCCCAGTTCCCGCACGCCCTGATCGAGCAGGTTGCAGAATACAGGAATACGATCGCACCGGGCGCCGCTGACGGCGGCGCGGATCCGGTCCATACCGGTGATCGGCGCGCGGCGGTCCGGCCCGGGACCTTCGGGGCGCTGGACTGCGGGGCCGGAATGTATGGGATATGTGATCATACAAATATCTCCCAACGGCCGCACTCACAGGCGGTTTCGATCAGGACACGGATAATACGCTCGGGAATCGTGAGCGGCATGGCGGCAGTGCCAAACGCAAAACGGCCGCCGGGCATGCCGGCCCGGATCATCCGCCGGACTTCCTGACGGACCTCGTCCTCGCTCATATGGACCAGCGGAATGTCGTTGATCGGCGCGCAGGTTATCGCCCGGCCGTCGACCACCCGCTTGGCCTGAGTGATGTCGTCCATGGGACCGAGATAGACGGCGGGAAATTTCCAGCGCTCAAGTACCAGGGACAGCGCGCCAATGATACGTGACATGCCACAGTAATATACAACCCCCTCGACACCCCCCGGTTCCAGATCCCGCGCCATCCAGGGCAGAGCAACATTCCGGACAAACGAAAGCGGCACAAAATCGGTGGAGGTGAAGGCGGTGGAGTAGACCAGCGTGTCGGCACCGGCGGCGCGATAGGCAGCAATTTGTTTGCGGAAAAAATCGGAGCACTTGACCAGCAGACGGTCACGCAGTTCGACAGGCCCCAGCAGCAGCAACTCCATCCACTTGTCCATACCCATCAACAGCGCCGGCAAGGTGGTGGCGGCGGTCAAGTAGGCGCAGATCGGATACTTGCCGCCGGCCTCGGCCCGCAGAACCCGGAGGCACTCCAGAGAAGATTGGAAAGCCGGATGGCTCTCGATATCGTCGGGGACCCGCAACGCATCGATATCCCGGGGTTCCTTAATGACGAAGTCAGCAACATTGGGCGGGCCGTCATCGGTATAGAGAATGTCGCGGCATCCCAGCAACTCCGCTTCCTTGCCGACGTAAAACAGGGACCAGACGTTGTCGTAGCCGTACTTAGCCCGCATGCGCAGTTGCGCCTCCGCCACCGCCGCGCCACTGCTGAAGTATTGACGCGGCGGTATCCCCATTTCCCGCGCCCCTTGATCAAACAGATTGCAGAAGACCGGGATGCGGTCACACGGCGCGCCGGTGGCGGCGGCGCGCAGGCGGTCTATTCCTGTAACATTGGACATGGTAGCATCGTGGTCCGTTGTCATGACCGGACCTCGCGGATCAAATTTGTAATTACACGTCCGGCGGTAATGCCGTCGGACGCCCAGCCGTCAGCACCGACCGCCTGCCACAGCTCGGGATCGTAGCGGAAGGGGGCGCCGCCCACCACGATCCGGATGCTCCGCTCCAGGTCCCGCTCCTTCAGGATGCGGCGAACGCACCGACACCCCTCGGGACCGTCGGCGGTGTGCATCATCATGGCGGAAATACCGATCACCTCGGCCCCGCGGGCGACCGCCTCGTCGACGAAACGCACAGGAGCGACATTGACGCCGAGATCAACCACCTCAATCATCAGCGAGCGCAGACAGCCCGAGACAATGCGCTTGCCAAGCGAGTGCAGGTCATACCTCGCGGTCCCCAGCACCACCCGACCGATGATCTCCGGCGGTGCGGAGAACAGCGGCAGCATTTCGTCCGTGACCTGAGCAGCAATCTGCGCCGTCATGAAGTGCTGGGCGAGGTTGGCATCGAAATCCTCGGCAATCGCCTTCATCATGGTTTCGATGCCGGGTACCACCACCTTGAAGATAATCTCTTCCGGCGTGATCCCTGCGGCGATCGCATCGCGAATAATCTCCAAGGCGCGGTCGCGATCCGTGTCAAAAACCGCCTCATTGTATGTCTCTATAACTCTTTCCAGCATCTCAGGGTCCCGCGCAAATGAAGTGCCAGTGGAGCTAATAAAACATAATGATTGTCGTCGGTCATTTCAACAAGAATGGCCGCAACCGAAGTTGCTCAATGAAATGATCCTCAAACGCGGGGATCGATGCCATGTTGACGACATTAACAAGGCGAACCAGTGCCGCACCTTGCGCCTGCGAGTCGGGGGCGACCAACAGGCGGCTGCATCCCGCCAGCGCCGCTTGGCTGAATACTTCAACTCGATCACTTGCCGCCTGAGGCAAGAGGCCGATCTCGATAGCGGCATCAAGACGCAGCGTGCGCCCGAACGCGCCGCCGATACACACGCGATTCAAGCCCCGCGGCGTCATGCCGGCCAGCGTGACCAGACTGACCACGGCGGCGGCCACGGCGGCCTTGGCACGCTGGAAAATATCGATGTCGCGCTTGCGCAGGATGATCCCGGGAGTGATGGCGAAACCGTCGATGCCGCTCCCGATACCGGCTTCCGCGCCGGCACTGGCAGTAAAGCGCCCGGCTGCGCTCAACCGCCCGGCGCGCCGCAGCCCGGCTACGGCATCCACCAGACCCGAGCCGCACAATCCCAGCGGCGCGCCGCCCCCGATGACCTCAAACGTCGACGCCGCCGTCCGGTCGGATCCAATTTCAACCCGGAACACCGCCCCCGACTCGGCCGGCCAGCCACAGCCGATCCCACTGCCTTCAAAGGCCGGGCCGCCTGCGGCGGAGGTGGCCCACACCCTGCGCCCGTCCCACAGCGCGATTTCCGTATTGGTACCGAAATCGATAAACAACGATCCCGGCGGACCGTCGCTGAGCCGGGTGGCAAGCAAGCCGGCAAGCAGATCGGAGCCGACGAACCCGCCCAACGGTTGCACCAGCGCAATCCGCGCCTCCGGGGCAAGCCGCCAGGACCGCCGCCAGGTCGCCATCTCGGCCGCCCCGCACCGCTCCAGCCCGCAGGCCAGTGCCCGCGACCAGGCGTCGGGACCCAGCAGGGTCTCCTCGCCCGGATGCCCACTCAGCAACGCCAGCATGGCGGTGTTGCCGACGATGGTGACCGAGGTAATCTCACCGGCACCGGCACC
>Ga0172367_10010364_pt1 | contig 10041 bp, 8 predicted proteins | sample Lak10m_FD_114542 | JGI IMG/M metagenome (GOLD analysis project Ga0172367, IMG submission 114542) | Freshwater microbial communities from Kabuno Bay, South-Kivu, Congo - kab_022012_10m | ecosystem: Environmental > Aquatic > Freshwater > Lake | place: Democratic Republic of the Congo: South-Kivu...
CGCGATGCTCATCCTCTGGCCGCTCATGGCCGAAGCGCTCATCGGCGGCCTGCTGCAACTCGCGTTCGACGACGTCGACATCGTCAGCTGGATGCCCTTCCGCGCCGGCTTCTCGATCGCCGCCATCGAGACGTTCGGCGGACCCGAGCGACTCGTGGCCGGCATCTACTTCGCCGCCGTCGGCCTCGCCCTGTGCGCGCTCGGCAGCTGGGCCGTCAACCGCAAGGACGCCTGACCCCGCCGCTGACGCAAATCCCGCCCACGGGTGGGAAAAGCCCCAGATCTGGCGGGAATCGGACCCGTGGGTGGGAAATACGTCAGGAATGACGGGAAACGGACCCGACCCCTGCGAGGCGACCCGGGCGACCCGGGGGCGGTGTCAGCGGGCGCGGAGTTCGAGGGCGTCGCGCTTGAGGATGGTGTAGTGGCGCTCGTGCTGGTCGATCCAGCCGAGGCGGATGAAGCTGGCGATGGCCTTGTTCACCCGCTCACGCGACGCACCCACCATGCCGGCCAGCTCCTCCTGCGTGATGGGCAGCACGAACTCCTCCGCACCACCCGACAGCTCGAGCAACCGCTTCGCCGTGCGACCGGTGACGTCGAGGAACACGCTGTCGGCCAACGCCTCGTCCATCACCCGCAGACGACGCGCCAGCAACCGGCACACACCCCACAGCAACGTCGGGTCGCTGCGGAACGCCTTCACCACCGGATCGAACGGGATGGCGAACACCACCGACGGCTCCAACGCACGGGCCATCGCCGAACGCGACCCCTCGTCGAGCAACGCCATCTCACCGAACAGGTCGCCCGAATCCATCAGCGCCACCACGGTCTCACGATGGTCGATGGGATTCGCGATGGCGATGGCCACCCGGCCGCTCACCACCAGGTACAGCGCGTCGGCGACATCGCCCTCGCGGAACAGCACGTCGCCGCGGATGAGCGGCAGTTCTGCACCGGCCGCCGCGATCTCGCGGATGACCGCAGCCGGCGCATCGGCGAAGAAATCGGTTCGTGCGAGCAGTTCTTCGTGAGCCATGTCCGATGGAACGGTACTACCCTCGCCGGGGTGTCGGTGCAGCGAACGAGGAACGTGTGGACCATCGTGGTCGCAGGAGGCTCGGGCACCCGATTCGGCGGCCCCAAGCAGTACGAGACCCTCGGCCCGCGCCGCGTGCTCGACTGGTCGGTGCAGGCCGCCCGCGACGCCGGCGACGGTGTGGTGGTGGTGGTGCCTGCTGCCGACGCCGAACGTGAAGGCGGCGTGCCCGGCGGTGCCACCCGCAGCGAATCGGTGCGCGCCGGCCTGGCCCACGTGCCCGCCGATGCCACCATCGTGTGCGTGCACGACGCCGCCCGTCCGTTCGCCGGGGCCGACGTGTTCGCCCGCGTCATCGACGCCGTCGAACACGGTGCCGACGCCGCCATCCCCGGCATCCCCGTGGCCGACACCATCAAGCAGATCGACACCGCCGGCACCGTGGTGCACACCCCGAACCGCGCCGAGCTGATGGCCGTGCAGACCCCGCAGGCGTTCCGCGCCCAGGCCCTACGCGACGCCCACGCGGCCGGCGGCGACGCCACCGACGACGCCGCGCTGGTCGAAGCCGCCGGCGGCACCGTGGTGGTGGTGGCCGGCGACGTCGCCAACCGCAAGATCACCGACCCCGACGACCTGCGCTGGGCACGCGAGCGCATCGCCGACACCGAAGGGACGAGCAACATGCACACCGACGTCCGCGTCGGCCAGGGGTTCGACATCCACCGCTTCAGCGACGACCCCACCCGCCCGCTCGTGCTCGGCGGCGTCACCTTCCCCGACGCCCCCGGCCTCCACGGCCACAGCGACGCCGACGCCATCGCCCACGCCGCCACCGACGCACTGCTCGGCGCCGCCGGACTCGGCGACATCGGCGAGCACTTCCCCGACACCGACCCGCAGTGGAAGGGCGCCGACTCGCTGGTGCTGCTGCGCCACGCCGCCGGCCTCGTGCGCGACGCCGGATGGCGCATCGGCAACGTCGACTGCAGCGTGGTGTGCGAGACCCCGAAACTGGCCCCGCACCGGGCCGAGATGCAACGCCGCCTCAGCGAGGCCGCCAGCGCACCGGTCACCGTGAAGGGCCGCCGCGCCGAAGGCCTCGGCGCACTCGGACGACGAGAAGGCATCGCCTGCTGGGCGAACGCCGTGATCATGAAGGAGACCGGTTCGTGAAGCCGAAGAAGCCCGCACAGGGAGGCCCGCGCGGTCAACGCACCGCCGGTACCGGCAAGGCCCGCACGTCGGGCGCACCGCGCACCGGCTCGAGCGGCGGCGCAGGCGGCAGCGGTGGCGGCGGTTCGTCCCGCGGCCCGTCGCCCAAGGCCGCCGGCGGACGCCAGTACGCGTCGCGCGGCGCCGGCCGTACCGGCCGCGTGGCCGCACCCGGCGACCCCGCCCCGAAGAAGCCCGGCGAGAAGACGCTCGGCGGCGAACAGGTGGAAGGCCGCCAGGCCGTGCGCGAACTGCTCATCGCCGGCAACCGCCGCGTGAAGGAGCTGTGGGTGTCGGGCGAACTGGCCGAGACCGAGATCCTCGCCGACATCATCGAGATCGCGCGCAGCATGCGCGTGCAGGTCACCGAAGTGGCGCGCAAACGGCTCGAGGCCCAGGCGCGCAGCGAAGCCCCGCAGGGTGTGCTCGCGTTCGCCGCCCCGCTGCAGGAGGTGGAGCTCAGCGCGATGCTGAAGCGCAGCGGTGGCCAGCCGCCGTTCCTGGTGGCCGTCGACGGCGTCACCGACCCCGGCAACCTCGGCGCACTGCTGCGCTGCTGCGACGGCGCCGGCGTGCACGGCGTGGTGCTGCCCCGCCACCGCGCGGTGCACATCACCCCCACCGCGGCGAAGAGCGCCGCCGGTGCTGTCGAGCACGTGCCGATGGCACTCGTCGGCGGGCTGCCCTCCGCGCTCGAGCGGATGCGCGAAGCCGGCATCTGGGTGGTGGGCCTCGACGACGAAGCCGACAAGAGCCTGTTCGAGCTCGACGACCTCGCCAGCGAAGCCATCTGCCTCGTGCTCGGCGCCGAGGGCAACGGCTTGTCGCGCCTGGTGCGCGAACGCTGCGACCTCATCGTCAGCATCCCGATGCGCGGCCGGCTCAGCTCGCTCAACGTGAGCGCCGCCGCCGCACTCGCCACCTACGAGGTCACCCGCCACCGCACCCGCAAGGGCTGAGCCCGCGGCGCGGCCCGCGCCTACGGCGTGGTCGTGTCGGTCACGTCCTCGGTCTCGGTGCCCACGATCACCGACGTCGCCGGCAACACCGACGTCGACGTCGTGGTCGACTCCTGCGCCTCCGGATCGGGGCACGTCACCTTCGTGATCATCTGCGACTCGAAGTTGAACGTCGACGTCGCCCGATCGCCGTACGTGTCGATGAAGTCGGTCAACGACGACGTGTCCTCTGGGCACGACCGGTCGACCTTCCCCGCACGACGCACCACCCAGTCGTTCTCCAACAACACGAACGGGCCGTCGAGCATCTCGCGCACCGCCGGCAACTGCACCGTCTGCCCCGGCGGGCCCTCGATGATGCTGAACCACAGCACCGCGTCGCCCAACAGGTCGGCCGCCACCGTGCACGTCGCGATGGCCGTCAGGTCGGGGCACTCGATCTCACCCGGCGTACCCGCCTTGATCACCATCGTGCGCGTGCCGTCGAGCTGCAACGCCATGTCGGCCGTGGTGCGACCGTCGTCGAACGCGAACCCGGTCTCGGGCGTGATGCCGAACACCCACGAGATGAGATCGATCTCGTGTGTCACCGGCTCGTCGTCGCTGCTCGCCTGCACACCCGTGGGCGGCGTCGCCCGGTTGAACACCAACAGCAGCACCAGGAACAGGCCCGCCAACGCCGCCAACGACAGCCAGAAGCGGAGCGAGATGAACTGGCGCACGCCGCGAGCGTAGGTCAGCCGCGCATCGCGACGGCCGCGGCACGCGTGGCCGCCGCACCGATGGCGTCGATGACGTCGTCGGTGTGACCGAGGCCCACGAACAACGCCTCGTACGCACCCGGCGCCAACGCCACACCCTCGGCCAGCATCGCGTGGAAGAACGCCGCGTACAGGCGCTCGTCGGTGGTCTTCGCCTCGTCGAAGTTCGTCGGCACCGCACCCGGCCCGAAGAACATGCCCACCAGCGTGCCCACCACCGGGAACGACGCCGGCAACCCGGCCGACGCACACGCCTCGCTGAGCATCGCCGACAACCGCGCCGCGCGACCGCGCAGCAACTCGTACGCCTCGGGCGTGAGCTCGCCGAGCGCCGCACGACCCGCCGCCGTGGCCAACGGGTTGCCCGCCAACGTGCCCGCGTGGAACACCTTGCCCAACGGCGACAACGTCTCCATGATGTCGCGCCGGCCACCCACCGCACCGATGGGCAGACCGCCACCGATGACCTTGCCGAACGTGGTGAGGTCGGGCCGCACGCCGTACTGGCCCTGCGCGCCACCCGTGCCGAGTCGGAACCCGGTGATGACCTCGTCGAACACCAGCAGCGCACCCACACGGTCGCACTCGGCGCGCAGGCCCTCGAGGAACCCCGGCGCCGGCGCCACCACACCCATGTTCGCGGCCACCGGCTCGACGAACACCGCTGCCACCTGCTCGTCGAGCTGCGGCACCACGTTGTACGGCACCACCATCGTGGACGCCACCGCACTGGCCGGCACGCCCGCCGTGCCCGGCAGGCCGAGCGTGGCCACACCACTGCCACCCGCCGCCAACAACGCGTCGGTGGCACCGTGGAAGTTGCCGTGGAAGATGACGATGCGATCGCGGCCAGTGAACCCGCGCGCCAACCGCACCGCGGTGCTGGTGGCCTCGGTGCCCGAGTTCATCAACCGCACGCGCTCGCAGCTGGGCACCCGCGCCGAGATGGCCTCGGCCAGCAACAGCTCGCCCGGCGTGGGCGCACCGTACGACGTGCCGTTCGCCGCGGCCGCCGCCAACGCCGACGTCACCACCGGATGCGCATGGCCGAGGATGACCGCGCCATAGCTCTGCACCAGATCGATGTAGCGGGTGCCCTCCACGTCGAACACGTACGGGCCCTCGGCCCGCTCGACCAGATACGGCGTGCCACCCACCGCCTTGAACGCACGGATGCTGCTGTTCACCCCACCCGGGATGACCTCGCACGAACGGGCGAACAGCTCGGCGTTGGAACGCGGCAGATCGTGGGGAAGGGACGGCAACTGGGTCATGCGTGGGCCTCCGCGAACCAACGGGTGAGATAGGTGAGGATCACGTCGGCGCCGGCGCGCTTGATGGCCGTGAGGTGCTCGGTGGCCACCACGTCGTGGTCGATCCACCCGTTCGCCGCGGCCGCCTTCAACATCGAGTACTCGCCGCTCACGTGATACGCCGCCAACGGCACGTTCACCTGCGCGCGCACCGCCGCGATGATGTCGAGATACGCGAGCGCCGGCTTCACCATCACCATGTCGGCACCCTGGTCGAGGTCGGCCTGCACCTCCAGCAACGCCTCACGCGCACCGTTGCGCCAGTCCTGCTGGTACGCCTTCCGGTCGCCACCGCCCACGATGGCGCAGTCAACCGCGTCGCGGAACGGGCCGTACAACCCGCTCGCGTACTTCGCCGAGTACGCCAGGATGCTCACGTTGCGATGCCCCGCACCGTCGAGCGCCGCACGGATGGCGCCCACCTGGCCGTCCATCATCCCGCTCGGCGCCACCACGTGCGCACCGGCATCGGCCTGCGCCACCGCGATGCGGCCGTAGATCTCGAGCGTCGCATCGTTGTCGACCGACGTGCGCGGATCGCCCGCCGGGCCGTCGAGCACTCCGCAGTGACCGTGATCGGTGTACTCGTCGACGCACAGATCGGCCATCACCACGATGCGGTCGCCCACGTCGTCGGCAAGATCTCGCAAGGAAAGTTGCACGATTCCCTCAGGGTCGAACGCTCCCGAGCCGATGGAGTCCTTGATGGATGGCACTCCGAACAGCATGATCGCGCCGACGCCGAGGTCGGCGAGCTGCCGCACCTCCTCGCGCAGGCTGGCTCGCGTGTGCTGCACCACCCCCGGCAGCGAGGCGATGGGCTGCGGTTCGTCGATGCCTTCGCGCACGAACAGTGGGGCCACCAGGTGGCGGACGTCGAGCTGCGTCTCGGCCACCAGGTCGCGCAACGGAGCAGAGCTCCGCAGCCGCCGCGGCCGCGAGACGGGAAAGTTGCCGGTCACGGGTTCGCATCGTATTCGCACCAGCCGAGGAAACATCCGGTGAACGCCACCACCAGCACCGAACAACAGGCCGTCGAAGCCCGCCAGTCGGGCGAGTTCCGCCGCGCCGCCGACCTGTTCTCCGCCGCCGCCGCCCAGGCCGACGGCCTCCAGCCACGACTCCACCTGCAGATCCGCCAGGCCTGCTGCCTCGTCGCGGCCGACCACCTCGAGGAAGCCGCCGCGCTCGCCCGGGTGGTGGCGGAGGAGGCGCGCACCGACGGCCACTTCGCCGAACTCGCCGACGCACTCGGCCTGCTCGTCGACGACCACACCCGCGCCGGGCGCTGGGCCGAGGCCACCCAGGCGCTCTCCGAAGCCGTGTACATCCTGCAACGGCTGCCGAACGACCCGCAGCACTACCAGGTGCTGCAGAACATGGCCGCCACCTACGCCAAGTGCGGCTTCGTGGAACCCGCACTCGAGCTGTACGACCGCGCCCTGCGGCTGGCCGACAACGACAGCGACCGTCAGTTCACCTACGCCAGCATGTCGGCCGCGTATCACGACGCCGCGCTGCGCGAATGCGACCCACTCGAACAGCACCGTCTGCTCCACGACGGCCTCTACGCCGCCACCGCCGCCCTCGATCCCGAAGGTGCCACGGAGGCGATGTCGATCGGTGAAGCACTCGCCCACCGCTCGATGATGCTGGCCGAGATCGGCCACTACCACTCCGCCGTCGACGACGCCCGCCGCGCCCGCGAGGTGGCCACCCAGTACGGCATGCGCGCCGAGCTCGCCCTCTCGATGGCCGGCGAAGCGCTCGCGGTGTGGGGCCTCAGCCGCGACACCGGCGTGCGCACCCTCATCACCGACGCGTTCGCCGCGGCCGACGGGCTCGACCTCGAGCAGTACCTCGGCCCGCTCCACGAACTCGAGGTCGAGGTGCTGTGGACCCTCGGCCAGTACACCGAGGCCCGCGCGGCCCTCGAACTGCAGCTGCGTGCCGCGATGCGCCGCCACCACGACGAGACCGTCGTGCGGTGGGAGCACGTCCGCCTCGGCGCCGACCACCTCGAAGTGGCCGCGATCAGCGAGAGCGACCCGCTCACCGGCCTCCCCAACCGTCGCCACCTCGCCCACGTGCTGCCCGAAGCGCTGCACACCCACGCACCCGTGTGTGTCGGCATGATCGACCTCGACGGGTTCAAGCACATCAACGACGAGTACGGCTACCTGCTCGGCGACGGCGTGCTGCAGGAAGTGGCCACCGTGCTCGAACGCGTCTGCCGCCGCGGCGACACCGTGGTGCGCATCGGTGGCGACGAGTTCGTGATGGTGCTGCGCGAGACCTCACCGAACGACGCCCGCGTCGTGTTCGAACGCGTCCGGCAGCTCATCGGCATGCGCACCTGGCACGGCATCCCGGCCGACGAACGGCTCACCGCCAGCGTCGGCCTCACCGTCGGCGGCGAGGCCGCGGAGCCCGACGCACTGCTCGCCCAGGCCACCGATGCACTGCAGCAGGCGAAGCGCGCCGGTCGCGACCGCATCATCATCCAATAGGAAACTGGATAGGGTTCCCGACCAATGGCAGCACAGGCATGGTTCTCATCGGGCGACGTCGACGTCGCCCCCGGTACCACCGTGGTGCTGCAACTCACCGTGGTGAACCTGGCCGACACCACCGACTCGTTCGTGCTCACCCCGGTGGGAATGCCCGCCGCGTGGACCACGCTGCGACCCGCCAACATCACCCTGTTCGGCGGCACCCAGCAGGTGGTCGACGTCGAGGTGTCGCCCCCGCTCGTGTCGAGCACCATCGCCGGGCCCGCCGCGCTCTCGGTGCGCATCGTGCCCCAGCACGACCCCGACAACCTCAGCACCGCCGAGACCACCCTGGTCATCGGCGAGAGCTTCGACCGCCGCCTCAACGTGCTCACCCCCGCCCTGCGCGGCCGGCGGAGCGCCACCTACGACCTGATGGTCGAGAACCGCGGCAACACCCTCGCCTCGTGCCGCATGCACCTCATCGACCCCACCGGCCGACTCGAGGGCGACTTCGACCCGCCCGCCGCCGGGGTCGAGCCCGGCGCCAGCACGCTCGTGCGGATGAAGGTGCGCGCCACCGGCATCCAGTGGAACCGCCACCCGCGCACCATCCCGTTCCGCATCGACGCCGACCAGCCCGGCAGCCCCACCGCCACCGCGCCCGCCACGTTCGTGCAGGCGCCGGTGGTACCCGAGAACCTCATCGGCCGCCTCGTGGTGGCCGGGCTCGTGGTGGGCGCGCTCGCCCTCGCGTGGGTCGGCATCGTCAAGCCCGCCATCCGCGACGCCGCCGACGACGCCGTCGCCGAGGAAGTGGTCACCGACAGCACCGTCGTCACCAGCAGCATCGTGCCCAACCCCGACGACACCACCGACACCGGTGGCGGCAACGGCGGCAGCACCGACGAGGGCACCATCGTCAACATCCCGCTGCCCGTCTCGGTGCCCCAGGGCCAGACCGGCGCCAACCAGTACACGGTGCCCGCCGGCCAGACCCTGCGCGTCACCGACATCATCGTGCAGAACCCGCAGCAGGATCAGGGCACGCTGGTCATCGCCCGCAACACGAACGCGCTGTTCACGTACAGCCTCACCAACATGTTCGGCGCCGACATCGACCAGCCGCTGCGCACCCCGCTCGAGTTCCAGTCGGGCGAACAGGTCACGGTCACCGTCACGTGCGACGGTGTCGGCGACCTCACCGGCACCGCCTGCAGCCCCAACGTGCTGCTCAGCGGCGTCCTCGTCGACGCCTGACCCGCCCCGGTTCCCCCGAACTGGTCAGCACTCCATCAGGGCGCGCCCTCGAAGGCGCATGACCAGTTCGGCCAACGAGGTCCGGTCGAGGGATCAGTCGGTGTCGAAGCGGGGGGAGTTGGCGCCGGCACGCTTGCTGCGTACCAACACCGTCAGGTCGGCCGTGGCCACCTGACCGTCGAGCGTCTGGGCCACCACCGTGCGCGGGCCGGGACGATCGTTCGGGCGCAGCGTGAACTCCACCACCAGCCCACCGAAGCCGTCGGTGACCGCCGCGACCGGACGACCCGAGCCGTCGGCCCACGACACCGTCACCGGCGTGTTCGGGGCGAACCCCGCACCCACCACCGTGAGCCGGCTCGGCGCCACCGCCACCGTGTTGCTCACCGCGAGCTTCGGCTCGTAGTGCGCCTCACCGCTGACCAACATCGTGGTGTACGAACCGTCGACGGTGGACACCACCACGCTCGCCGTGCGCAGGCCCGCACCGGTGGGCGTGAACACGATCTCGAGGTTGCACGTCTCGGCCGCCGGCACCGTGCGACCGCTGCACTCGTCGTTGCCGACCACGAAGTCGTCGGGGTTCGAGCCCTGGATCTTCACCGACCGCACACGCACCGGGTTGAACGCGACGTTGTAGATCGAGAACACCATCGGCTCGTCGCGGCCGCCCACGATCATCGGGTGGGCCTCGGCGCCACCGGGGCTCGGCGCCAGCGCCGGCTCGCCACCGAACCCGGTGAGCTCGGAGGTCATCTCCATCGCCCCGAACCCGGCCTCGGCCACCTTCAACGTGCCCTCCGTGCGCCCCGCGGCGAACGGCATCAGCATCAGGTTCACCGTGCACACGCCACCCGGCGGCACCGGCACGTCGACCTGGTCGACGCACGTGCCACCGCTGATGAGGAAGTCGGGGTTGTCGACCTCCACCGTGTGCGGGATGAACGACGACGGGCCACGGTTGGCCAGCACCAGGAACCACTCCGGACCCGGATAGCC